>Ga0209566_100503_pt1 | contig 27100 bp, 19 predicted proteins | sample Araplavi_mTSA_r2_2_FD_184287 | JGI IMG/M metagenome (GOLD analysis project Ga0209566, IMG submission 184287) | Arabidopsis root microbial communities from North Carolina, USA - plate scrape CL_Cvi_mTSA_r2 (SPAdes) (version 2) | ecosystem: Host-associated > Plants > Roots > Endosphere | place...
GGCGTCGGCGTCGGCGTCGGCGTCAGTTTCCGCTACGGCTTCCGCACGAACCTGAAACCCCGCGGCTCACGCGCCGCCCCCCGTCACCCCGCATTGCGCAGCGTGAGCCGCGCCTCCAGCCCGCCGCCGTCCGCGCGGTTGTTCAGCGTGAGCGTGCCGCCCATCGCAAGCGCGAGTTGCCGCGCGATCGCGAGGCCGAGCCCCGTGCCGCCCGTCTCCCGGTTGCGCGACGTCTCCACGCGCCGGAACGGCTCGAACACCGCGTCGAGCTGATCGTCCGGAATGCCGGGCCCGCGGTCGAGCACGGCGATCACCGCGCCGCCGTCCGGCGCGGCGTGCACGTCGATCTCGGCCGCGCCCGCGAACTTCAGCGCGTTGTCGACGAGGTTGCCGACGATGCGGCGCAGCGCCTTCGGCCGCGTGACGAGCGCGAGCGGCGCGCGGCTGTGCAGCGCGACGTCCTGCCCCGCATCCGTGTAATCGCACACGATGCTGTCGAGCAGCGCATCGAGATCGATGCGGCGCGCGGCCTCCTCGGTGCCGTGCAGCGTCCGCGCATACGCCACGCCCTCCTTCACCAGATGCTCCATCTCGAGCAGGTCCTGGCGCAGCTTCGCGCCCTGCGTGTCGTCGTCCATCACGTCGACGCGCAAGCGCATTCGCGTGATCGGCGTCTGCAGGTCGTGCGAGATCGACGCGAGGATCTGCATGCGCTCGGCCATGTACTGCGCGATGCGGTCCTGCATCGCGTTGAACGCCCGGGCGGCGCGCGCGACTTCCGACGGCCCGCCCTCGTTCAGCCGCTCGCCCTTCAGGTCGGGGCCGAGCGCATCGGCGGCCTGCGCGAGCTGCTTGAGCGGCCGCGTCGCGAGCCGCACCGCGAGCCAGCAGCACGCGGCCAGCACCGCGAGCTGCAGCAAGAGCACGACCGGCAGCCAGCCCGACAGCGGCACCGTCGACATCGGATGGATGTCGATCGTGAGCGGCGACCCGTCGGTCAGGCGCAGATGCACCTGCAGATGTTCGCGGTCGCCGGGGATCGCGTTCGCGGTCAGCGGATAGTCGCCGCCGATGCCGTCGGAAATCGACCGCTCGACGCGCGCCGACAGCCGCGCTTCCGGCGGCGTGCCGGTCTCGCCGGGCCCGAGGATGAACGCATAGCTGCGCCGCGCAAGGCGCGGCAGCCAGGCGGCCCGCTCGGCCGGCGGCAGGTGGTCGAGCAGCGCGACCGAGCTGGCGACCTCGCGCTCGATGTAGCCCATCATCAGGTTGGTGGTCGCCTGGTCGCGCTCGGTCACCGTGAGCCAGAACGACAGCGTCTGCGCGAGCGCGAGGCCCACGCACAGGATCAACGCGAGCCGCGCGAACAGCGAGCGCGGCCAGTGCCACGACGTCAACGTGCGCGCGCTCATGGCGTACCGTCGACGGCGGTCACGGCCGACGAGAACACGTAGCCCTCGTTGCGCAGCGTCTTGATGTAGCGCGGCTCGCGCGCGCCGTCGCGCAGGCGCTGGCGCAGCCGGCTCACGAGCAGGTCGATCGACCGGTCGAACGGGTCGGACTGCCGCCCCTGCGTGAGATTGAGCAACTGGTCGCGCGTCAGCACGCGCTGCGGGTTGTCGAGGAACACGCGCAGCAGCCGGTATTCGGCGCCGCTCAGCGCGACCAGCGTGCCGTCGGTATCGAGCAGGTGGCGTCCGGTCGTGTCGAGACGCCATTCGCCGAACGCGAGCATCGCGGCCGTTTCCGTCACCTGCATGCCGGGCGGCAGCATGCGTGCGCGCCGCAGCACCGAGCGGATCCGCGCGAGCAGTTCGCGCACCGCGAACGGCTTGGCGAGGTAGTCGTCGGCGCCCATCTCGAGGCCGATGATGCGGTCGGTTTCCTCGCCGCGCGCGGTCAGCATCAGCACGGGCACCGTGCGGAACTTGCCCGCGCGCAGGTCGCGGCACAGCGTGAGGCCGTCCTCGCCCGGCATCATCAGGTCGAGCACGATCAGGTCGGGCGCGCCGTCGTCCAGCACGTTGCGCATCTCGCGGCCGTTCGCGGCCAGCGATACGCGCATGCCGTTCTTCTCCAGATAATCCGCGATCAGTTCGCGGATCGCGCGATCGTCGTCGACGATCAGCACGTGGTCGATCTTGTCCATGGGTCGTTTCGGTATCGAGGTATCGATGAGTCGAGGCAGGCGATGTCCGCTTTTATACCGCACGGCGGGCGCGCGTTTGTATCCCAATGTATCGCGCCGCCGTGACGACACACAACATTGCACACGCGCGGCTTGCCGGACACATCGCAGATACGTCGGCGCCGCCTAATGGGGCCTGTCGAAACCCGTCCGGCCGCCGCCTCCGAGCGGCGGCCTCCCGCTCAGGAGAACGCCATGCTGCCCCGACTCAAGACCGCCGCCCTCGTCATCGCCCTCGCCGCCACGGCCGGGCTCGCCGCGTTCGCCGGCACCCGCGACGATGCGAGCATGCCGGCCTCGCAGGCCGGGACGGCGGCACCGGATTTCACGGGCATCGACCGCTGGCACAACAGCGCGCCGCTGACGCTCGGCCAGTTGCGCGGCAAGGTCGTGCTCGTCGATTTCTGGACGTACTCGTGCATCAACTGCATTCATACGATTCCGTACGTGAAGGAATGGGACCGCAAGTATCGCGACCAGGGGCTCGTGGTGGTCGGCGTGCATACGCCCGAGTATCCGTTCGAGCGCGACGCGGGCAACGTCGCCGATGCGATCAGGCGCTTCGGCATCCGGTACCCGGTCGCGCAGGACAACCGCTACGACACGTGGCGCGCGTACGGCAACCAGTACTGGCCCGCGCTCTACCTGATCGACGCGAGCGGAAAGGTCGTCTATACGCGCTATGGCGAAGGCGCGTACGACAAGACCGAGGCCGCGATTCGCGATGCGCTCGCGCAGGCGGGAGAAGGCACGAAGGGCGCGACGCGCACGCAATGACGGGCGCCGGTGCGCGGGCGTGGCACTCGCCCGCGCGCGCCGCCGGGGTCACGGCGTGCACGCCGCTTGCGCGTCACGCGCGTTTCGCGTCGGCCGCCGCGAGCATCGCCTCCCCGATCGCGAGGTTGCCCTCCGCGACCAGCGCTTCGCCCGCGCCGCGAATATCGGCTTCGTCCTTGTTCTGCCCGAGCTTGCGCTTGCCGACGAGCCGCGTGATCTCGATCTGCAGCCCGACGATCGACGCCAGCATCCTGTCGATGTAGTCCTTCGGCGCGTCGCCCATCTTCCACGGCACCGGCTGCGACGCCTCGTGCGTACGCGTCAGCCGCGCGACCACGCCGCGCACGAACTTCTCGTCGTCGCGCACCGTGATGCGGCCGTGCGCGTGCACGACCACGTAGTTCCAGGTCGGCACCTGCCGGTGCGCCACGTGCTTGCTCGGATACCAGGTCGGCGAGATGTAGGCGTCGCCCGCGCGGAAGATCGCGAGCACCTCGTCGCCGTTCGCGACGTCCTGCCAGACCGGATTCGCGCGCGAGACGTGCGCGTGCAGCTCGCCGAGCCCGCCGTCGCCGGGCAGCAGTTCGAACGGAATGTGGTTCGCGTCGAGTCCGTTCCTGCCGTGCGTGATCAGGCTGCCGAACGGATGCTGCACGATCAGCTCGCGCATCGCGTCGGGGTCGGGCTCGTTGAATTCGGCGGGGACGTACATGTCGGCTCCACGGTCATGCGGGGTTGGAAACGGCGCGGGCGCGGGCGCGAGCCCGTCACCCGCCGATTGTGACTTCAAACTGGTTTATGCTCTAGAGCCGGTTTGGAACAATTTCAGCAGACCAGAATCATGGCAAGAACGACCCGGATCGTCGAAATCCCGTCGCTCGGCGCGCTCGACCGCGCGGCCGGCGACCTGAGCCGCCAGCTCGCGCAGGCGCTGCGCGAAGCCGTGCGTCGCGGCGACGTCCGGCCGGGCGACGCGCTCCCGTCCACGCGGCTGCTCGCCACGTCGCTGCAGGTTGCCCGCGGCACCGTCGTCGATGCGTATGCGCAGCTCATCGCCGAAGGCTTTCTCGAATCGCGCGGCGGCGCGGGCACGCGAGTCGCGAACGCGCTCGCGGAACCGCCGCCCGGCCCCGAACCCGCGCCGCCTGCGCCACGACGGCACGCGGCCCACGCCGGGCTGCCCGAGCCGGCCGCCGCCTTCGCGCGGATCGCCCGCGAATTCCGCCCGCTGCCGGCGATGCCGTTCGCGATCTCGGTGCCGATCGGCCTCACCGCGCCCGACGACATCTGGCGCCGGCTCGGCAACCGCCTGCGCGCGCGCGGCGCCGGCGCGCCGTCCGGCTATGCCGATCCGCAAGGCGCGCTGCCGCTGCGCGAAGCGATCGCCGACTACGTGCGCCGTTCGCGCTCGGTGCGCTGCGATGCCGGCCAGGTCGTGATCACGAGCGGCACGCAGCAGGGGCTGCACCTCGCGAGCCAGCTGCTGCTCGGCGCGGGCGACCGGGCCTGGGTCGAGAACCCGGCCTATCGCGGCATCACCGCGCTGCTCGAGAGCACCGGGCGACACGACGCGATGGTGCGCGTGCCGGTCGACGCCGACGGCCTCGACGTCGACGCCGGCATCCGCCTCGCGCCCGATGCGCGCGCCGCGTTCGTCACGCCGTCGCACCAGTATCCGCTCGGCATGCCGCTCAGCATGGCGCGGCGCAATGCGCTGCTCGCGTGGGCGCGTGCACGCCACGCGTGGGTGGTCGAGGACGACTACGACAGCGAGCTGCGCTACGAAGGCTATCCGTTCCCGTCGCTGCAGGGTCTCGACCCCGATCGCGTGATCTACCTCGGCACGTTCAGCAAGATCCTGTTTCCGTCGCTGCGGCTCGGCTACGTGATCGCCCCCCACGATCTCGTGCCCGCGTTCTGCGGCGCGCGCGCACTGATGGATCGCCATGTGCCGACCGCCGACCAGCACGTGCTGGCCGCGTTCATCGCGGAAGGCCATCTCGACCGCCACATCCGCCGCGTGCGCGGCGTGTATGCGGAGCAGCGCGCGCTGCTGATCGACACGCTCGGCGCCCGGCTGCCGCGCGAACGCGCGTGGGTGCAGCCGGGCGATCAGGGAATGCACGTCGTGCTGTGGCTCGCGGACGGCATCGACGATCTCGACGTGGTCGAGCGCGCCGCGCAAGCCGGCGTCGCGGTGCGCGCGGTGTCGCCGATGTTCGCGCCGGGCACGGCCCGCCCGGGGCTCGTGCTGGGCTTCGGCGGGTTCGGCCGCGCGCAGATGGAAGCGGCCGCGCAGCGGCTCGCGGACGTCGTATCGTCAGCGGAATCGCGGCGGCGGGTGCCGCAAATGGTTGTCGACGGGCAACAAACGTAATCGTCTGTAAATCCTGCAAGCAAACGGCCGTTTTAGCGGGCGTCGCACGTGGGTCGTTTGCTAGGATCGCGCCTCCTCCATCCGCGCTCCTGCCGCCTTGAACCGCTTCGTGCCGCTTCTTCGAGACGCGTGGCTCCGTTGCCGCGCCCGCGTCGCACCGCTGGCCGCCGCCAGCCGCGCGCGCATCCGCGCGCTGTGCGCCGGCGCATGGCATCGCCTGCGCCATCCGACGCGCCGCGGCGTCGCGCTGACGCTCGCCGCGATCCCGCTGGTCGGCCTGCTGGTGCTGCTCGCGTTCGTGCCGTTCACGCCGAGCATCGGCGACATCCGCAAGGCCCGCATCGACCGCCCCGCGCGCGTGCTGTCGGCCGACGGCCAGGTCATCGCCGAATTCCGGCCCGTCAACCGCGAATGGGTGCCGCTCAAGCAGATCTCGCCGCACATGGTCAACGCGCTGATCGCGACCGAGGACCACCGCTTCTACGCGCATCACGGCATCGACTGGCGCCGCACGCTCGCGGCCGGGCTGCATACGTTCTCGGGCAGCCGCCAGGGCGGCTCGACGATCACGCAGCAACTCGCGCGCAACCTGTACCCGGACGAAGTCGGCCGCGCACCGACGCTCACGCGCAAGGTGAAGGAGCTGATCACCGCGTTCAAGATCGAGACGGTGTACAGCAAGGACGAGATTCTCGAGACCTACCTGAACACCGTGCCGTTCCTGTACAACGCGTACGGCGTCGAGATGGCCGCGCGTACCTACTTCGGCAAATCGGCCGACCAGCTCGACATCGTCGAAAGCGCGACGCTCGTCGGGATGCTGAAGGGCAACAGCTACTACAACCCGGTGCTGAATCCGGAACGCGCGGTCCAGCGCCGCAACATCGTGCTCGCGCGGATGGCGGCGATGGGCATGCTGTCGCCGCGGCAGCTCGCGCAATTGCAGCGCCGGCCGCTGCGCGTCGACTTCGAGCCGCAGACCGCTCAGCCGGGCCCGGCTCCGCACTTCGCGGTGCAGCTGCGCAAGTGGCTGATCGCCTGGGCCGACCGCAACAACTACGACCTCTACTCGGACGGCCTCGTCGTGCGCACGACGCTCGATGCGCAACTGCAGGACATGGCGACGCAAGCGCTGACGCAGCAAACCGATCGCCTGCAGGCAGTCGCCGACAGCGCATGGCGCGGCCCGTCCGGCTGCGGGCTGCGCAACGACCTGTTCCGCGGCTTCATCCGGCAGACGCCCGACTATCGCGACGCGCGCGCCGCTGGGCTCGCCGATGTCGCCGCGCTGAAGCAGCTCGGCGCGAATCGCGCGTTCATGCATGCGTTGTGCGAACGCAAGACGCAGGTGCAGGCCGGCTTCGTCGCGATCGACCCGCGCAACGGCGCGATTCGCGCATGGGTCGGCAGCCCCGACTTCGGCAGCGAGCCGTTCGATCACGTGGTGCAGGCGCGGCGCCAGCCGGGCTCGACGTTCAAGCCGTTCGTCTATGGCGCCGCGTTCGCGGACGGCATGCGGCCGGGCGACACGTTCGTCGATCGCCCCGTCGCGATCCCGATCGGCACGCACGCGGTGTGGCGTCCGACCGATGCCGAGCCGCCGACCGACGCACCGATGACGCTGCGCGACGCGCTCGCGCTGTCGCGCAACCGCATCACCGCGCAGGTGATGCAGCGCGAAGGCGCGGCCAGGGTCGCGCAGCTCGCGCGCGCGATGGGCGTGCGCGAAAGCCCGCTCGACGCGGTGCCGTCGCTCGCGCTCGGCACGAGCCCCGTCACGCTGAAGGAAATGGTGTCCGCCTACGGGACGATCGCGAATCGGGGCGTGTACGTCGCGCCGCAGATGATCACGCGCATCGAGGATCGCGACGGCAAGGTGCTCGCCGCATTCAACAGCGCACCGCCCGAACGCGCGTTGCCGGTGGCCGCCGCGCAGACGCTGGTCGACGTGATGCGCGGCGTCGTCGATTACGGGACCGGCGAGGACATCCGTTCGCGCTACGGGATCCGCGTCGACGTCGCGGGCAAGACCGGCACGACGCAGGACAACACGGACGGCTGGTTCATCCTGATGCATCCGCAACTGGTGGCCGGTGCGTGGGTCGGCTTCGACGACGGCAACGTGACGCTGCGCAGCGACTACTGGGGCGCGGGCGCGCACAGCGCGTTGCCGATCGTCGGGGCGTTCTACGATGCGGCACTGCGTACGCGCGCGATCGATCCGCGTGCGCAGTTCTCACCCGACTTCCGGCCGCGCAGCGCACCGGCGCCGGCGCCGAAACGGCGTCCGCACCCCGGCCTGTTCGACTGGCTGAGGTTCTTCCGCTGATCGTCGTGCCGGCACGCCACGCCGGCATGGACGACGGCGGCCCCGGCTACCGCCGCGTCGTCGTCGCGTGCCCGTCCGCGTACAGCCATACCGGTACGCCGTCGTCGCGCAACGCGGCGACCGGTTCGCCCATGCTCCAGTTCTGCGCGACCTCGACACGTCGGACGTACCACGGCATCAACGTCGTGTGCCCGGCAGCGGCGTCGGGATCGTCGTCGAACAGCGCATCGTCGCCGAGCCGCGTGTAACGCGCCGGATGCAGCACGGTGCCGTCCGCGCGAAACACCGTCGCCCGCACGTCGTCACCGCCCTCGTCCTGCACGCAGGCCAGCCAGCCGTGATCGGCGCCCCAGAACAGGCCGGCCATGTCGTCGTAGCGCCCCTGCACGACCGTCGCGCCCGTCTCGAGATCGCAGATCGCAAACTTCACCGGCTCGCCCGGCAGCACGCCGATCGCGTAACGCGTGAACAGTTCGCCCGGCACGGCTTCGTCATCGGGCAACCACGGCAGCGCCCCCATGTTGACGAAATCGAACGGCGTCAGCACGTGGCCCTGCCCGTCCACGATCGCGCAACGCCCGTCGTCGCGCCGCACGATATGGCGGATCGCGCCAAGCTCGGACAGCATGTCCGTCCGTTCGTCGTCGGTCAGCGTGGCGATTTCCGCGTAATGCGGCTCGACGACGACCCGGCCTTTCGCATCGACCAGGCCGACATGGCCGTTGCGCCACGCGAGGAAGGCGCCGCATTCGGACGACCATTCGAGCGCGGCCCACTCGGGCAGCGCGCGCCATTGCCCGTCGCGCCCGATCAGCCCCCACTGCTCGCCTTCGGATACCGCCGCGACGGCGCCGTTCACGAATTCGTGTGCATCGTCGAAGCGCGGCGGAATCACCCACGCACCGTGCGTGTCGACGAAGCCCCAGCGGTCGTCCAGGCTCGCGGACGCAACCCCGCCGGTGAATTCGCCGAAATCGTCGAGCGACGGTTCGAGCACCCACGTGCCGTCCGTGCCCACGAGCCCGAACCGCTCGCCGACGCGCACGCACGCGACGTCGCCGCTGAAATCCCACACGGCGTCGAACGCCGGTTCGCGCACGATCCGCATCTCGTCGCCACCACTGTCGCCATCGCCATCGGCGAACAGCAGGCCGACCTTCCCGTCGCGCGCGGCCCACAGCAACCGGCGATCGCGTGCGCCGCTCGTCCACAGGTTCGTCCACGCGGGCGGCACGATCACGCGCCACGCGTCGTCGACTTCCCGCCGCACGCCCCACAGGCCGTTGCGCGCGCGAAAGCTGAACGTGCCGTAGCCGAGCCAGTTGCCGTGCACTTCACCGGCGTCGAACATCTCGGCAAACGCCACGCCGCGCGGCGGCTCCTGTCGCTGGAAATAGTAATGCGACACGCCGCCGAACCCGAAGCCCAACGCCCAGTCGCGCCAGTCGGCGGGCGTATCGATCTCGAGCACGTCGCGCACGCCGCGCACGTCTCGGAAATCCATGCAGTTCGCGACCCGCCACCACAGGCGCGTGCAGTTGTCGCGCTCCTCGCGGATGTATTCGTCCGGATCGCCGCCGTCGAGCCACGACAGTTCATCGAGATTCGCGGACAGCCGCGGTGCGCCATGCGCATCGCCGAACGCATCGATCGACTCGCCGAGGTGACGCACGAGCGCATCGAACTGGCGCGCGAGCGCCGGATCGTCGCCGGGCAGCGGATACGCGACGACGAACGACGCGAGCCGGCTGAGTCGCGCATGCGCCGCGCGTGCATCGCTGGCGAGGTTCGGCGTGCCGGCGTCGCCGAACACGCGCTGATCCGTTATCGCGTCGCCCGCGCCGCCGTCGGCCAGCAGCACGCGCCACAGCAGCGGAAAGTGATTGTTGGATTCCGCGAACTCGATCGTTCGCGCGTCGTCGCCGTCACCGGCCTGGAGATAGAGCCATGCTCGATTGCCCATCGGAAGGGTCGCCCTCGTCGTCGTGTCGTCGTGTATCGCGGTACGTCGGCTCGCACGCCGTCAGCGTGCCGCGGCCGGCGGCGAATCGCCGCGGCGCGCGACCCGATACAGCTCGGTGCCGTCGACCTGGAAGCCCTGCACCGTGCGCAGCAGGACGCCCGTGGTCGAATGCTTCGTGGTGAAGCTGTTGCCCGTGATCGACGTGACCTGATACGGCGAGCCGATCGGCATCTTGATCAGCTCGCCGCCCGGCACCTCGAGCACACAGGCGCCCGGCGGTGCCTTGTCAGGGCCGTCGGTTTCCAGCTCGGCCTCTTGCGTCGGTGCCGTTTCGACACTCCATTGACCGGCGTCGCGCCCGCGCAGCACGATCTTGCCGCCCACTTTCTCGACGCGCAGCGTCGCCGGTTTGCCGGCGGCCGGCGCGTAATCGCCGAGCAGCCCGTCGCAGGCACTGCCGGCTTGCGCGGACATCGAGACGAACAACATCAGACAGAAAACAGGAATACGCACGGCGGGCCTCTCAGGATTCGAATTGTTGTCGGAATGCCGGCGCGGGCGCGCACGGCGGCAGCGGCACGACCGGGTGCCGCCGGACGCCAATATAGCGAACGCGACCGACGTACGCCAGCCCGCAAGGCTGCATTTCCACCTGAACGAAGTACCGGCCGGCCGATGTGGCAGGCAATGCGCTCAACCGGCTGCGAGCGTCGCGGCCAGCGTGTCGAACTCCGGCACCCACGCCGCGCGCCACGCGGCCTTCGTCGCATCGTCGACCCACGCGCCGTCGATCCCGTTCAACATGAATTGCTTGAGATCGGCGACCGTAAAGCCGAAATGGCTGAACATCAGCTCCCACGCCTCCGACGGGTTGACCTTGTGCAGCGTCGGATCGTCGGTGTTCGGATGGATCTTCAGCCCGAGGCCCGGCATCTTGCGCATCGGATGCCGTTCCGCCCATTGCTCCGGCGGCAGCGTGCGCAGGTAGTACGAATTCGTCGGCACGACGGTGAAGACGATCCCGCGCTCCGCGTAGCGCGCGCACAGCTCGGGGTTGTCGACGATCGTATAGCCGTGATCGACGCGATCGACCTGCAGCAGATCCACGGCCGTCTCGACGTTGCGCCACGGCATCCCGAACTCGCCCGCATGCGCGGTCGTGCGGAAACCGGCCGCGCGCGCATTGCGGTAAGCCTTCCAGAACAGCTCCGGCGGCCGGTCGTTCTCGCGATAGTCGATCCCGAGCCCCGCCACTTCGTCCGCGCGATGCGCCTTCATCCATTCGACGATCGCCACGGCCTCGTCCGGATCCTGCTCGCGGTCGATGCTCGGGATCAGGCGCGCGCCGATTCCGAAGTCGCGCGCGGCGTCGCGGATCGCCGTCACGATCGCGGCCTGCGCGTCCGCATACGCGATCCCCGACACCCGCACCGTGCCCGTCGGGTTCCAGAAGTATTCCGCATGCCGCACGTTGTGCGCGGCCGCATCCTCCAGATACTCGTAAGCGATGCGCCGCAGGTCGTCGGGCCGCGTGAGCAGATACTTGTCGAGCGCGCGCAGCACGTGCAGCACGCCGACCGGCTTCTCGCCGCGCGCATAGAACGCGTCGATCTCCGCGCGCTCGATCGGCGCGCCGCTGCGTTCCGCGAGCGCGACGAACGTGTCGTGCCGCACCGCGCCGAGCAGGTGGCAATGCAGCTCGACCTTCGGCAGCGCGTGGAAGAAGGCCCGATGGGCCGGCGTGATCTCGATGCCCGTGCGCGCGGCCGGGACGTTACCTGGTGTTGCCTTCATTGCAGTCTCGTTTTGGGTAGTGCCGATACGTCGCGAAAGCCGTCTCTCAGTGCGGCTTCACGACGGTCCAGAAGTAATAGCCGAGCGGCAGCGCGAGCACGACGAGCCCCCACGACACGTCGCGCCGGCGGCCGGCCAGCAGCTTGACGAGCACGTAGCACAGCAGCCCGCCCGCGATGCCGGTGCCGAAACTGTTCGACATCAGCGTGAGCAGCACCATCGACATCACGGGCAGCGCATCGGTGAAGTCGTCGAAATGCGTATGGCGGATCGTTGCGAACATCGACAGCCCGATCAGGATCAGCGCCGGCGCGGTCGCCTCTTTCGGGATCGCGAGCGCGACCGGCACGAACAGCAGCATCGCGGCGAACAGCACGGCCGCGGCCAGCGACGACAGCCCGCTGCGGCCGCCGGCCTCGACGCCTGCCGCCGATTCGATCAGCGCGGTCAGCGCGGGAATGCCGAACACGGGCCCGATCGTCGCCGCGAGCGAATCGACGAGGAACGGCCGGTTGATGTTCGGCAGGTTGCCCTGTTCGTCGAGCAGGTTCGCCTTCGCGCCGACCGCGAGGGCGGTGCCGAGCGTCGAGAAGAATTCCGCCGCGAAGAACGCGAACAGGTACGGCGCGGCCGCGAGGCTCAACGCGCTGCCGATGTCGAGCTTGAACGCGATCGGCGCGATGCTGTGCGGCAGCGACACGAACGACGCGGGCAGATGCGTGACGCCGAGCGGCACGCCCGCCGCTGCCGCGACGAGGATCGCGATCAGGATCGCGCCGGGCACCTTGCGTGCCTGCAGCACGATCGCGACCGCCAGGCCGATCAGCGCGACGAGCGCACCCGGCCGCGAGAAATCGCCGAGCGCGAACGCGTTGGTCTTCGCGTTCGCGACGACCATCCCCGCATTGCGCAGCCCGAGCATCGTCACGAACAGCCCGATCGACGCGCCGAGCCCGAGCTTGATCTGCACCGGTATCAGCTTCATCACGACGCCGCGCGCGCCGAGAATCGTCAGCAAGAAGAACAGGATGCCGGACACGCATGCAATGCCGAGGCCCGTCTGCCAGCCCACATGCTCCGTCGTCGCGAGCGTCACGCCGATGATCACCGAGCCGCCGATGCCGGGGCCGACCAGGAACGGCAGGTTCGCGTAGAGCCCCATCAGCGTCGTGAACAGCACGAACACGACGATCGTCGCGGTCGTCGCCGCGCCGCGCTCCATGCCGCCCGTCGCGAGCAGCGACGGGATCACGACGAGCAGGTACGCGGCCGCGAGAAACGACGTGACGCCCGCGATCGTCTCGGTGCGCACGCTCGTGCCGCGCGCGGCGAGCGCGAAGCGGCGTTCGAGCCAGTTGGCCGGCGCGCGCGCCGGCATCGTGTCAGTCGCTGACATGGTGGTTCTCCTGTGATTCCGAATATTGTCCTGTGTCGATGCACGCAGCGCGGTCTTATACTGCCGCGTACCGCATCCCGACCGTTATTGCCCGATGTCGTCCGACCGCTCGTCGCTGCTGCCCGCGCTCACGCTGCGGCAGGTCCAGCACTTCGTCGTGCTCGCCCACGCACGCAGCTTCACGCAGGCCGCGCAGGCGCTGTCGCTCACGCAGCCCGCGCTCACCGCGTCGATCCGCCAGATCGAGTTCCTGCTCGGCGGGCGCCTGTTCGCGCGTTCCGCGCACCGGCTCACGCTCACCACCGCTGGCGAAGCCGTGCTGCCGCTCGCCGAACGCCTGCTCAACCAGGCGCGCGGCACCTTCGACGACATGACGCGGCTCATCGGCGAACGCATCCAGACCGTGCGCATCGCGTTCATCCCGTCGGTCGCCGGCCGCCTGCTGCCCGCGCTCAACGCACTGCGCGACGCCCACCCGACGCTGCGCTTCACGCTCACCGACCTGCCCAACAGCGCACTCGTCGAGGCCGTGCGCGACAGCGTCGCGGATCTCGGCATCGGCGTACGCGAACCCGACAGCGACGACGGCACGCTGCGCTACCGGCAGCTGTTCGAGGACGAGATCGTGATCGTCGTGCGGCACGACGATCCGCTCGCCCGCGCGAAGAGCGTCACGTGGGCGAAGCTCGTCGATCGCGAGCTCGCGGTGTTCGTGCGCGGCAGCGTCAGCGAATCGCTGCATCGCACCGGCGGCGCCGAGAAACTGCGCCTGAACGTCACGTACCGGATGGAATACACCGAGCCGCTCTACGCGCTCGCGCGCAACGGCCTCGCGACCGCCGTGCTGCCGAGCCTCTATACGATGCATCTGCACGATCCCGAACTCGTCGCGCTGCGCGTCGACAAGCCGCGCGTCACGCGGGCGATCTCGCTGATCTCGCTCGCCGGCGACGATCGCGGCCCGCATGTCCGTACGTGCCGCGAGTGGATTGCGAAGCACATCTGATGGCGTCGACCGAGTGCGGTTCGCCGTTCGCCGCACGAGCGCCCGCGCTCAGGGCAGCTTCGCAATACGCTCGACGAGCGTCGCATAGAAGCGGTCCGCGTCGACCTCGTTGATCCACGTCGCGTTCGCCGCGCGGCCGCTGCGCCCGTTCCAGTCGACGACGGTCTCGCCGAGCGTCCACTGCCCGGTCGTCTCGACCATCACGTTCACCTTGCGCCCGCCGAACAGCGTCGGATCGACGAGGTAGCCGACCGCGGTCGGGTCGTACATCGGTGCGTCCTCAGCGCCGCGCCGCTTCTTGTTGTACGCGAGTTCGGCATCCATGATGTCCGCGACGATCGCGCCGCAGCGGTTGCCGAGCGCACGGAACGGTGCGACGCGCGCCGGCGTGATCGGCGCCTTCACCGCGACATCGCGCGGCAGCACGACGATCGGCACGCCGCTGCCGAACACGACTTCGGCCGCCTGCGGATCGACATAGATGTTGAACTCGGCGGCCGGCGTGATGTTGCCGCGCTCGAAAAACGCGCCGCCCATCAGCACGATCTCGCGCAGCGCACCGCGAATCTGCGGCGCCTCGACCAGCGCGGTCGCGACGTTCGTCAGCGGGCCGAGCGCGCACAGCGTCACGCTGTTCGGCGCCGCGCGGCTCAGCGTATCGACGAGATACGACACCGCGTGGCCGGCGGCAAGCGGCGCGCGCGGCACGGGCAGCTCGACGCCTTCGAGCCCCGTCTTGCCGTGCACGTTCGCGGCCGTCACGAGCTCGCGCACGAGCGGCCGCGGGCAGCCCGCGTAGACCGGCAGCGTCTTCGTGCGGCCGGCCCAGTCGCGGATGATCCGCGCATTGCGCTCGGTCAGGTCGAGCGGCACGTTGCCCGCGACGGCGGTCAGCGCGCGCACGTCGAGGCGGTCCTGCGCGCCCAGCGCGAACAGGATCGCGATGGCGTCGTCCTGCCCCGGGTCGGTATCGATGATCACCGTGCGGCGCGCGGCATCGCCGCCGGCGGCGAACGCGCCCGTTTCGGGCAGCAGCGCGGTGCCGGCCAGCGCGGCGGACAGTTTCAGGAAGGTGCGGCGGGATGCGATCGGATGGGTCATGGTCGGGCGCTCAGAAAACGTGCCGGACGCCGAGCGTCGCCATCATCTGGCGCGTGCCGGTCGAGCGCGCATACGCGAAGATCTGCGCATGGTCCGCGTCGCCGGCCGCCTGCTGCGCGATCACCGTCAGCGCGACGTCGGTGCGTTTCGACAGGTAGTAATCGGCCTGCAGGTTCACCTGGTGCCATTTCGGCCGCTTGTCGATCACGTCGTACTTGCCGTTCGTGAACGCATACGCGGCGCCGAGAAAGAGCTGCGGCGTCATCGTGTAGACGATGTTCACGCCGAGGTTCTGCAGGTGCAGGTGCGAATTGTCGAGGTAATCGTAGCGCACGTCGGTAAACATCGCGGCGAACTGCGCGCGGCCGATCGTGTAGAAACCGCCGGTGCCCGCGATCCGCTGCCGGCTGGCGTAAGCCGCGGGCGTCATCGCGCTCTTGCTGAAGATCAGCAGCGGCGACGCGTAGTCGTTCGCGATCGCGCCGTCCTGGTTCGTCGCGCTGTAAGGGTGGTTGTACTGCGCGTAGACCGCGCTCCAGCGCAGCGGGCCCTGCTCGTAGCCGAGCCCGAAGCTGTAGGCGCTGTTGTTCGCGAAGCCCGTCGCATTGCTGAAGCCGTACAGCGCGGTGAATTTCAGGCCGTGGTACACCGGGCTCACGTACTTCACCGAATTCTGCACGCGGATGTCGTTGTAGCCGTTGTCGTTGTCGCCGATGTTCACGCCGTTGCTCGCGATGATCACCGGCCCGATGTAGTCGTGGATCGCATCGTACTGGCGGCCGAACGTCAGCGAGCCGTAGGTGCGGTCGGCAAGGCCGACGTAGGCCATCCGCCCGAACTCGCGGCCGTTCTGCGCGGCCGTGCCCGTCATCACGTTGAAGCCGTTCTCCAGCTGGAAGATCGCGGACAGCCCCTGCCCGAGATCCTCCTTGCCCTTCAGCCCCCAGCGCGGGTTCTGGTTCGTGCCGGACAGCGCCTGCCAGGCGTTCTTGCCGCCCTGGTTGGTCGCGAACCCGACACCGGCCGAGATGAGACCGTACAGCGTGATGCTGCTTTGCGCACAGGCATGCGTCGCGAAGGCGCCGAGCATCGCGAGCGGGGCGAGCTTGTAGAGAGTTTTCATGCGGGTCGTGTGATCGGTGGTGGTCCAGGCGCGGCAGGGTTCCGCGAAACTGGCCTCGACTATACGAACCCGGATCGGATAATAAAAGTTTGCTTTTCTTATGTATCAATAAAACGGATTTATTCTCATCGTGGCATCACCCGCGGCCGTCAGCCCCGCGAACCGGCGGTCAATCCGCCGTGTCGCCGCCCTTCGGCACCTTCGACCACGCATTGCGCCCCGGCATCGGCGACCAGGCCGGGCGGGTCTTGCGCGCGCTGTCGACCACGACCAGATAACGGCCCGCGATCGGCGTGATGTCGCGGTCGCGACGCAGCACCCACAGCGATTTGCCGGCCTCGACACGCGCCTGATAATCGTCGTCGAGCAGGCCGTGACGATCGAAGAACGTGTTCAGCGACGCGGGAATCCGCACGCAGCCCTTCGAGTGCCGGATGCCGAGCAGCGCTTCGAGCCGGTCGGGATCGGTCGCATGCATCTGGAAGCGCATCGGCGACACGCCGCCCTTGCCCCAGCCACGCTCGCCGTCCACCCAGCCGAAGTCGTAGATGCGCATGTCGCGGCGGCCGTAGCCGCGAATGCCGTTCTCGTTCGTCGTGCCTTCCGCGCGGAAATCCATGTTGTCGGGCGAGTGATGGAACACGCCGAGCGGCGTCAGGAAATGGTCGTACTTGCCCGGCAACCCGGTGCCGACCGGCGATGCGCCGATCATCAGCCACGCGTTGGCCGGCGTTGCACGGAAGTAGATGAAGAGCGCCTGCACGTTCGGCGCGCGGTCGACCATCGCGATGTATTCGCCGGCGAGGTCGCCGAGATCCGCATCGGCGAGCGCCTCCTGGAGCCGCTGGCCGTAGGCGCGCTGCTCGCTTGCGGGCACGTTCAGGCGCCGCGTGACTTCCTGCGTGAAGCGCTTGCGCATGTCGACCGCGCGCGCCGTCGCATTTTTCGCCTCTTCGGCCGATAGCGGCGGATGACGGCGTGGCGGTGTCGGCGCGGGTGCTTCGGCCTCGCTCGCGGCGGTGGCGGAAGCGGCTGAGGCGGGCGCGGCGGCGGAAGCGGCTGAGGCGACGTCGGCAGCGGAAGTGCCGGAAGCAGTCGATGCACCCGATACCGCGCTGGCAGGCTCCGCATGACGCTCGTGCGACGCTGCAGACGCGGGCTGTACGGCCGACGCCCCCGACGACGCATGCGCAGGCGAGCCACGATGCGCATGAGACGCCGCCGACGCGGGCGGTGCAACTGATGAGGATGACGGAGCAACGGACGACGAAGCGTCGGACGCGGCTAACGCAGGCTGCCCGGCAAGCACGGGAACGATCAGGGCAACAGCGAGCGACACATACGCGGCGACTGTGCGGGTGCGGCAACGCGACTTCGACATGCGCCGCGTCAGGCTGAAAAGCATCATACGTTCGAAGCCATCGGCCGATCCGGCCGCCGCATGCTGCAATTGCGGGCGGCGCATCTTCCGCGCGAGCCATCGACACGTCCGGCGCATCGTGTGCGCCCGGCGCCGACGCCTCTTCGCGGCGGAGCCGTTCGCCGATGCAACGCGTACGGTCCGATGGCGGCTAATGAGTCGTCAGGCCCTTCATTCTACGCGTCCGAACAGGAATCTTCAGCGACGCAAGTCGCGGTTTCACGGCGAATTTGCGCTTCGTCACGCTTTGTTTCAACTCGTTGCCGCCTGCATCTTTCGATGCATGGCAATCTTGCTGATTGGACATTCGAGTCCGACAAGGGGCGCTGCTTTTTCGCCGCGGTGCGAGGGCTTCGCCGAATCGATTCGGAAACCGGATCATTCCCGACGAGCCGTACGCACCGGCCGCGCAGTGCGATGCCATCACATGGCACGCATGCAGCACGAACCGTGCGACACGCGTGCACGATCGCCGGTCACTTCGAGATGGCTTCGAGCGCGATGCCCTTCGTGCGCGGCCCCATGAACCCGATCGCGGCCATCACGATCACCATCGCGCCCGCGATGAACGCGAACACGCCGAAGGTGCCGAAGCCCTTCAGCACGGCCGCGATCACGAACGACGAGAAGATCGCCGAGAAGCGGCTCCACGAATAGACGAAGCCGACGGCCCGTGCGCGGATCGACGTCGGGAACAGCTCGGCCTGATACGCGTGGAAGCTGTACGACATGATGTTGCTGGCGAGCGTGAGGCCGATGCCGAGCACGATCAGGAATGCGCCGACCGTCGTCTGGCTGAACAGCAGCCCGCAGACGACGATCGCCGCCGCCATCGCGACGATCACCGACTTGCGCTCGAAGCGGTCGGCGATCACGAGGCCGATCAGCGGGCCGACCGGTGCGGCGAGCGCGATCACGCTCGAATACATCAGGCTCGACGTGATCGTGATGCCCTGCTTGATCAGCAGCGTCGGCACCCAGTTCGCGAAGCCGTAGAAGCCGACCGTCTGGAACACGTTGAAGATCGTCATCATGATCGTGCGGTTGCGATACGGCTGCACCCACATGTCGCGGAAGCTGCCGCGCGGCGGCACGGGCTCGGCGGGCGCCGGCGGCGGCAGCGGCCGTCCGTATTCGGCTTCGACCTTCGCCTCGAGCGCGCGCATGATGCGGTCGGCTTCGTCGACCCGGCCCTGCTGCGCGAGCCAGCGCGGGCTTTCCGGCAGTTCGCGGCGAATCCACCACACGAACAGCGCGCCGTGCGCGCCGATCAGCACGACCCAGCGCCAGCCATCGAGGCCGAACGGTGCGTGCGGCACGAGCAGGTAGGCGAGGAACGCGACCACCGGCACCGCGACGAACCCGACCGCCTGCTCGCACGCGAATGCGCGCCCGCGGATCTGCTTCGGTACGAGCTCGGAGATGTACGTGCCGATCGTCACCATCTCGACGCCGAGGCCGAGACCGACGACGAAGCGCCAGAAGTTCAGCCCGGCCGCGGTGTCCTGGAACGCCATCACGACGTTGGCGGCCGTGTACCACAGCAGCGACCACGTGAAGATCGCGCGGCGGCCGAAGCGGTCGGCGAGGAAGCCGCATGCGATCGTGCCGATGAAGAGGCCCGAGAACAGCGCGGCGATGAAGCTCGCGACGCCCGTGGTGCCGAACAGGCCATGCGTCGTCGCGGAGAGGATGCCGCTTTTCACAAGGCCGGGCGCGACGTAGCCGCTGTAGAGCAGGTCGTAGAGCTCGAAGAAGAAGCCGAGGCTCAGCAGGACGACGAGCTTCCAGACGGTACGCGTGGGCGGCAGGCGGTCGAGGCGGGCCGAGATGGAGCCGGGGTCGATCGCCGCAGTATGGGCGACGCCGACTGCGGTGAGGGAGTCGGGCTGGGTGGATGCCATGGTGGCAAGTCTCCGGATTCTTGATCGATTTTGGCGCTGGCAGAGGGGAACTGCGAGCGGCTTCGCGCATTTTAGCGAGGCGCGCGTGAGCGCATCAATCGGCTGAAGTACGGCCCGCACGGTTCAGTGGCTCACACGGAACCTTCCCGACACTCCCGCCCGCTCCGGCATCAACCGACCGGCGGGATACCGGTGGTGAACCTGACGCCCTTGTTCGCGGCACGCAATATCGCATCGGCCAGTTGATCGCCGACGACGATGTATGACGCAGAGTCGTATTGTCGGCCCATACCGTTGGCCGGAAAGTCGGCACGCAAGACCAGCCTTCTGAACCCGACCGTGGCGTCGGGAAACCCCGGGATTTTCACCACGATCGGCTCGGACGCGTCGCGATCGACCACGTCGACCTTCGTCGTCGGATTGAGCAGGAAGTACGCACCTTCAATCGCCTCTGCGCCCGACCCGATCATTGCCGGGATGAACTGCACATCGTCGTCGTCCACCCGGGCTTCGATCGCCACACGCACCGCTTCGTTGACGAGCGGAACCAGGATATCCGACCAGATGACGCCGTAACCCCGCATCCTCGCCCGCCCGTTCCGCGGCAGTTCGAACGACAGGGGCACGGGTGTTGCGATGCGCGTTGCCGCCTGCAGTTCGAGACGGCCGATCCCGCTCGCGGCCTCGTCGTAGCGGGCCATTCGGCTGGCCGGATAGTCCGCTTCCGTGGTCCAGATTTTCGTCATGCTTCCTCATCCGGTTCGGATGTGCCTCTCGCGCTCACTCCGTCAGTGTCCCCGAACCTCGGTGCCATGTTCCACCGGCTCCGGTTCATGCAGAACGATCCCAAGGACCGGCCGACAGGGACGCCCGGCGAGTGACTTCGCATTGGTTGATGTGGATGGCATATCCCTTGCACCACCCTGCCGATCCGATTCGTGTCCGGTAACGAACGCGCGTGAATTTACTCATACTGCGTCAACTCCGAGCGGATCGACGCCAGCAGATCGAGCGGCAACACAAGAAGCCCGCTGTCTTCCGGCGTCGGAAAAACGGTACATACCCTTTGATCCCTTTCCATCCCGGGCAACCAGCGCGACAGAAACGCATCGAGCGGAATCGCCCGCGCATGAAAGCCCGCCCATTCGTCCCCGGCGCAGATCGCCGCGAAGTCCTGCTCGGGCCAGAATGGAATCGCGATGCGCCCCTGCGCGGTTGCGGTCGCCCAACCCGTATCGAACAGGCCCCAGACGACCTCCGAGTCGGCAATCTTGCGAATGAAACGATCGGACCGCGCGTGAGCGTCGAGCCGCAGAACGTTTTCGATCTTCCGTGGGTGAGCCGCCATCAATCGTCTCCGCGTCGATGTCGGACCTGGCGGAAATCGGCGACGGGCTTGCCCGGGATCGGCATCGTGCCGGCCACCGGCGCGGGCCGGCCGACGTTCGCACGGCCGATACGCCGCGCGCCACGTGCACCGAACGGCACGATGCCGTCCGAACCGGCATCGGTCGGCCCCGGCGCAGCCCATTCGTCCGCCGTGCCTGCTGGAAGTGTTTGATCTGCCACGCGCTCGGGATGCCTGTCGTTGTTCGCGTCCGGATGCCCGGCAACGGCTTCCGTGTGTCGTACCCCGGACGACCTGCCGGCGGCTCGCGGCATTGTACGACGGCCACGCGCCGGGAAATGTCCGGTCGCCGGTCTGCCCCAGGGCCGCGCACGGCGATCATGCCCCGTTTATCGGGGTCGTCGTTGCGCCGACTTTATGTAAATTTCGTAACCGTCTGTCCCGCCGCCTGCCCTGACCGATCGCCGAAAACACCCCTCGTCCCGACCGACAGCCCCCGGCAAAGCAAGGCGAACGGGATTTTCCGCGGTCCGTCGCTCATGCCCGCCACGGAGACGCCACAAATGCAGATTCGGTAATGTTCGCCCCACACCCCGGTAACATGCTACCGGGCCAACCACCGGCTTCCGGGCACCTTTCGGCGCCCGGCCTTGTCGGCAAATCGTAAGCATTCCATGTCCATACAACGACTATCCACGTACGCTCGCCGGATCGCGCTGATCGCGTTGCTGCAGTTCGCTGCGATCGCAACCGCGTCGGCGTTTCCGGAGGCCGCTTCCGCCCCGGGCGCAAGCGGCGTCGGCGCGCCCGTGCCGGCCATCTCGCTGAACGACGCCGTCGCGCAGCTCAAGCAGATGCAGGTCGAACTCGACCGCATCAAGCAGCAGACTTCGACCGCGTCGAGCAGCAAGGAACTGGACGCGCTCGACGACTCGGCGCAGGAGCTGAGTGCCGACGTCGTGAAACTGCAAAGCGATCTCACGCCGCAACGCGCGCAGATTCAGGCACAGCTCGACGTGCTCGGGCCGCCGCCCGCCGAGGGCGCCGCGCCGGAGACGGCAGCCGTCGCGAAACAACGGGCCACGCTCGACGCGCGCAAGACGCAGCTCGATGCGGCGCTGAAGCAGGCCGCCGACCAGAAGACCAACCTCACGAACCTCGCCGAACAGTTCGCGAAGCTGCATCGCAGCCTGCTGAAGAACCAGCTCGCGTTCCGTTCAGGCGGCATTTTCAGCGCGCAGTTCTGGCTGCCGCTGTTCCATCTTTCGCCGGACGATACCCAGCGGCTCGGAGACTTCGACGAGGAAATCCACGACATGCTGCGCTCGTCGTGGGTGCCCGGACAAAAGGCGATCACCGCGCTGCTGCTGATTGCCGCGATCGCGGCCTGGCTCGGCGGCCGCCGGCTCCTCGAGCGCGGGCTCGCCTGGTTCTGCGTGAACCGCCTGCCGGCCACCCGCTTGCGCCGCAGCGCGCTGGCGCTGTCCATCGCGCTGTCGACCCTGCTGGCCACCGCCGTTGCCGTTCAGATCCTTTACCTCGCCGTCGCGCGCCGTTACGACCTCACGCCGGGGCTGACCGATCTGTGGGACCAGTTCGCGAAGCTCGCCGCGACCTGCGCACTGATCGCCGGGCTCGGCCGCGCACTGCTCTGCACGAAGCATCCGTCGTGGCGCCTCCCCGCGCTCGCCGATCCCGTCGCGCTCGCAATGAAGCCGTTCCCCGGCATCCTGGCCGCGCTGCTGCTCGTGTCCGGCACGCTCGAATCGATCAACCGGATCGTCGACACCAGCCTGTCGGTCACGCTGTTCGGTCGCGGCATCGTGTCGCTCGTCGTCACGCTGACGGTCGGCGCGTCGCTGTTGCGCGCCAACCGCGCGCGCGCCGCGCTCGCGGCGGCGGGCGAGGCACCCGAGCAGCGCTCGACGCTCGCGGGGCTGATCCATGCCTGCGTCACGCTGGCGATCGTCGCATCGCTGATCGCACTCCTGATCGGTTATGTCACGGTCGCGCGCTTCATCACGTACGAACTCGTGTGGTTCGAGATCGTGCTGTGCACGACCTACATCCTGATCCAGTTGACGCGCGACGCGAGCGAAAGCCTGTTCTCGTCGAGCCTGTCGACGGGGCAGCAGATCAAGCACCTGTTCGCGCTCGAGGATCGCCACCTCGACCAGGCGCGCACGGTGCTGTCCGGCTTCGGTACGAGCCTGCTGATGCTGATCGCGGCCATCGCGCTGGTGACGGGCGGCTTCGGCACGACCCCGGGCGACCTGCTAGACAGCGCGGTCGCGATGATCGGCAGCCAGCGGCTGCAGAGCCTGAACATCATGCCCGACCGGATCCTGAACGCCGTAATCGGGTTCGCGATCGGCTTCTACCTGTTGCGCTCGCTGCGACGCTGGCTCGACAGCGAGTTCATGCCCGCGCTCGGCATGGATACCGGGATGCGCGTATCGCTGATCACGCTGTTCACCAACGTCGGCTACGTACTGCTGGTGCTGATGACGCTCGGGCTGCTCGGCGTGCGGTGGAACAACCTCGCGTGGATCGTCAGCGCGTTGTCGGTGGGTATCGGCTTCGGCCTGCAGGAGATCGTGAAGAACTTCGTGTCGGGGCTGATCCTGCTGACCGAGCGCCCGGTGAAGGTCGGCGACATGGTCAGCATCGCGGGCGTCGAAGGCGACATCCGCCGCATCAACGTCCGCGCGACCGAGATCCAGCTCAGCGACCGCTCGACCGTGATCGTGCCGAACTCGCAGCTGATCTCGCAGAACGTGCGCAACGTGACGATGGGCAACAGCACGCAGGGCGTCGCGACGCTGGTGCTGACGTTCCCGCTGAACACCGATCCCGAGCAGGTGCGCGACCTGCTGCTCGACGCGTACCGCGAGCACCAGGCGATCCTCGAGAAGCCGGCGCCGTCGGTCACGTTCAGCCAGCTCACGCCGGACGGGATCACGCTGAGCGTGACGGGCTACGTGTCGAGCCCGCGGATCGCGAGTTCGACGAAGAGCGATCTGCTGTTCGAGATTCTCAAGCAGTTGCGCGCGGCGGGGATCACGCTGTCGAGCCCGCAGATGCTGGTCGTGCAGAACATGCCGGCAATCGGAGAGGCAGGCAACGCATAGCGACGCATGGAGACGCATCGCGCGCTCCACCGTCCGCACCGGAAGAAACGAAGGGCCGGTACCGCAACGCGGTAACCGGCCCTTCTCGTTTACGCACGGCGCCCGATATCGGGCGCCCCGCCTCACACGTCGAACTTCACCCCCTGCGCCAGCGGCAGCTGCCGGCTGTAGTTGATCGTGTTCGTCGCGCGGCGCATATACGCCTTCCACGCATCCGAACCCGACTCGCGGCCGCCGCCCGTTTCCTTCTCGCCGCCGAACGCGCCGCCGATCTCCGCGCCGCTCGTGCCGATGTTCACGTTGACGATCCCGCAATCGCTGCCCGCTGCCGACATGAACTGCTCGGCCTCGCGCATGTCGTTCGTGAAGATCGCCGACGACAGCCCTTGCGGCACCGCGTTGTGCAGTTCGATCGCGTCGTCGAAGTTGTCGTAGACCATCACGTACAGGATCGGTGCGAACGTCTCGCGCTCGACCACGGCCGATTGCTTCGGCATCCGCACGATGGCCGGACGCACGTAGTACGCATCCGCGTGACCGACGTCGACGCGCTCGCCGCCCTTCACCTCGCCGCCCTGTTCGCGTGCGTCGCCCAGCGCCTTCTGCATCGCATCGAACGATGCGCGATCGACCAGCGGGCCGACCAGCGTGCCTTCTTCAAGCGGGTTGCCGACCTTCACCGACGCGTAGGCCTTCTCGATGCGCGGCAGCAGTTGCTCGACCAGGCTGCGATGCACGATCAGGCGGCGCAGCGTCGTGCAGCGCTGGCCGGCCGTGCCGACCGCCGCGAACGTGACCGCGCGCACCACGAGATCCAGGTCCGCGCTCGGCGCGACGATCATCCCGTTGTTGCCGCCGAGTTCGAGGATGCCGCGCGCGAGACGCTGGCTCAGCACCTTCGCGACTTCCTGGCCCATCCGCACGCTGCCCGTCGCGCTGACGACCGGCACCTTCTTCGACGCCGTCAGCACCTCGCCGACATCGCGCATGCCGAGCACCAGCTGGCTCAGGCCCTTCGGCGCAACGCCCGGATGCGTCTTCTCGAACTCGCGGAGCGCCTTCTCGAGCAGCACATGGCACGCGATCGCGGTGAGCGGCGTCTTCTCGGACGGCTTCCACACGACCGAATCGCCGCACACGAACGCGAGCGCCGCGTTCCAGGCCCACACCGCGACCGGGAAGTTGAACGCCGAGATCACGCCGCACACGCCGATCGGGTGCCACGTTTCCATCATCCGGTGGCCCGGGCGCTCGGATGCGATCGTCAGGCCGTAGAGCTGGCGCGACAGGCCGACCGCGAAATCGCAGATGTCGATCATTTCCTGCACTTCGCCCAGGCCTTCCGACGTGATCTTGCCGGCTTCGAGCGTGACGAGGCGGCCCAGTTCGGCCTTGTGCTCACGAAGCACGTTGCCGAACACGCGCACGAACTCGCCGCGCACCGGCGCCGGCACCGTGCGCCACTTGAGGAATGCGTCGTGCGCGGCGTCGATCTTGCGCTCGGCGTCGGCGGGCGTGTCGACGGCCAGCGTCGCGAGCGTCGCGCCGTCGAGCGGCGAACGCGCGGTCAGCGCATTGCCTTTCCACTGGGCGAGATCGATATCGAGCGCGGCAAGAATGTCGTTGAATTGCATCACTTCCTCTTCAGGGACAGATTGATCGGTGCGGCGGCAGCGCCGCCCGCGTGATTCGATTGGAGCGCGTTCGCGCGCCCTGTGCAAGCGGATGCGCCGCGCGGCAGGCCCGGTGCGCCGCACGGCGCATCGCGCCGCGCCACCGCCGGAAGCCCGGCCGGACGGCGCGCTCCCGCCTCGCAAGGCACGATCCATGAAACACATTGTCGGTGGCCACAAGTCGGGCCGCTATTGATATTAACTCACGACTTCATTCCGAAAACGCAACACCTCGGCACGCCGATCCGATGCGCTTGCGCGCCGATATGGGACGTTTCCAAAGCCCGCAGACGGGCACGAGGACGCGTCGCAACACGACGCAAGTTGATGACAATCCTGCATCACCCTGTGCGGAAATATCGTTTGCCGGCCGTGCGTCGGGCACACACAATCGTTGCGACGTCGAGGTGCACCGCACCCGGCGCGCCGCCGGCCGCCACAACGGCAGCCGGACGCCTGACGAAGGCGACACGCATCGCGCCCCGGCTCACCGGCGCGCTTTCGCACCGCATCACCGCTGCCCGGCCCGCAGCCGGCAACGCGTCGCGCTTCGTCACCGAAAAATAATCCCGGAGACAGCGCCCAGCGCCCGCCATGCATTCAGATGCCCGCCCCGATTCACCCCGTCCGTCCGGCTCGCCGCCCGCGAAGCCGTCCCTCCACCGTGCGCTGCAGGCACGCCATCTGCGGATGATCGCGATCGGCGGCTCGATCGGCACGGGCCTGTTCGTCGCGTCCGGCGCGTCGATCTCGCAGGCCGGCCCCGGCGGCGCGATGCTCGCGTACATGGTGATCGGCCTGATGGTCTATTTCCTGATGACGAGCCTCGGCGAAATGGCCGCGTTCATGCCGGTGTCGGGCTCGTTCGCGACCTACGGCGCGAAGTTCGTCGACGAAGGCTTCGGCTTCGCGCTCGGCTGGAACTACTGGTACAGCTGGGCCGTGACGCTGGCGGTGGAACTCGTCGCCGCGCAGCTCGTGATGCATTACTGGTTCCCGCACGTGCCGGGCGTCTGGTGGAGCGCGCTGTTCCTGACGTTGATCTTCGCGCTCAACGCGCTGTCGGTGCGCGGCTTCGGCGAAGCCGAATACTGGTTCGCGCTGATCAAGGTGCTGACGGTGCTCGCGTTCGTCGGCGTCGGCCTGCTGATGATCTTCGGGATCATGCAGGGCGGCCCGAGCGCGGGCTGGGGCAACTTCACGATCGGCGACGCGCCGTTCGCCGGCGGCTGGGCGACGATGCTCGGCGTCGCGATGATCGCGGGCTTCTCGTTCCAGGGCACCGAAATGATCGGCGTCGCGGCCGGCGAATCGGAAAACCCGCGCACGACGATCCCGCGCGCGGTGAAGCAGATCTTCTGGCGCATCCTGCTGTTCTACGTGTTCGCGATCTTCGTGATCGGCGTGCTGATTCCCTATACCGACCCGAACCTGCTGAAGAGCGACGTGACCGACATCGGCGTGAGCCCGTTCACGCTCGTGTTCCGCCACGCGGGCCTCGCATTCGCGGCCGGCGTGATGAACGCGGTGATCCTGACGGCCGTGCTGTCGGCCGGCAACTCGGGCATGT
>Ga0209566_100504_pt1 | contig 27098 bp, 20 predicted proteins | sample Araplavi_mTSA_r2_2_FD_184287 | JGI IMG/M metagenome (GOLD analysis project Ga0209566, IMG submission 184287) | Arabidopsis root microbial communities from North Carolina, USA - plate scrape CL_Cvi_mTSA_r2 (SPAdes) (version 2) | ecosystem: Host-associated > Plants > Roots > Endosphere | place...
GATACCGAACCGGCCACTTTCGCGCCCGCCGCCTCGAGCATTTCCTTCGCGGCATCGCGCGTGAGCGTCGGCAGCGTGCCCGTCAGCACGACGGTCTTGCCGGCCAGCACGCCCTGCGGCGCCTTCGGCGCGGGCGGCCCTTCCGGCCACGTCACCTTGCCCGGTGCGCGCAACTGCTCGATCACGGTCCGGTTGTGCTCTTCCGCGAAGAACTGATGAATCGACTCGGCGACGATCGGCCCGACGTCGTTGACTTCGAGCAGCTCTTCGATCGACGCGTCCATGATCGGCGTGAGCGAGCCGAAATGCTTCGCGAGATCCTTCGCGGTCGATTCGCCCACGTGACGAATACCGAGCCCGTAGATGAAGCGCGCGAGCGTCGTGTGCTTCGCCTTCTCGAGCGAGTCGAGCAGGTTCTGTGCGGACTTCTCGGCAAACCGGTCGAGCTCGGCGAGCGTCGCAAAGCCGAGATTGAACAGGTCGGCCGGCGTGCGCACGAGATTCAGTTCGACGAGCTGGTCGATGATCTTCTCGCCGAGACCGTCGATGTCGAGCGCGCGGCGCTGCGCGAAGTGCCACAGCGCCTGCTTGCGCTGCGCCGGGCAGAACAGGCCGCCCGTGCAGCGCGCGATCGCCTCGTCCGGCAGGCGCTCGATCTTCGAGCCGCACACCGGGCATTCGGTCGGCATCACGAATTCGGCCGCATCGGCCGGGCGCCGGTCGAGCAGCGCACCGACCACCTCGGGGATCACGTCGCCGGCGCGGCGCACGATCACGGTATCGCCGATCCGGATGTCCTTGCGGCGCACCTCGTCCTCGTTGTGCAGCGTCGCGTTGGTCACGGTCGCCCCGCCGACGAACACCGGCTCGAGGCGCGCGACCGGTGTGATCGCGCCGGTGCGCCCGACCTGCACGTCGATCGCGACGAGCTTCGTCAGCGCTTCCTGCGCGGGGAACTTGTGAGCAAGCGCGAAGCGCGGCGCACGCGACACGAAACCGAGGCGCTCCTGCTCGTCACGCCGGTTGACCTTGTAGACGACACCGTCGATGTCGTAGGGCAGCGACTCGCGCTTCTCGCCGACCTTGCGGAAGAAGTCGAGCAAGCCCTCGGCGCCCTGCACGACCGCGCGCTCGCGGTTCACGGGCAGGCCGAGCGACTCGTACCAGTCGAGCAGCGCGCTGTGCGTATCGGGCATCGGCATCCCGTCGAGCACGCCGATCCCGTACGCGAAGAACGACAGCGGACGCTGCGCGGTGATCTTCGAGTCGAGCTGGCGCAGGCTGCCGGCCGCGGCGTTGCGCGGGTTCGCGAATTCGCGCTGCTCGGCCGCGCGCTGGCGTTCGTTCAGGCGTGCGAAATCGCGCTTGAACATCAGCACCTCGCCGCGCACGTCGAGTACGGCCGGCACGTTCTTGCCCTTCAGCTTCAGCGGAATCGAGCGGATCGTGCGCACGTTCTCGGTCACGTCCTCGCCGGTCGTGCCGTCGCCGCGCGTCGACGCCTGCACGAATATGCCCTGCTCGTAACGCAGCGAGATCGCGAGACCGTCGAACTTCAGTTCGCACGCGTAGTCGACCGGCTCCGTCACCGAACCGGCGAGATCGGTCGCCTTGTCGAGCGCATCGGCGACGCGCTTGTCGAACGCGACGATGTCCTCGTCGGCAAAGCCGTTGTTCAGCGACAGCATCGGCGCGTCGTGGACGACCGGCGTGAAGCCGCCGGCCGCCTCGCCGCCCACGCGCTGCGTCGGCGAATCGGGCGTCACGAGTTCGGGATGATCGGTTTCGAGCTGCTGCAACTCGCGAAACAGTCGGTCGTACTCGGCGTCGGGCAGATCCGGCTGATCGAGCACGTAGTAGGCGTAGTTCGCCCGCTCGAGTTGGTCGCGCAGCCACGCGGCGCGCGCGTCGGGCTGGCTGGCTGGCGGTTCGGCTTGGGTTCGGGCCATGCTGGCGGCAGATTCGTTCTGAGAAAATCGGATGCCCGATTATCTCAGTTTGCCGCCGTGGCGGGGCGCGCAAAACGCGCCCGATGCGCGTGCTGCAGCGCAAACAGCGAGGTGTGCGCCGCAGCGACGAACGGCGGCCCCGAAGCCCGCCGCCCGTGCATTCGCGTTACTGGCTGAAGAGGCGGCGCGTGACCGGCGAACCGGCCGGGATGCCGGCTTCCTCGAGCTTCGCGTACAGCTTCATCAGTTGCTGGTCGATCGCGACGAGCGTCGATTCCGGCAGCGGCCGGCGCGAATCGTCGACGACCCGCGCACCGATCCGTTCGGACAGCGACTTCGCGTAGTCGCACATCAGCCGGAACGGCAGGATGTCCTCTTCGGCGACGGGCACGTCGAGCACCAGCGTGATCATGTTGCCGCCCTTGTACGTGAGGTCGTCACGCAGGAAGTTCGTGTCGCCGAACTGCAGCATGAACACCGGGTTCTGCTTCGCGTCGAGCTTCACGAAACGCGTGCCGTCGCGCGACAGCAGCAGCCCGTCCTGCGACGCGACCGCCTGCACGTAGTTCGCCGACCACGGCGCGCCGTCCGACATCACGTTGATCGACAACTGGGCGTCGCATTGCGCGGCAAACGCGTCGAGTTCGCGCGCCATCGCGACCGTTTCCATCATGTCCGGGAATTCCGGCGCGCCGTCGATCGCGTCGGCGAACTGCTGGACGCCCGTCACGAATTCGGAGAACTCGAGCTCGTTCAGCGCGCCGCTGCGGTTCGCGAGCTGCGCGGCCGCGCGCAGTTCCTCGTAGCGCACGCCGTTCTGCAGCAGCTCCCACTGGCCGCCTTCGGGCTTGCCTTCGATATGCACGGGCTTGCTGCCCGCGCGGCGCAGCCGCTGCGCGGCCGGCAGGATCTTGTCGCCCGGCAGCAAACCGGTGAGGCGGATCGGCACGATGCAATCGATCCGGCGGTCGACGATCGCCGGCGGTGCCGACGAGATCGTCGTCGCGGCCGGCAGCACGGGTTCGACCGGCTCGGCCGCTTCAGCGTGCGTGTCGTGCGCGGTGGCCGGCACGGTGTCTTCGCCGGCAACCGCGTCGACCGGCTCGGCCGGCGACTCGACGCCGGTCGCCTCGGCCTGCAGATCGGCCGGCATGTCGGCAGGCGCCGCACCGCCGAAGGTCGGCTCGACACGCGCGACTTCCGCCGACGCGGCAGCCGCAGCAGCCGGCGCCGCAGGCTCCCGCCGCACCGGCTGACGCACCGGCTCGATGAACGGCAACTCTTCGTCGCGCTCGGGGCGGTTCATCGCCTCGGCCGCTTCCTCCGGCATCGGGCGCGGCATCCTGCGCCGCACCTTCGCGCCCTGCCATGCGTTGTAGACCACGACGCCGCCCACCACGACGGCGCCCGCGCCGATCAAACCGAGTGTCAACTCGTCCATGCACGCTCCATCAGCAATTCTTGTTCGTCGGAACCGCGAACGGGCGCCCATGCGCCGCGCGAACGCGGTCCGGTTTCGTCAAACGTCAATTCTGGGCAAAACCCGCGGCGGTTTCCATGTCCACCGCGACGATCCGCGACACGCCCTGCTCCTGCATCGTCACGCCGATCAGCTGCTGCGCCATCTCCATCGCGATCTTGTTGTGCGAGATGAACAGGAACTGCGTCTTGTCGGACATCGCGCGCACGAGATTCGCGAAACGCTCGGTGTTCGCGTCGTCGAGCGGCGCGTCGACCTCGTCGAGCAGACAGAACGGCGCCGGATTGAGCTGGAACATCGCGAACACCAGTGCGGTCGCGGTCAGCGCCTTCTCGCCGCCCGACAGCAGGTGAATCGTCGCGTTCTTCTTGCCCGGCGGCTGCGCCATCACCTGCACGCCGGCATCGAGGATCTCGTCGCCCGTCATGATCAGCTTCGCCTGGCCGCCGCCGAACAGGCGCGGGAACAGGTCGCTGAAGTGACGGTTGACCTCGTCGAAAGTGCCTTGCAGCAGCGTGCGGGTTTCCTGGTCGATCTTGTGGATCGCGTCCTCGAGCGTCGTGATCGCGTCGATCAGGTCGGCCGATTGCGCATCGAGGAACACCTTGCGCTCGCTCGCGGCCTTCAGCTCGTCGAGCGCGGCCATGTTCACCGGGCCGAGCGCATTGATCGCGTTGTTCAGGCGCGTGACCTCACCTTGCAGGTACGACGGCTTCAGATCCGGCGTGAGCTTCTCGCGCAGCGCTTCCTCGTCGACCTCGGCCGCCGTCAGTTGCTCGGCGAACTGCTCGACCGCCAGGCGCGCGGCCTGCTCCTTCAACTGCAATTCGGTGATGCGGTCGCGCAGCGGCTGCAGCGAGCGCTCGGCGACGAGCCGCTGCTCGTCCGACGCGCGCAGCTTCGCGGTCAGGTCGTCGAGTTCGATCCGCGCGGCCTGCAGCGCCTCTTCCTTCACCGCACGAACTTCGAGCGCGTCCTGCAGGCCCGTGTGCGCGGTCTGCTCGTTGATCGTCTCGAGTTCGGCGCGTGCGTCTTCCAGCGATCCGGCAACACGTTCGCTCTGCTCGTGCGCAACCTGGATGCTGCGCTTGAGTTCGTCGATCCGCGTCACCGCATTGCGCGCGGCGAAGCGCGCGTCGTTCGCGCCGCGCTCCAGGTCACGCGCTTCCTGACGCGCCTGCGTCAGCGATTCGTCGAGCGCTTCGAATGCGAGCTGGTTGTCCTCGAAGCGCGCCTGCAGCTCCGCGAGTTCGCCGTCGAAACGTTCGAAATTCGCTTCCGATTCCGCGCGCATCGCGCGCTGCTCTTCGATCTGCGCGCCGATTTCCTCGAGTTCCTCGCGGATCTGCGTGCTGCGCTGCGTGTAACGTTCGTGCGCCTGCGCGAGCTTCAGCACGTCCATCTGCAGCGCGTGCACGCGTTGCGTCGCACGCTCGGCCTGTGCGCGCACGTCGCCGAGCGCCTGCGTGGCCTGCGTGTGCGCGGCTTCCGCGCGCACGGCCGCCGTGCGCGCCTCGTCGGCGAGCAGCGCCTGCGCACGCACCTGGCGCGTTAGGTTTTCGATTTCCTGCTGACGAGCCAGCATCCCGGCCTGTTCCGAATCGGCGGCATAGAGCTGCACGCCGACGCGCGTGACGACATGGCCGGCCTTGACGACGAACGCGCCGCCTGCCGGCAGCTGCGTGCGCGTCGCGAGCGCCTGTGCGACGTCGTCGGCGACGTACACGTTGCCGAGCCAGTCGTTCAGCACCGCACGGATGCCCGCATCGTCGATGCGCACGAGCGACAGCACCGGACGCAGACCCGCCACGGCCGCGGGCGGTTCGCCGGCCGCGGGCGGCGCATAGAACGCGAGCTTCGCCGGCGGCGCATCGGTCGCGAATGCCTTCACCCAGTCGAGATTCGACACTTCGAGCGCGGCGAGACGCTCGCGCAGCACGGCCTCGAGCGCCGCTTCCCAGCCGGCCTCGACGTGCAGCTTCTTCCACAGGCGCGGCAGCGCGCCGAGCTCGTGCTTGTCGAGCCACGGCTGCACCTTGCCTTCGGTCTGCACGTTTTCCTGCAGTTGCTTCAACGCGGCGAGACGCGCCTCGAGCTGGTGGATCTGCGCGGCCTCGGCCTGCACGCGCTCCTGCGCGGCACGGCGTTCGCCATCGAGGCGCGGCACCGTTTCCTGCGCGTCGGCGAGGCGCGCCTGCGCTTCGGCAAGGATCTCTTCCTGCTCGGCCAGCTGCATGCGCAGCTCTTCGAGCTGGGCCTCGTCCGGCGCGTCGAGCCCGCCCGCTTCGCTCTTCAGGCGCTCATGGCGCTGCTGAAGCTGCTGAAGCTGCTGGTCGGCGTTGCGCTGGTGCGCGGCCTCGAGTTTCAGCGACTGTTCGGTCTGCGCGATCCGCGCGCGCTCGTCGTTGAGCTGCGCCTGCGCATCGCGCCATTTCGCTTCGAGCGCCGGCAGCGCGTCGTGCTTCGCGGCGGCGTTGTCTTCGGCGAGCGCGGCCTTCTCGTCGGCCATCGCGCGCGCTTCCTCGGCTTCCTCGAGCTCGTCCTGCGCCTTCTCGGCCTGCGCGCGCCATTGCTCGCGCTGCGCGTTCAGCGCGGCGATCTGCGCCTGCACACGATTGCGCGATTCGACGATGAACTTGATCTCGGCTTCGAGGCGGCTCACCTCGGCATTCGCCTCGTAGAGCGAACCCTGCGCGCCCTGCATCGCGTCGCTCGCCGAGTAATGCGCGACACGCAGCGTCTCGAGCTGCGCCTCGACCTCGCGCAGCTTCGCCGTCTGCGCCTCGAGGTCGATCTGCGCCTGTTCGATCGCGCGCTGCTGCTTCTGCTGCTCGCCCGCGGCCTCGTTCTTGCGCAGCAGCCACAGCAGGCGCTGCTTCTCCTCGCCGTCGGCGACGAGTTCCTTGTACTTGGTCGCGACGACGGCCTGCGCCTCGAGCTTCTCGAGGTTCGCACCGAGTTCGCGGACGATGTCCTCGACGCGCGTCAGGTTCTCGCGCGTGTCGTGCAGGCGGTTCTCGGTTTCGCGGCGGCGCTCCTTGTACTTCGAGACGCCCGCGGCTTCCTCGAGGAACACGCGCAGCTCTTCCGGCTTCGCCTCGATGATCCGCGCGATCATGCCCTGCCCGATGATCGCGTACGCACGCGGCCCGAGGCCCGTGCCGAGGAAGATGTCCTGAATGTCGCGGCGACGCGCCGGCAGGTTGTTGATGTAGTAACTCGACGTGCCGTCGCGCGTGAGCACGCGCTTCACGGCGATCTCGCCGTACTGGCCCCACTGGCCGGCCGCGCGGCCGTCGGAGTTGTCGAAGATCAGTTCGACGCTGGCCCGGCTGCCGGGCTTGCGGGCGGTCGAGCCGTTGAAGATCACGTCCTGCATCGACTCGCCGCGCAGCTCGGAAGCGCGCGACTCGCCGAGCACCCAGCGCACGGCGTCGATGATGTTGGACTTGCCGCACCCGTTCGGGCCCACCACGCCGACAAGCTGGCCCGGAACCTGGAAATGCGTGGGATCGACAAAGGATTTGAAGCCAGCGAGTTTGATCGAGCTCAGACGCACGGCGGTATCGGATGTGAAGAAGGTGTGAAACGGACGGAGCCGCACTGCGCGAGGCCGGACGGCCCATGCGCGCGACGCGCCCCGGAATTCAAAAGCGGGGCCGCGCGCATCCAGCGTTGGGCCCCGCAAACGGCTTCCATCATACCATCGCGCGTGCACCGTCCCGACCGTCGCCGGGTTTGTCCGGTGCCGGCGCGGCACGATGGACCCGGCTCGACAGCAGCGTGGCCAGCACGATGCATGCGCCGCCCGCCCACTCGCGCGCGGTCGGCAGCTCGTTCGCGAACACCCACGCCGACAGCGCGGTGATCACGATCTCGAACAGCATGATGATCGACGCACGGTTCGCCGGCACACGCGCGAGCCCGTACTGCACGAGCAGGTTGTTCGACGCCATCGTCACGCCGATCGCGACGATGATCAGCGCGGCGACACCGAGCTGGCCGCCCGCCGGCGCAGCCGGCAGCCCCTCGAACAGCGACGCGATCGCGCCGAACACGGCCGCGCCGCCGAACAGCGTCGCGGTGCGCATCTCCGCGCGCATCTCCGGCAGCTCGCGGCTCGCCTTGATCACGAGCACGTTGCTCATCGCGAAACTCAGCCCGGCAGCGAGGCCGGCCCATTCGGCCGGGCTGGCCGGCAGCGGCAGGCCGAGCGCCGGCGACCACAGCATCAGCATCGCGCCGCCGATCGACAGCGCCGCGAGCACCGCGCCCGCCCAGGTCAGCCGCTCGCGCAGCAGGAAGTGTGCGTAGATCGCGGTCCACGCGGGGGTCAGGTAGAACAGCAGCATCACGCGCAGCACTTCGCCGTGGATCGTGCCCCACACGAACCCGAGGTTCGTCACGCCGGCCGTCACCGCGATGCCGGCCAGCACCCAGTGCCAGCGCAGCGTCGCGATCGTGCGGTGCCGCGCGACGATCACGAACAGGAACGCGACGAGGCTCGTCAGCGCGCTCGCGAGCGTGCCCGTCACGCCGAGCGACGCAAGGATCCGCAGCGGATACCAGATCAGGCCCCATACCGATGCGCCGATCAGGATGGCCAGCGTCGGCAGGCTGCCGCGTACCGCGTTATTCATTTGGTTCGATACCCTTTATTCGACCGGCCCGGCCGCCGTTCCGGCAGGCCGTGACCGCGTTCCGTCACGCTATAATCGTCCGTTGCGACCCGTGCGCCCGCGGCGCCCGTTCGCAGCCGCGCGGCGCGCCCGCCGCTTCTTTCGCTCCAACCGGCCGCGATGGCCGCTTCGCCCGTGAACCCTCGACTCGACTCGCTCCAGCCCTATCCCTTCGAAAAGCTGCGCGCCCTGTTCAAGGACGTGACGCCTTCCGGCGCCCTCAAACCGATCAGCTTCGGCATCGGCGAGCCCAAACATGCGACCCCGGCGCTGATCCGCGACGCCGTGGTGGCCGCGCTCGACGGTCTCGCATCGTATCCGGCCACCGCCGGCTCGGACGCGCTGCGTACGTCGATCGCGCACTGGCTCGAGCGCCGCTACGGGCTGCCGGCCATCGATCCGGCCACGCAGGTGCTGCCCGTGTCGGGCTCGCGCGAGGCGCTGTTCTCGCTTGCCCAGACGGTGATCGACGCACGCCCGTCCGAAACGGGCGAGAAGGCGATCGTACTCTGTCCGAATCCTTTCTATCAAATTTACGAAGGCGCGGCGCTGCTGGCCGGTGCCGAACCCTATTTCGCGAACAGCGACCCGGCCCGCAACTTCGCGTGCGACTACGCGTCGGTGCCCGACGCGGTCTGGGCGCGCACGCAGCTGCTGTACGTGTGCTCGCCGGGCAACCCGACGGGCGCCGTGCTGACGCTCGACGACTGGCGCGAGCTGTTCGCGCTGTCCGACCGCCATGGTTTCGTGATCGCGTCCGACGAGTGCTATTCGGAGATCTATTTCGACGAAGCGGCACCGCCGCTCGGCGGCCTCGAGGCCGCGCACCGCCTCGGCCGCGGCTTCGAGCGGCTCGTGATGCTGTCGAGCCTGTCGAAACGCTCGAACGTGCCGGGCATGCGCTCGGGTTTCGTCGCCGGCGACGCCGCGCTGCTGAAGAAATTCCTGCTGTACCGCACGTACCACGGCGCGGCGCTGTCGCCGGTCTGGCAGCACGCGAGCATCGCCGCGTGGAACGACGAGGCGCACGTGCGCGAGAACCGCGCGCTGTACCTGCAGAAGTTCAACACGGTCACGCCGCTGCTCGCCGACGTGATCGACGTGAAACTGCCCGACGCGGCGTTCTACCTGTGGGCCAACGTGTCGCGCACCGGCCTGTCGGACACCGAGTTCGCCCGTCGCCTGTACGCCGACTATAATGTGACGGTTCTGCCCGGCTCGTACCTGGCGCGCGATGCGCACGGCACGAATCCGGGCCGCGATTTCATCCGGATCGCGCTCGTCGCGGGCACCCCCGAATGCGTCGAGGGCGCGCAACGCATCGTCGATTTCTGCCGGTCTCTCGCGCGGTAATCGTCCATCCGATCAATTCCATCCAATCTCCTGCGAAAACGAACATGTCGCAACAACTTCAGCAAATCATCGATACCGCCTGGGACAACCGCGCCGAGCTGTCGCCGAAGGCCGCGCCGGCCGACGTCCGCGAAGCCGTCGCGCACGCGATCGAGCAGCTCGACAAAGGCGCGCTGCGCGTTGCCGAGAAGATCGACGGCAACTGGACCGTGCATCAGTGGCTGAAGAAGGCCGTGCTGCTGTCGTTCCGCCTGGAGGACAACGCGCCGATGCCCGCCGGCGGCTACTCGCAGTTCTACGACAAGGTGCCGTCGAAGTTCGCGAACTACACGGCAGAAGATTTCGCAGCAGGCGGCTTCCGCGTCGTCCCGCCGGCCATCGCGCGCCGCGGCTCGTTCATCGCGAAGAACGTCGTGCTGATGCCGTCGTACACCAACATCGGCGCATACGTCGACGAAGGCACGATGGTCGACACGTGGGCAACGGTCGGTTCGTGCGCGCAGATCGGCAAGAACGTGCACCTGTCGGGCGGCGTCGGCATCGGCGGCGTGCTCGAGCCGCTGCAGGCGAACCCGGTCATCATCGAAGACAACTGCTTCATCGGCGCCCGCTCGGAAGTCGTCGAAGGCGTGATCGTCGAGGAAAACTCGGTGATCTCGATGGGCGTGTACCTCGGCCAGAGCACGAAGATCTACGATCGCGAGACGGGCGAAGTCAGCTACGGCCGCATCCCGGCCGGTTCGGTCGTCGTCGCCGGCAACCTGCCGTCGAAGGACGGCTCGCACAGCCTGTATTGCGCGGTGATCGTCAAGAAGGTCGACGCGAAGACGCGCGCGAAGGTCGGCCTGAACGAGCTGCTGCGAGGCGACTGATGGCGAAGCCGCACACCGTGGTCGTCTACGGCATTCCGAACTGCGACACCGTGAAGAAGGCCCGCGTGTGGCTCGACGATCACGGCGTTGAATTCGAGTTCCACGACTTCAAGAAGCTCGGCGTCAGCGCGCCGCTGATCGAGGACTGGCTGAAGGACGTGTCGCTCGACGCACTCGTCAACAAGCGCGGCACCACGTGGCGTGGCCTCGACGATGCAATGAAGGCGGCCGCCGAAACGAAGACCGGCGCGGTCGCGCTGATGATCCACAAGCCGTCGGTCATCAAGCGTCCCGTGCTGGTGGTCAACGGCCGCGTGAAATCGCTCGGCTTCGTGGCCGATCAATACGCGGCGCTGTTTGCCGCATAGGGCTGCCCGCGCTGCGCCTGTCGGCGCAGCCCGACGTCTTGTCGCTGCCGGCCACCGCGCCGGCATTTTTTATCGAAAGTGGTCCGAACCATGTCCGCCACCCTAGCCCTTACCGAACAGCTGATCGCCCGCGCGTCCGTGACGCCCGACGACCAGCATTGCCAGCAGATCCTGACCGAGCGCCTCGCCGCGCTCGGCTTCGAATGCGAGACCATCGCGTCGCACGGCGTGACCAACCTGTGGGCCGTCAAGCGCGGCGCCGACGGCCGCGACGGCAAGCTGCTCGCCTTCGCGGGCCACACCGACGTCGTACCGACCGGCCCGCTCGAGCAATGGAGCTCGCCACCGTTCATCCCCGCCCATCGGGACGGCAAGCTGTACGGCCGCGGCGCGGCCGACATGAAGACGTCGCTCGCGGCGTTCGTCGTCGCATCCGAGGAATTCGTCGCGGCACACCCCGGCCACCGCGGCGCGATCGCGTTCCTGATCACGAGCGACGAGGAAGGCCCCGCCACCGATGGCACCGTCAAGGTCGTCGAGCTGCTCGAAGCGCGCGGCGAACGCATGGACTACTGCATCGTCGGCGAACCGACGTCGACCAACGAACTCGGCGACGTCGTCAAGAACGGCCGCCGCGGCTCGATGTCGGGCGAACTGGTCGTCAAGGGCGTACAGGGCCACATCGCCTATCCGCACCTCGCGAAGAACCCGATCCACCTGCTCGCGCCGGCGCTCGCCGAGCTCGCCGCCGAGCAGTGGGACGAAGGCAACGAATACTTCCCGCCGACGACCTGGCAGGTATCGAACCTGCACGCCGGCACCGGCGCGACCAACGTGATCCCCGGCCACGCCGACCTGCTGTTCAACTTCCGCTTCTCGACCGCGAGCACGGTCGAGGGCCTGCAGGCGCGCGTGCACGCGATTCTCGACAAGCACGGCCTCGAATACACGCTGAAGTGGTCGGTGAGCGGCCTGCCGTTCCTCACGCCGCGTGGCGAGCTGTCGGGCGCGCTGGAAAACGCGATCCGCACCGAGACCGGCATCACGACCGAGCTGTCGACCACGGGCGGCACGTCGGACGGCCGTTTCATCGCGCGCATCTGCCCGCAGGTGATCGAGTTCGGCCCGCCGAACGGCAGCATCCACAAGATCGACGAGCACATCGAAGTGCGCTTCATCGATCCGCTGAAGAACGTGTACCGCCGCGTGCTCGAACAACTGATCGCCTGATGGAGCCTCGCATGACGACACCTTTTGCCACTGTTCGCGACCTGCTGCGTTACGCGGTCACGCGCTTCTCGAAGGCGAAGCTCGCGTTCGGCCACGGCTCCGACAATGCGTACGACGAAGCGGCCTACCTCGTGCTGCGCACGCTCGAACTGCCGCTCGACACGCTCGAGCCGTTCCTCGACGCACGGCTCCTGCCCGACGAAATCGCGGCCGTGCTCGCGGTGATCGAACGGCGCGCGACCGACCGCGTGCCGGCCGCGTACCTCACGCATGAAGCCTGGATGCATGGCCACCGCTTCTACGTCGACGAACGCGTGATCGTGCCGCGCTCGTTCATCGGCGAACTGCTCGACGACGGGCTGCAGCCGTACGTCGCCGATCCCGAACAGGTCGGCGCCGTGCTCGAGCTGTGCACGGGCTCGGGCTGCCTCGCGATCCTCGCGGCGAGCGCGTTCCCGAATGCCGAGATCGACGCGGTCGACCTGTCCGACAAGGCCCTCGAAGTCGCCGAGATCAACGTGCGCGACTACGGCCTCGAAGACCGCGTCGCACTGCACCGCGGCGACCTCTACGCGCCGCTGCCCGCGTTCCGCACCGACCCGGGCACGCGTTACGACGTGATCCTGACGAACCCGCCGTACGTGAATGCGTCGTCGATGGCCGCACTGCCGCCCGAGTACCGTCACGAGCCGGAGATGGCGCTCGCGGGCGGCGATGACGGGATGGACATCGTGCGACGCATCGTCGCCGAAGCTCATCGCTGGCTGCACGACGACGGCGTGCTCGTCGTCGAGATCGGCAACGAGCGCGAGAACGTCGAAGCCGCGTTCGGCGGCCTCGAACTCACGTGGCTGCCCACCAGCGCGGGCGACGACGCCGTCTTCCTGATCCAGGCGTCGGACCTGCCGCGCAAGGCCTGAGCCTTTCCGGCCCGCCCGCCGTGCGGCGCACCATTGCGCCGCACGGTTGGGTAAGATGCGCGTAGGCGGCCGCCCGGCCGCGCGACCTCAGGAGTCCGTCACGCGCCCATGACCCTCGACTGGCTACATCTCGGCACCCTGATCCTGACCATCCATGTGCTCGGGATCGTCGCGGCGTGCCACGCGATCATGAACACGCGCACGTCGCAAGGCGCGATCGCATGGGCCGTCTCGCTTGCGGCCATGCCATACCTGACGCTCGTTCCGTACCTGTTCCTCGGTCGCAGCAAGTTCTCCGGCTACGTCGACGCCCGGCGCCACGAGCTGGAAATGTTGCGCATGCACACACCCCGCTCGCCCTGGCTCAGCACCGACGCGACCGACGGGCCGGCCGCCGACGCGATCGGCCAGGCCGCGGTGCTCGCGCTCACGCGGCTCGGCGGCATGCCGTTCCTCGGCGGCAATTCGGTGCGCACGCTCGTGAACGGCGATGCGACGTTCTCGGCGATCCTGGCCGCAATCGACGCCGCGCGCGATTACGTGGTGGTGCAGTTCTTCATCGTGCGCGACGATGCGCTCGGCCGGATGCTGCGCGACTCGCTGCTCGCGCGTGCGGCAGCCGGCGTGCGCTGCTGCCTCCTGTACGACAGCATCGGCAGCTTCGACTTGCCGCACAGCTACGTCGACACATTGCGCCGGGGCGGCGTCGAGGTTCATCCGTTCGCGACCAACCGGAAGTTCGTCAACCGTTTCCAGCTCAATTTCCGCAACCACCGCAAGATCGTCGTCGTCGACGGCAATCGCGCGTTCGTCGGCGGCCACAACGTCGGCGTCGAATATCTCGGGGCGAAGCCGCGCCTGTCGCCGTGGCGCGACACGCACATCGAGATACGCGGCCCCGTGGTCGCGAGCATCCAGTACGTGTTCGCCGAAGACTGGCACTGGGCGACGCAGAAGCTGCCGCCGCTCGCGATGCCGCCGCCCGCGCAGCCGGGCGACAACATGCATTGCCTCGCCGTGCCGATGGGGCCGGCCGACAAGCAGGAGACGGGCTCGCTGTTCTTCGTCGAGGCGATCAACGCTGCGCGCGAACGGGTCTGGATCACCACGCCGTACCTCGTTCCCGACGAAGCCGTGATCTCCGCGCTGAAGCTCGCCGTCATGCGCGGCGTCGACGTGCGCATCCTGATTCCGAGCCGACGCGATCACTACGTGGTATTCGAGGCGTCGAAGCTGTACGCGCGCGATCTGATCGATGCAGGCGTGAAGGTATTCCGCTACCGGCCCGGCTTCCTGCACCAGAAGGTCGTGCTGATCGACCGCATCGCGGCGGCGATCGGCAGCGCGAATCTCGACAACCGCTCGTTCCGCCTCAATTTCGAGATCATGGTGCTGACCGTCGACCGCGCATTCGCCGACGAGGTCGAGACGATGCTCGTTGCCGACTTCGCCCAGGCGTACGAGGTCGATGCGAACGAATACCGCCGCTCGCCTGCCTGGCGACGCATCGCGATGCACGTCGCGCGGCTGTTCGCGCCGATCCTCTGACGGCCGGGACCGCGGCGGCGGGCGGGCGACCCGCACCGGCGCCGCGAACGCCGCCGGCAGCCGTCACAGCAGCTTGTCGATATCCGCAGCGATTTCGTCCGGTTTGGTGGACGGCGCATAGCGCTTGACGATGCGCCCTTCGCGATCGATCAGGAATTTCGTGAAGTTCCACTTGATCGCCTTGAGGCCGAGAATGCCGGGCGCCTCATCGGTCAGGTAGCGGTACAGCGGATGCGCATGGTCGCCCTTCACGTCGATCTTCGCGAACATCGGGAACGTGACGCCGTAATTGCGCTCGCAGAACGCGCCGATCTGCGCGGCGTCGCCGGGCTCCTGCTTGCCGAACTGGTTGCACGGAAAGCCGAGCACATAGAAGCCGCGCGCCGCGTACTGGTCGTACAGCTTCTGCAGGCCCGCGTACTGCGGCGTGAAACCACACTCGCTCGCGGTGTTGACGATCAGCAGCACCTTGCCGCGATACGCGTCGAGCGAGGCCGGCGCGCCGGCAAGCGTCTCTGCGCTGAACGAATACAGGGTGGACATCGGGCACTCCTTTTACTAAACCGGATCGACGTGGAGTCTAGGCGAAATTGCGCCATTGCGGCATCCGCCGAACGGCCAATGCCCGGCGCAGGCGGCGCGCAGTCTAGAATAGCGGTTTTGGCCAGTCATTTCCGCCGTGATCCGTTTCAATCAGTTCAGCCTTGCGCGCGGCACCAAGCCGCTGTTCGAGTCGACCTCCTTCGTACTCAATCCCGGCGAGAAAGCCGGCCTGATCGGCGCGAACGGCGCCGGCAAGTCGACGCTGTTCTCGGTCCTGCGCGGCGAGCTGCACTCCGACGGCGGCGATTTCTCGATGCCGCCGTCGTGGCGGATCGCCCACGTGTCGCAGGAAACGCCCGCCGTCGACCGCTCGGCGCTCGACTACACGCTCGACGGCGACGCCGCGCTGCGCGAGATCGAGGCGCGCATCGCCGCCGCGTCCGCCGCACATGACGGCGCCGCCGAAGCCGACGCGCACGCGGCGTTCGCCGACGCCGACGGCTACACCGCGCCGGCCCGTGCCGAGGCGCTGCTGCTCGGCCTCGGCTTCACGCTCGCGCAGACGCGCGAATCCGTCGCCAGCTTCTCCGGCGGCTGGCGCATGCGCCTGAATCTCGCGCAGGCGCTGATGTGTCGCTCCGACCTGCTGCTGCTCGACGAACCGACGAACCACCTCGACCTCGACGCGATCGTCTGGCTCGAAGACTGGCTGCACCGCTACCCCGGCACGCTCGTCGTGATTTCGCACGACCGCGAATTCCTCGATTCGATCTGCAATGTCACGCTGCACCTGGAAAACCGCCAGGTGAAGCGCTACGGCGGCAACTACTCGCAGTTCGAAGTGCTGCGCGCGCAGCAACTGGCGCTGCAGCAAAGCGCCTACGAAAAGCAGCAGAAGACGATCGAGCACCTGCAGAGCTTCGTCGACCGCTTCAAGGCCAAGGCGACCAAGGCCAAGCAGGCGCAGAGCCGGATGAAGGCGCTCGAGAAGATGGAGCTGATCGCGCCCGCACACATCGCGTCGCCGTTCACGTTCGAATTCCGCACACCCGATGCCGCGCCGAACCCGATGATGGTGATGGAAGACGTCCGCTGCGGCTACCACGCCGACGGCGGAGCGGAGATCCCGATCGTCGAGCGCGTCGCGCTGTCGATCCAGAACGGCCAGCGCATCGGCCTGCTCGGCGCGAACGGCCAGGGCAAGTCGACGCTGATCAAGACGCTGGCCGGCACGCTCGCGCCGCTGTCGGGGCACGTCCGCGACGGCAAGGGGCTGACGATCGGCTATTTCGCGCAGCACCAGCTCGAAACGCTGCGTGAGGACGATTCGCCGCTGGCGCATCTGGCGCGGCTCGCGCCCGACACGCGCGAGCAGGAACTGCGCGACTTCCTCGGCGGCTTCAACTTTTCGGGCGACATGGCAACCAGCCCCGTCGGGCCGTTTTCGGGCGGCGAAAAGGCACGCCTCGCGCTCGCGCTGATCATCTGGCAGAAACCGAACCTGCTGCTGCTCGACGAACCGACCAACCACCTCGACCTCGAAACGCGCCATGCGCTGACGATGGCGCTCGCGCAGTTCGAGGGCACGCTGATCCTCGTCTCGCACGACCGCCACCTGCTGCGCGCGACGACCGACCAGTTCATGCTGGTCGCGAAGCACCGGCTGCAGCCGTTCGACGGCGACCTCGACGACTACCGCGACTGGCTGCTGCAGCACGCGGCCGAGCAGCGCGCCGCCGCGAAGGCGGACAGCGCGGCTTCGTCGGGCGCGGGTGCCGCGGCCAACCGCAAGGACCAGAAGCGTCAGGCCGCCGAGGAACGCCAGCGCCTGTCGGTGCTGAAGAAGCCGCTGCAAACGCGTATCACGAAACTCGAAAAGGAAATGGAGACGCTGCACGCGGAGAAGGCACGCCTCGACGCATTCGTCGCCGATCCGGCGAGCTACGAAGCCGAGCGCAAGACGGAGCTGACCGACGCGATCCGCAAGCTCGGGGACGTCAACACGCGTCTCGAGACGGTCGAGGCCGACTGGCTTGCCGCGCAGGAAGAGCTCGAGCAGATCGGCTGACCGCTGTCGCGGCACAACCGGCCGGTACGCCAGCCCGGCGTGCCGGCTGCCTCGGCACCGCAGCGCCTTGATATCGCGACACCTCGACAGGCCCATCCGTCCTTCTTCGGGCCCGGATACGACAAGGCCGGGCGCACGGTCCCGGCCTGTTCATTCACTACCGTCGTCACCCGGTTCGCCGGCCATCCGCCAGGCTGCCGGCTCAGCGTCGCGGCAGCGTATCGCGCGGCATCTGCTCGTCGTCGCCCATCAGGTACCGGCGCCCTTCGGTCGGCCGCCGGATCGCGGCAGCGACTTCCGCTTCCGTCACGTCCTCGGACACGACCTTGCGCGCGAGGCGCCCCTCTTCGTCGATCCACTCGACGATCCGGCATCCACCGCCCCAGGGTTGGCGAATCGGCTCCGACACGCGGCAGCCGCGCAGGTTGTAAAGGCGTCCGCCCGGCGCTTCCCCATAGGATTTCAACATAGGTTCCCTTCGCATTGCGCGGTTCGACAATCCGGCAAAGGATAGGGAAAAGCGATGTCCGGCGGGTTACAGAAGCCTACATATTCTTTACAACGAATTACGCGCCGGATCGCCGGCGGGCCCGGCCCGTGTGCCCGTGCAGCCGGTCACTCGAGATCGCGCACGCGGTCGATCGCCTGCTCGAGCCGATCGACGGCCATCACGTTCAGCCCTTCGATCGGCTGCTTCGGCGCGTTCGCCTTCGGGATCAACGCGGACGTGAAACCGAGCTTCGCGGCCTCGCGCAGCCGCTCCTGCCCGCGCGGCGACGGCCGGATCTCGCCCGCCAGCCCGACTTCGCCGAACACGATCAGCCCCTTCGGCAGCGCCTTGTTGCGCATCGACGAATGGATCGCGAGCAGCACCGCGAGGTCGGCGGCCGGCTCGGTGATCTTCACGCCGCCCACCGCATTGAGGAACACGTCCTGGTCGAAGCACGCGATGCCCGCATGACGGTGCAGCACCGCGAGCAGCATCGCGAGCCGGTTCTGTTCGAGGCCGACCGCGAGCCGGCGCGGGTTCGGCACGTGCGCGGTGTCGACGAGCGCCTGGACTTCGACGAGCAGCGGGCGCGTGCCCTCCTGTGTAACGAGCACGCACGAGCCGGGCACGACCTGCTCGTGCTGCGACAGGAACAGTGCGGACGGATTCGCGACGCCGCGCAGCCCGCGCTCCGTCATCGCGAACACACCGAGTTCGTTGACCGCGCCGAAGCGGTTCTTGAACGCGCGCACGAGCCGGAACGACGAGTGCGTGTCGCCTTCGAAGTACAGGACCGTGTCGACGATGTGCTCGAGCACGCGCGGGCCGGCCAGATTGCCCTCCTTCGTCACGTGCCCGACCATGATGATCGCGGTGCCCGACTGCTTCGCGATGCGCGTGAGCTGCGCCGCGCATTCGCGCACCTGCGCGACGGAGCCGGGGGCCGACGTGAGCGCTTCCGAATAGACGGTCTGGATCGAGTCGATCACGGCCACGTCCGGCCGTTCCGTGTCGATCGCGGCCTGGATCTTCTCGAGCTGGATCTCGGCGAGCAGCTTCAGTTCGTCTGCCGGCGCACCGCCGTCGAGCAGCGCAAGCCGTTGCGCGCGCAACGCGATTTGCGCGGCCGATTCCTCGCCGCTGATATAGAGCGCGCGCCGCTCGCTCGCGATGTCCGCGAGCGACTGCAGCAGCAGCGTCGATTTGCCGATACCCGGATCGCCGCCGATCAGTACGACGCCGCCCGGCACGAGCCCGCCGCCGAGCACGCGGTCGAATTCGCCGATGCCGGTGGAGAAGCGCGGCACGTCGGCTGCTTCGATGTCGACGAGACGCTGCACGGGCGCACGCTTCGCGAGCGACTGGAAACGATGGGCCGACGGCGTTTCAGGAACCGATTCGACGAGCGTATTCCAGGCCTGGCACGACGGGCATTGCCCTTGCCACTTCGGGGTCTGTCCGCCGCACTCGCTGCAGACGTATACGGTTTTCTGTTTGGCCACGCGCGACGCCCTTATTCCGCGCGCACGGGCACGCGGCCGGCGACTGCACACATCAGCTCGTAACCGATCGTGCCGCAATGGCGGGCGACGTCGTCGATCGGCAATGCATTGCCCCACAGCTCGACCCGCGCGCCGACGCCGGCTTGCGGGCACGGGGTCAGGTCGACGGTAATCATGTCCATCGACACGCGACCGACGATCCGCGTGCGGATGCCGTCGACGATCACGGGCGTGCCTTCGGGCGCGACCCGCGGATAGCCGTCCGCATAACCGCATGCGACCACGCCGATCCGCATCGGCGCCTGCGCGGAAAACGTCGAGCCGTAGCCGATCGCCTGGCCCTTCGCGATCGTCTGCACCGCGATCAGCTCGGACGCGAGCGTCATCGCCGGCTTCAGCCCCGTGTCGGCGATGTCGGACGACAGCCCCGACGGCGACGCGCCGTACAGCACGATCCCCGGGCGCACCCAGTCGAAATGCGTGTCCGGATGCCACAGCACGGCGGCCGAGTTCGCGAGACTGCGCGCGCCGGCGATGTTTTCCGCGCCGCGCTCGAACGTCGCGAGCTGCTCGGCGACGCCGCGCTCGTTGTCCGCATCCGAAAAATGGGTCATCAACGTGATCTGGCCGATGCCGGGGCACGCGCGGGCGCGCTCCCACGCGGCGCGGTATTTCTCCGGCAGGTAGCCGAGCCGGTTCATCCCGCTGTTCATCTTCAGCTGCACGTTGACGGGTTTCGACAGCCGCGCCGTTTCCAGCATCCGCATCTGCTCGTCGTTGTGGACGGTCGTCGTCAGGCTGTAGCGGTCGATCACGTCGATGTCGGTCGAGCGGAAGAACCCCTCCAGCAGCAGGATCGGGCCCGCCCAGCCGAGCTCGCGCAGCTTGACTGCCTCGTCGAGGTCGAGCAGGCCGAAGCCGTCGGTGCCGCGCAGGCCCGGAAACGCGCGGGCGAGACCGTGCCCGTACGCGTTCGCCTTGACGACCGCCCAGACCTTGGACGGGCCGGCAAAGCGGCGGACGACGGAGAGATTGTTCGCGAGAGCGGCGGTGTGGATGGTGGCGGAGATCGGGCGCGGCATGGGAAATTTACGTAAAGACGCTTGCGAATCATCAGCTTACCGCGCCTTTTGAGCACTGAAGCCGACAACTTGCGGAACGATCGGGGAATCTTGCTAGTCCGAACTGGCGTATTTTCATGTTATAAAGCCGTGCGCACAACCCATTTCGAACGGAATAAGCCGATCGCATACCAGGCGGCCTACGCGGCCCTGCCGCAGCGACGAAAGCATCGCATCAGATGAAAAAAGGTTTTTACACCATCATGGCCGCGCAGTTTTTCTCGTCGCTGGCCGACAGTGCGCTCCTCATCGCCGCCATCGCACTGCTGAAAGACCTTCACGCCCCCAACTGGATGACACCGCTGTTGAAGCTGTTCTTCGTGTTGTCCTACGTGGTGCTGGCGGCCTATGTCGGCGCGTTCGCGGATTCGCGCCCGAAGGGCCACGTGATGTTCATCACCAACTCGATCAAGGTGATCGGCTGCCTGATCATGCTGTTCGGCGCCCATCCGCTGATCGCGTACGGGATTGTCGGCTTCGGTGCAGCGGCGTACTCGCCCGCGAAATACGGCATTCTTACCGAGCTATTGCCGGCCGACCGGCTCGTTGCCGCGAACGGCTGGATCGAAGGCACGACCGTCAGCTCGATCATCCTGGGCACCGTGCTCGGTGGCGCGCTGATCAGTCCGCACATCGCATCGCACGTGATTGCGCACACGCCGACGTGGATCAATACGCCTGCCGAGGCTGCAATCGCAGTCATCCTGTCGATCTATGTGATAGCGGCGCTGTTCAATCTGCGTATTCCCGATACCGGTGCCCGCTACCCGAAGCAGGAACGCGGACCGATCAGGCTGGTGGCAGACTTCGCCGATTGTTTCATGGTGCTTTGGCGCGACAAGCTCGGCCAGATTTCGCTCGCGGTCACGACACTGTTCTGGGGAGCCGGAGCAACGCTGCAGTTCATCGTCTTGAAATGGGCCGAGGTTTCGCTTGGCATGTCGCTATCCGAGGGTGCGCTGCTGCAGGCAGTCGTCGCATTCGGCGTTGCAGCCGGAGCGATTGCCGCGGCTAGCCGGGTGCCGCTCAAGAAGTCGCTGACCGTGCTGCCCGTCGGGATCATCATGGGTATCGCGGTGATGCTGATGGCGTTCTATTCGCGCGACCTGTTTCCGCCGCACTGGGCCGTACACTTCGGCCACCTGCGCATGCCTGTGTACCTGATCATCGCGTACATCTTCCTGATCTGCGTCGGCGCGCTGTCCGGTTACTTCGTCGTTCCGATGAACGCGCTGCTGCAGCATCGCGGCCACGTGCTCCTGTCGGCCGGCCACTCGATCGCGGTGCAGAACTTCAACGAGAACCTGTCGGTGCTCGTGATGCTATGCCTGTATGCAGTGCTCGTGTGGCTCGACGTGCCGGTCGGCGTCGTGATCGTCCTGTTCGGTACGTTCGTCTGCCTGACGATGTGGCTCGTGATGCGCCGCCACCAGGCGAACCAGCGCCAGTTCGACTCGGTCGCGCTGATCGGCGAATCGCGGCACTGACGCTACACTTCCCGTTTCCGTCCGCCGGCGCCGGTCTCCGAACCGGCGCATTGCCCCGATGACGCACCCGATACCCAACATCCTGACGATCGCCGGCTCCGATTCGGGCGGCGGCGCAGGCATCCAGGCCGACCTGAAGACGTTCTCCGCGCTGGGCGCCTACGGCGCCAGCGCGATCACCGCGTTGACCGCCCAGAACACCCGCGGCGTAACGGGCGTGCATGCGCCGGACGCGGCGTTCGTGACCGCACAGCTCGACGCGGTGTTCAGCGACATCCGCATCGATGCGGTCAAGATCGGGATGCTCGCGAATGCGGCGATCGTGCACGCGGTCGCCGACGCGCTGCGGCGTTATGCGCCGCGCTTCGTCGTACTCGACACGGTCATGATCTCGAAGAGCTCGCACGCGCTGCTGGCGCCCGACGCCGTCGACGCGTTGCGCGATGCGCTGCTGCCGCTCGCGACGGTCGTGACGCCGAACCTGCCCGAAGCGGCCGCGCTGCTGAACGACGTGCCCGCCACCACGGAAGACGACATGGTCCGGCAAGGCCGGGCCCTGCTACAGACGGGCGCGCGTGCCGTACTGATGAAAGGCGGCCACCTGCCGGACGCGTCCGCGAGCCCCGACTGGCTCGTCGAAGCGGCGCGCACCATGCGGCTCGACGGTGCACGCGTACCGGTCAGCAACACGCACGGCACCGGCTGCACGCTGTCGTCGGCGATCGCCGCGCTGCTGCCGCAACAGCCCGACCTCGAAAGCGCGGTGCGCGAAGCCAAGACCTACCTGACCGGCGCGATCGCCGCGAGCGGCCACCTCGACGTCGGCCACGGCGTCGGCCCCGTCCATCACTTCCATCGCTGGTGGTAAGCGCCGGCTGACGCGGCGTCAGTGATCCTGCGCCGCGAACGCCTGCGCGCGCACCGGCCAGTCGTCCGGCACGACGAACCCGCGCGCCCGTTCGCGCCAGGTGCCGTCACCGCCCTTTTCATGAATGCCGATCAGCGCGGGAGCCTCGCGCGTCGTCAACACGGGCGGCAGTTCCAGAGCGGCCGCCAACGGTTCCGGCTCGAATCCGGTATCGGCGGCGGCACGCCGCGGTGCCAGCCACGCCAGCCTCGGCAACACACTCCATGCGGCGCCGGCGGGCTGCGCGGCCGCCCACGCCGGCCACTGCGCGTGCGTCAGCCAGAATCCGCGCGGGTGATCCGGCGCGATTTCGGCGGACACCGGCGGCAACGGCTCGCCGTGCGGATAGAACAACCAGCCCTTGATGAACATCTGCGCGTCGGACGGCGCGCCGTAGCCGAGCCGCGCAAACCCGTCGTGTTCGCCGAGGCGCAACTGGTGATCGAGCAGCCGGCTGCGCTTGCGGTCGAACCGGTCGACGAGATTGGGGCCGACGAAGTCGGCAAGCGATGCACCGTCGCGTACCGGCGCGCACAAATAGCACTTCACCGCGAGCTCCCAATGCAGGCGCTGACCGCCCGGCGCGTCGACGAGAAAATCGACTTCGCCGAGCGTCTTGCCGTTGCTGCGCAGCGGGAGATTGGCCGCGACGAGCCGCAGCGACGGGCCGTGCGTCAGGAAATACTCGAGCAGGCATTCCGCGTAGCGGCCGAGCCGGGTGGGCCGGAACCCGTCGAGCGCACGATGCAGCGGCCCGGGCTGCGCATCGAGCGCGGCAAGCCATGCGTGGACGGCCGACTGCCCGGCCGCATCCGGCCACGGGCGCGCAAGCGGCGCTCCCGGTACCGCGGTGAGGAGGCTCGGGCTGGCAAGCAACCAGCCCAGATCGCGAACCGCGGCGTCATGCAGCGTATCGACGAATACGCACGCCGCACCCGTCGTCATTGCCCGGCCGGCCCGTTCACGTCGGCGCCTTCCGCGCGCCGGAACGTGTCGCGTGCGAGGCACAGGTCGGCCCATGCCTTCGACTTGTCCTGCAGGCTGCGCAACAGGTATGCCGGGTGGTAGGTCACGATCACCGGCACGCCCTCGTATGCATGCACGCGGCCGCGCAGCGACGCGATGCTCGCATCCGTCTTCAGCAGGGTTTGCGCGGCGAAACGGCCGAGCGCGACGATCAGCTTCGGCTTCACGAGCGCGACCTGACGCTGCAGATAAGGCTCGCAGCGCGCGACCTCGTCCGGCTCCGGGTTGCGGTTGCCGGGCGGCCGGCACTTGATCACGTTCGCGATGTACACGTTGTCGCCGCGCTGGAGCGACAGCGACTGCAGCATGTTGTCGAGCAGCTTGCCGGCCTGGCCGACGAACGGCTCGCCCTGCTTGTCCTCGTTCTCGCCCGGCGCTTCGCCGATCAGCATCCAGTCCGCTTCGCGGTCGCCGACCCCGAACACGGTGTTCGTTCGCTTCTCGCACAGCCGGCAGAGCGTGCAGTCGGCCACGCGCGCAGCCAGCGCGTCCCAGTCGAGTGTCGCAACCGGGGTTTCGGCGCGTCGCAATGGGGCCGTCGGCGCGGGATCGCCCGGCGGCGCCGCATCGAACCACGCAAAATCGTCGGCTCCGGCAGGCGGCGCATCGTCCATCGGCGGCATCGTGTCGGTCGATGCGACCGGCGCGGCGCGCGCGGGCACGCGATCGCCGTCGTCGACGCGGTGCGCCGGGGCGGCAGGCTCGCGAACCGGCGGAACATCGACGCTCCGCGCCACTGCCGGCGTCGCCTCGTCTTGCGCCGGCGTACGCGCGGTGCGCGCAGGTCGCTCGGTCGCAACGACGGCAGGTGCGGCGTTCTCCGCCCCCGTTTGCGCCGCGGCGGGCGCTTCGACTGCCGCACCCGCGTCCGCGCCTTCATTCGCGCCCTGCCCGCGCCGCACCCAGATCTGCGCGAGGCCCATTTCCTCGAGCGCCGCTTCAGCCCATGCCATGCGCGTCCCCCTCATCCTTGTTCAGCGTCAGACGCATCACGATCGCGTCTTCCCGGCTGTGATGCTTCGCCGGGTAGTAATTCTTGCGCCGGCCGATCGTCACGAAGCCGAAGCGCTCGTACAGATGGATCGCGCGCGGATTGGACGGCCGCACCTCGAGCAGCACGCCGTCGAGCCGCTCCGCGCGCGAAATGCGCACGGCCTCGCGCAGCAGCGCAAGGCCCGCACCCGCGCGCTGCGCGGCCGGCGCGACGCACAGATTAAGCAGGTGCATCTCGTCGACCACGGGCATCAGCACGCAATAGCCGACGAGCGAACCCGTCACGTGCCGCAGGCACACGCCCAGATAGCCGTTGCGCAACGAATCCTCGAAGTTGCCGCGGCTCCACGGGAACTCGTACGCGACGTGCTCGATCGCGACGACCTCATCGAGATCGGCATCCGTCATCGGCGCCAGGTAGCGGTCGCTCAGCAGTACGCCCGTCATCCCTTCGCTCCGCCTGCCTGAGCGGCGCGTGCCGCGACGCGCTCGGCGGTCGTCTGTGCCACCTTGTCGCGCACGTACTCCGGTGCGGCCTGGTCGGCCGGCACCGTACGGCCGGCGCGGAACGCGCGCAGCGCGGCATGGGCGACCGCCAGCGCGTGCGGCATCGCGTCGCCGTCGATCACGGCCGCGTGCGCCGCGGCCGGCAACTGCGCGCCGAACGCGGCGGCCGCGTTGCCCGCGAGCGTGAACGGCGTATCGGGCACGCCGACCGCACCCGGCGCATCGAGCGAAGCCGGATGCAGCGTGAGCCAGTCGCCGGCGCTTTCATCCCACGCGAAGTCCGCCCAGTAGGCTTCGTCCATCCGCGCATCCAGCGCAGCGAGGACGCGGGTCGTACCGGGGGCACGCAGCCGCGCGTGCTCGGCGCACGCGAGCAGCGTGCCGATCGGCACGACCGGCAGCCCGCGCCCGAACGCGAGCCCCTGGGTGATGCCCGTCGCGGTGCGCAGGCCCGTGAACGAGCCTGGGCCCGCGCCGAACGCGATCGCGTCGCAATCGGCGAGCGTCAGCCCCGATTCGGCGAAGAGCGCCTGAATTGCCGGCAGCACGCGCGTGCTCGACACGGCGCCCGTCAGCTCGTGGCGGACCCAGGTTTGCGGGATGGAAACGGCGTCATCGGCCTGGGCCGAGCGCAGCAGCGCGACCGAGCAGTATTCGGTCGACGTATCGATGGCGAGGAGCACTGTTTGCGTCATGGGCGACATTGTAATGCGGCACCCCGCTCCCACGGGCGATCGGGCCCGATCCATGCGCACGCGCACGCCCGGCGGCGGTTTGGAAGGATCGCTCGACCCCGCGCGGCGGTCCGCTTGTTAAGATCGCCCGACCTGAAACCCTTACGGAGACACCCGATGAGCGAACTCACCGCCCAATTCGACCAGGCCCAGATCGACGTCAAGCAACTGACGGAACGGCCGGGCAACCTGACCCTGCTGCGCCTGTACGCGCTCTTCAAGCAGGCGACCGACGGCGACGCCCATGGCGACAAGCCGGGCTTCACCGACATCGTCGGCAAATACAAGTACGACGCATGGGATGCGCTGAAAGGCACGTCGCAGGATGCGGCAAAGCAGCAGTACATCGAACTCGTCGAATCGCTGAAGAACGGCACGGCATCCTGACCGAATAGCCTTCGGCCGCCCCCGGTCGCAATAGGCAATCAAATCAGTGGCGCAGCGCAGCAAATCTCTTTATAATGCTGGCTGCGTCATCTCCGCGCTCGGCTCGCAAGCCGTTCCGGCCCGACGCCTCGTAGCGTTAAGCTCCAATCCGGTTTAGAACCTGTCCCCTCCTGCTTCGACCTTCGCGGTCGTCACTTATCAGGCTGGCGGCCCCGCTCCTGAAGCGCGCCGCACCCAAAACAGCTTCTAATGCCTCATCCGCCGACGGTTCGGCGGATTGCACCCGTTTCCCGATTTGCTCGCTGAATCCGACGACTTGGGTATGCGCGATTGGCGCCGACGTTTCACCCACTGTGTTTCAAGGATTGTTATGACTTCGAGCATCAACTCCAGCCCGCTCAACGCGATCGCCGACCAGGCGCTCGGTCTCGACGACGCCGCCGCACCGGCCGCGGTCGAACCGGCGTCGGACGAGCCGAGCTTCGCGTCGCTCGGGTTGTCGCCGGAGATCGTCTCCGCGCTGCAGGCCGCCGGCTATGTGAAGCCGACGCCGGTCCAGCAGCGCGCGATTCCGGCCGGCATCGCCGGCCGTGACCTGCTGGTCTCGAGCCCGACCGGTTCGGGCAAGACCGCTGCATTCATGCTGCCCGCGATCGAACGTTTCGCGCAGCTCCAGAAGGCACAGGCGCAGCAACCGCGCGCGCCGCGTGAACCGAACCAGGGCGACCGCCGCGCGCGCCGCCCGCAACCCGTCGCCCGCCCGGGCCTGCTCGTGCTGACGCCGACCCGCGAACTCGCGATGCAGGTCACCACCGCCGCATCGACCTACGGCAAGCACCTGAAGCGCCTGCGCACGGTCAGCATCCTCGGCGGCGTCGCCTACGGCCAGCAGCTGATGCTGCTCGCGAAGAACCCCGAAATCCTGGTCGCCACG
>Ga0209566_100505_pt1 | contig 27056 bp, 29 predicted proteins | sample Araplavi_mTSA_r2_2_FD_184287 | JGI IMG/M metagenome (GOLD analysis project Ga0209566, IMG submission 184287) | Arabidopsis root microbial communities from North Carolina, USA - plate scrape CL_Cvi_mTSA_r2 (SPAdes) (version 2) | ecosystem: Host-associated > Plants > Roots > Endosphere | place...
GGCACGACCGGCTACGACTTCATGAACGACGTCGGCGCGCTGCTGCACGACCCGGCCGGCGCCGAACCGCTCGCCGCGCACTGGGCGGCCGTATCGGGCTCGTCGCGCACGTTCGCGCAGGAAGCGCTCGACGGCAAGCGGCGCGTGCTGATGCGCCAGCTCGCCGTCGAACATGCGCGCGCCGCGCGGCTGCTGCACGGGATCGCGCGCGCGTCGCCCGCCACGCGGGACCTCAGCCTGATCGCGATTCGGCGCGTGCTGGGCGAACTGGCGGTGCGGCTGCCCGTGTACCGAATGTATCCGGCACCGCGCGAGGAGCCGGCCGATGCCGACCGCCGCGTGCTCGCGCTCGCGTACGAAAGCGCGTGCGCGGCCATCGATCCGGCCGACCGGTTCGCGCTCGATCGCGTCGCCGCGTGGCTGGGCTTGCCGGCCGCACGCGTGCCGCGCGCGAACGCCGACGCGCTGGCCGCGGCGCGCGTCGCGTTCGCTCAGCTCACCGCGCCGCTCGCCGCGAAAGGCGTCGAGGATACGGCCCACTATCGCTACGGCCGGCTGCTGTCGCGCAACGAGGTCGGCGCCGATGCCGGCGACTTCAGCCTGTCGCGCGGCGCATTCCATGCACGCAACCGGCGCCGCGCGCGCACCGTGCCGCACGGGCTCGTCGCGACAGCCACGCACGACCACAAGCGCGGCGAGGACGCGCGTGCACGGCTCGCGGTACTCAGCGAGATCCCGGACGCATGGCGCGCGGTATCGCTCGACTGGAGCGCGTTGAACCTGCCGCACCGGGGCCGCGCGCATCGCGATCTCGCGTGGGCGCCGGGGCCGGCCGCGGAAGCGATGCTGTACCAGACGCTCGTCGGCTGCTGGCCGCCGGCACTCGCGCCCGACGATGCGGCCGGGCTGGCCGGACTCGCCGCGCGCGTCGCGCAGTGGCAGACGAAAGCATTGCGCGAAGCGAAGCGGCACAGCGACTGGCTGGCGCCCGAACCGGACTACGAGCATGCCTGCGAAACATTCGTCCGCGCGATCCTGACGCCGCGCGGCGCCGGCGATTTCGCGCACCGGCTGCATGCGTTCGTCGCGCGGATTGCACCGGCCGGCATCGTCAACAGCCTGACGCAGACAGCGCTGCGGATCGCGTCGCCCGGCGTGCCCGACCTCTATCAAGGAACCGAGTGCTGGGATCACTCGCTCGTCGATCCGGACAACCGGCGCGACGTGCCGTTCGACGCACTGGCGGCCGAACGGGTCGACGATCCGGTCGCGTCGTACCTGCCGGCCTGGCCCGACGCACGCGTGAAACGCGCGCTGATCGAGCGGATGCTCGCGCTGCGCGCGCGGTGGCCGGCGACGTTTGCGGACGGCGCGTACGTGCCGCTACGCGTGCGCGGCCTGCTTGGGCGTCACGCGGTGGCGTTCGCGCGGTGCGACGCGGCCGCCACCGTGGTGATCGTCGCGACGCGGCTCGCGAGCCGGTTGCTCGGGGAAGCGCCCGGGATACCGCGCGTGGCGCCCGCGCAGTGGGGCGATACGGCGGTCGTGCTGCCGCGCGGAATCGAGGGGCCTTGGATCGACTGGCTGAATGGTCGGGACGCGATCGACGCGCCCGACGGGGTGCTGGCGCTACGCCGCTGCCTGGCCGGATTGCCTGTTGCGGTGCTCGTGGCGACGCGTGCCGACAGCTGAAGGCGCCCGGCCCGGCCGGTGCGTGTCGTACCTCGCACGCCGGCGATCGTCAATCGAATCGGCCGAACGTCAGCGATCTTGCGCAAGTGCCCAAACGCGATTGCCCCGTCACGACCACTCTTCCGGCGGCATTGCGCCGCCGTCGTCCTCCCATAGCGGGTTGCCCTTCCTGTCGCCGTCGTGCGCGGCCACGGGCCCGCTTGAGCCGCTCGAGCCACCTGAGCCGCGCCCGGCCGGCCGACGCGCGTCGCGCGACGCCGGCTTGGCCGCTCGCACGCGTGGGCGCGTCGGCGTCACCGTGTGCGGATCGCCGCTGCGGCGCGCGTCGGTCGCGCTCGTCTCGCTCGTCTTGTTCGCCTGTCGTGCATTCGAAGCCGCGTTCATCTTCGTCTCCCGTGTCATGAAAAACGGACGAACGATCGCCGCAATTTCGGTGCCGCCGCCGGGTAAGCATCTTGCTGATCACGTTCATGCCGAACCAACGTCCGGAGGAAGCCATGCCGACCGACCGCAACCCGCCGCCCGCCACGCGCCATCGGCTCGGCGAATGGATGGCGCGCGAAGAAGCCCACATGGCCGCGTTCCGCGAAGGGATCGCGGCGGAAGCCCGCGCGCATGCCGGCGACCGGTTGCGCACGCCGGCCGTGCAGGCGCTCGCGCGGCTGTTCGACGACCATGCCGTCCTGCGCATGGGCCTGACCCGCGCAATCGACGAGGCGCTCGACGCGGGCCTGCGGCTCGGCTACGCGTCGATCGGCGAGCTGATGACGGTGCTCGATCACCTGATGACCTATACGCCCCCTTTCAGCGAAACGAGCCTGATCGTGTGCCCGATCAACGCGTTCCTCGACTGGCCGATGTGCATGCCGTCGGGCCATGCGGTGTTTCGCGACGCGACCGTCAACGCGCACCTGAAGCGCGTGCTGAACGTGTGGTGCGACTTCCTCGGCGGCCCGCATTCGCGCACGCATCTCGACACGTCGGCGCCCGACGGCTGGTTCTGCGACGCAGCGTGCAGGCGCCTCGGACTGTCCCAGTTCGAGTATCGCGACGACCAGCCGCACCTGGGCTTCGACTCGTGGAACGACTTCTTCACGCGACGCTTTCGCGACGGCGCGCGCCCGGTCGAGGCCCCCGACGATCCGCACGTGATCGTCAGCGCATGCGAGGCCGCGCCGTACCACACCGAATCGAAGGTGAAGCTGCGCGACACGTTCTGGATCAAGGCACAGCCGTATTCGTTGCGCGACCTCTTCACGCCCGCGTGGCTGCCGCTCGCCGAGCGCTTCGTCGGCGGCGACATCTACCAGGCCTACCTGAGCGCGTACAACTACCATCGCTGGCATGCACCGGTGCGCGGCGTCGTCACGCACGCGTACCGTGTCGACGGGACCTACTACTCGGTCGCGGAGGCGGAGGGCACCGATCCGGCCGGGCTGAACGACTCGCAGGGTTACATGACGGCCGTCGCCACGCGCGCGGTGGTCGCGCTCTCCTGCGACGACCCCGGCATCGGCACCGTGGCGGCCGTGTTCGTCGGGATGGGCGACGTGTCGTCGTGCGTGATCGACGTCGTGCCGGGGCAGCGCGTCGACAAGGGCGACGAGATCGGCTACTTCCAGTTCGGCGGATCGACGTACTGCCTGCTGTTCGAAGCCGGCGTGATCGACCGCTTCCTGCCCGCGCCGCCGTTCGACAGCCGGACACCTGTCGTACCCGTCAACGCGGGCGTCGCGATCGCGCGGTGAACGCCGCGCGGCGCCGCGCATCACGCGCCGTTCAGGTCGCTCAGGTCGGACACGTCGGTCGCGACCCCGTCATGCCGCTGCACGCACTTCAGGACCGACAGACCGCCGGCCGTCAACACGGGCCGACGCTCGCCGGACGTGTCGTCGCGCTGCATCTCGATCAGGCGTTGCTCGACGAGGGCGACGACGTCGTCGCGGTCGATCTGGATCTGTTCCGGCGCGTGATGCACCAGGAACAGCACGGCAAATTCATGGGCGGTCAGCATGCTCGTTCCCCGTCTGCGGCTACGTGCGATGCGACGAACGGGTCGCATCGGCATGCGGCGCGAATCGTGCGCCGGCAACAGGCCATTCATGCAGGGAACATGCCAGTCGACGCCACGCGAACCGCACCGCGCGCTCGGCGCGCGGCGCGATGTGGCACCGGGCAACGCCTGCGGCGCGCGGCAAAGTTTTCAATGGCGTGTAATGCGGTTGGCCGGATGGCCTGACGGCTGGATGCGGCGCGGAATGACGCTTCGGGAAGCGCGACGGAGGTCAGGACTTCCCCGGACCAAACAGCCCGGCCCGCGCCCGACCGCCCGGCGCACGGAAATAACCGCTATGCAGCACCACGTCCGCCCCGCCGCCGTCGGCCAGCACCTCCGCGCACGCGGCCTCGATGCGCGCGCGGCCGCGTTCGAACGCATCGCGCAGGTCGGCCTCCAGCGCGGACTGCGCGCCGAAATGATCCTCCAGCGCCTCGACCGTGATCGCGCAGGTCTGCGGCACGCCATCGACGTCGACGACGAAACTCAACTGCAGCGCCGCTCCGTCGAACACGGGCGGAGTGTCGGTCAGCGTCACGCGGCGGGCGGCATCGGCCGGCATCGGCTTACGCCCCCCGCGACGCAAGGCGTTCGACCAGCGCGCCATTGAACGCGGGCAGGTCGGCGGGCTTGCGGCTCGTGATCAGGTTGCCGTCGCGCACGACTTCCTCGTCGACCCACTTGCCGCCCGCATGACGGATATCGTCCTGCAGGCTCGGCCAGCTCGTCATCGTGCGGCCCTCCACGAGCCCGGCCGACACGAGCAGCCAGCCGCCGTGGCAGATCGCCGCGATCGGCTTGCCGGCGCCGACGGCCGCCGTCACGAATTCGCGCGCGGCCGGCAGCATCCGGATCGCGTCGCCGTTCACGACGCCGCCAGGCAGTACGACCGCGTCGTAATCGCCTTCGCGCGCGTCGTCGAACGTGCGGTCGACCTTCACGCGCTCGCCCTTGTCGACGTGCCGGAAACCCTGGATCTCGCCGCGCTTCTGCGAAATCACGTCGACCTGCGCGCCCTCGGCGGCGAGCGCGCGCTGCGGCTCGACGAGTTCGGCTTCCTCGAATCCGTCGACCGCGAGGATGGCCACCTTGCAATGCTCCAGCCTGCCGCTCATGAATGTCTCCTTCGGATGGGCGGCACACGTCGTGCCGCATCGGTCGTGCAGCAATCGGCGTGCCGGCCGCGGAGGCCGCCGCACCTGCACGTGCAGGGTCGCACCCGCTCGCATCGCGGCACCGGCCGGGGAACGACCCGCGATCGCATCGAGGCCGCCCGGTTCGACGTCGCCGCGCGCCCGGCTGCAAAGATTTCAACGAGATGTAATCGGATGCGGCACGTCGGCCCGCAACGATTACTGCAGGTGCCGCGCCGCATCGAGCATCGCGTCGGTCAGTTCGATCGTCAGCGTCAGGTTTTCGTCGGTGTCGGGCAACTGATCGAGCGTCTGCTGCACGGCCTCGTGCAGCATCGCATGCACGCGCGTGCGTGCGCCGTCGTCGAGATCCGCGTAATGCTCCATCGTGTCGCAGTCGAGCGCGAGCACGACCGAATACCGCGCCACCTCGGGCGGCGCCTCGAGCGCATTCGCCCACGCCGCTTGGAACATGACCCTGCCCGTCGCGACGTCGACATGAACCGTCGTGTCGAGATCGTCCACGTCGACCGCCTCGCCGTCGATCTCGTCGTTCTCCAGCCAAATCCGGGAATTCGATTGCATGATGTCCTCCTGCGTGGTGGCCGCGCGCCCGTCCCGGGAAACCGCGCGGTCATCGCGCCGCGCGACCGGCTCCGGATCGGTTGCCGGCTTCATGGCGTGTGCTCCGTGGTGATGACGCGGTAACGGAAATGCCTGCTCGTGCCTTCCGGCAACGCCGTTCCAGCAATGCCCATGCCGACGTCCGCGCCCGCCCGCGGCGCGGCACGCGGATTGCGTCGCCCGTCTCCGCAGGACCATCCCTCGACCCCACACGGAGCCCCGTCACATGCCTTCCGCTTCTGCTTCCCACGCACACGGCAAGCGCCTCACGCGCCGTCCCGGCCGCGCCCGCAGCGCCGATCCGGCACACCGCAAGCGCTGGTCGGGCGAAGTCACGCAACGCAGCGATGCGCTCGACATCGAACCCGACATCTTCAAGTCCGACGATCCGGCGGCGATCGCCGCGTCGCTGAAGCGTTCGGCCGAACACAGCCGCCGCCGCAAGGCGTCGCCGTTCCAGTCGGCGATGTCGATGCTGAACTTCTACGTGAACCGCGCGGGCCGCAACCTGCCGAAAACGCGCCGCACGACGCTCGAACGCGCGAAACGCAAACTGCGCGAGGCATTCGGCCGCAAGCCCTGACGGGTTGCGCGTCCGCCTTTCCCGCCTGCCGCGAACCCGCGCATGCACGAGACGCTCTGGTACCTGATCATCGGCGCGGTGCTGCTCGGCATGGGTGTCGCGACGTCGGCGCTGCGCCACCTGCCGTGCAGCACCGCGATGATCTATCTCGTGCTCGGCGTCGCGCTCGGCCCGGCCGGCGCCGGCCTGCTGCAGCTCGACCTCGAACGCGACGCGCCGTTGCTGCGTGAAATCGTCGAAATCGCACTGCTCGTGTCGCTGTTCGCGATCGGGCTGCGGCTGCGCGTGCCGCTGACCGACCGGCTGTGGCTCGTGCCGTGCCGCCTCGGCTTGCTCGCGATGATCGTCACCGTGCCGCTGCTCGCCGCGTGCGCGGTACTCGCGCTCGGGCTCGGCTGGGGCCCGGCGCTGCTGCTCGCGGCGATCCTCGCGCCGACCGACCCCGTGCTCGCGCACGACGTGCAGGTGCACGACCCGGGCGATCGCGATCTCGTGCGCTTCGCGCTGTCCGGCGAAGGCGGGTTGAACGACGGCATCGCCTTGCCGTTCGCGCTCGCGGGGCTCGCACTGTGCGGCACGCGCGACGCGACCTACGGGCTCGCGCCGCTGTCCGGCGCGTTCGCGCTCGTCGCGCTGTGGGGCATCGCGGGCGCGGCCGCGATCGGCGGCGCCCTCGGCTGGGCGACGACGAAACTGATCGGCTGGCTGCGCACGCGGCACGCGCAGGCGCTCGGCCTCGAAGGCTTCTTCGCGCTCGCGCTGATCGTGCTGTCGTTCGGCGCCGCGCAGCTCGCGCACACGTTCGGCTTCGTCGCGACGTTCGCGGCCGGTGTCGCGATGCGCCGCGTCGAGCACCGCGCGAGCGGCGACCGCAGGCCGCGTGAAGTGATCGGCCAGATCGATTCGGAAGACGTCGTCGCCACCGAGAAGCATCCGGAGAAGGCGCACGCGTTCATGGCCGAATCGGTGCTCGGCTTCACGATCGAACTCGAACGGATCGCGGAAGCCGTCGTGATGACGATGGTCGGCAGCGTGCTCGCGACGCTGCCGGGCCCGCTGCTCACGTGGGGGGCGGCCGCGCTGGCCGCCGTATTGTTCGTCGTCGTACGGCCGCTCGCGGTGCTGGTCACGCTCGCCGGTTCGCGTGCGACGCAGGCGCAGCGTCGGCTGATGGCCTGGTTCGGCATTCGCGGGATCGGCTCGTTCTACTACCTGCTGTTCGCGATCGAGCACGCGCCGTCCGGCGCGGTGCGCTCGCTGGCGGCACCGGTGCTGGTCGTCGTATCGGCGTCGGTGATCGCGCACGGGATCTCCGCGACGCCGCTGATGAACTGGTATCACCGGCTGCAGCACCGGCGCTGACGGGTTCACGTCTGCGCCCCGAGCCGCGCACGCATCGACGCCGTGATGCGCTGGCGCGTGTGCGCATAGCCTTCCCACGGGTCGCGTTTCAGCGCGTCGAGCCGTTCGCGGAGCGTGTCGATCGTCCATTGCGCGCCGCCCGTCGTGCCGGGCACCTCGTCCCATTCGAGCGGCACCGACACGCCCATGCCGGGCCGCGCCCGCAGCGAGTACGCGGCGATCGTGCTCGCGCCGCGGCCGTTGCGCAGGTAGTCGACGAAGATCCTGCCGCGCCGGTGGCGCGGCCCCATCGTCGCGGTGAAGCGCTCGGGCAGCGTAGCGGCGACGTGCTGCGCGACCGCGCGGGAGAAGTCCTTCACGTCGTCCCAGCCCGCATGCCGCGTGAGCGGCACGACGACATGCAGCCCCTTGCCGCCGCTCGTCTTGCAGAACGACACGAGCCCCAGTTCGTCGAGCAGCCCGCGCACGATCTGCGCGGCGTCGATCATCGCGCGCCACGGCAGCGACGGATCGGGATCGAGGTCGAACACGATCCGGTCGGGCCGCTCGATGTTCGACGCGTGCGCGTTCCACGTGTGCAGCTCGATCGTGCCCATCTGCGCGGCGCCGAGCAGCGCGTCGACACTGTCGATCGACAGCAGCGGGCCGTGGCCGGGATCGAGCCCCGCGTGCTGCCTGACGAACGGGATTTCCCGGCGTTCCGCATGCTTCTGGAAGAACAGTTCGCCGGCGATGTCGCCCGGCGCGCGCACGAGCGACACGGGCCGGCCTTTCAGGTCGGGGAGCAGCCACGGTGCGACCCATAACCAGTAATGCGCGAGGTCGATCTTGCGCGTGCCGCTGCGCGGGTCGAGCACGCGATCGGGATGCGTGATGCGCACGCGGCCGACGTGATCGACGCCGGGTTCGCCGGGCGCGTGGCCGGCGGACGCATGCGTTCGCGCGCGCGGCCGGTGGTCGTGTCCGGTATCGGTATGCGGTGCATGCGGGTGGTTGTCATGCGCTGCCTGGGGTTCATCCATCGTCGTCTCCGATTCGGTATGGCGCGGCACCTCGCGGACGATCTGCCGCGCCGGCTTGTCTTCGCGCAGCGCGATGAACGACGCCTGCCGCACGATCCCGTCGCCCGTCCATTCCGCGAATTCGCATTCGGCGACGAGCGTCGGCTCGACCCAGTGCACGCGCGTGCGCGACCGTTCGCGCGGCGGCGGGTCGAACGGCGTCGTGTCGCGCTCGTGCTTGCGCAGCATGGCCGCGAGCCGGTCGAGCAGGCGCGTGTCGAACCCGGTGCCGACGCGGCCGACATAGCGCAACGGCGGCGTGCCGCGTGACCGCTTGCCGCCCGCGTCCGGCGCATGGACGCCGAGCAGCAGCGCGCCGAAGCCGTGCCGGCTGCCCGCCGGCTCGGTGTAGCCGCCGATCACGAACTCCTGCCGCCGCCTGCATTTCAGCTTGATCCAGGCGGGCGAGCGGCCGCCGCGATAACGCGACTCCGCGCGCTTGCCGATCAACCCTTCGAGCCCCGTGTCGCACGCGTGCGCGATCAGCGGCACGACGTCGTCGCCGAGGTCGGGTGAAAAACGCAGCCGGGCCGGATCGCAGCCGGCGAGCAGCGGTTCGAGCAGCGCGCGACGGGCGGCGAGCGGCACGTCGCGCAGGTCGTATCCGTCGAGAAACGGCAGGTCGAACACGAACAGCGTCACCGCGTCCGAGCGACCCGCGCCGAGCGCGTTCTGCAGCGCCTGGAAATCGGGCAGGCCGTTCTCGCCGAGCACGACGGCCTCGCCGTCGAGCCATGCGTTGTCGACCTCGAGCGCGGCGAGCGCATCGCGCTGCGCACGCAGCTTCGCGGTCCAGTCGCGGCCTTCGCGCGTCATCAGCGTGACGCGCCGCCGCGCGCCGAGACCCGCGATCCGCGCAAGGATCCGGTAACCGTCGAATTTCACTTCGTAGCGCCAGTCGCCGTGCTCAGGCGGCGCATCGACCAACGTCGCGAGTTGCGGCGCGATGCGCTCGGGCAACGCCACGCGCACGGCGCCGTCCATGCGAGACAGGTCAGCCAACGAGTTGCCCGCGTCGCCGCCCTGCGTGCCCGGCGCGTTGCCGTGGCCGCGCCGCGCGGCACGCGCAGGGGGCGGCTTTTCGCCGTTCCCCTTCGTGTGCGCGGCCTGCGTGTGCCCGTCATGCACGCTGCCCGGCCGCTGCGCGACGACATCGAACGCCGCCGCATCGCGCGCGTCGTCGTCGCGTTCCTTGATCAGCAGCCATTGCTCCTGGCGCCCCTGCTGCCGCCCGCTGCGCACCAGCGCCCAGCCGCCGTGCAGCTTCGCGCCGTCGAGCCGGAACGTCAGCTTGCCGGCACGGTAGCCCGCGCGTGCCTGCGCGACGCCGCCGTCGGGCGTCCACGTTCCTTCGTCCCACACGACGACCGAGCCCGCACCGTAATGTCCGGCCGGAATCTCGCCTTCGAACGACGCGTATTCGAGCGGATGGTCCTCGACGTGCACGGCCAGCCGTTTCACCGCCGGATCGACGCTCGGCCCTTTCGGCACGGCCCACGATTTCAGCGTGCCGTCGAGTTCGAGACGGAAGTCGTAGTGCAGCCGCCTCGCGTGGTGCTCCTGGATCACGAAGCGCAGCGGCCGGGCCGTGCGCGCGGACGTTCCCGCCTTCCGCGACTGCCGCGACTTCCTCGTGTCCGCCTCGGCGGGTGCGCGCCGCCGCCCGTGCGCGCCTTCGGGCTCCGGCGTCGCGTCGAAGCGGCGTTTGCGGCGATAGGGGTCGAGTTTCGCGGCCATCGCGTCGTTCTCCGTTGCGCGATCATGCGGCGTGCTTGCGGCGCGCGGCGATCTTCTTCGCCGGATGCGCCACGGCCGTGCCGTGCTTCGCGGCCGCGCGTTTTGCGGGCGCCTTCGCGGTGCCCTTTTCGGCCCCCTTCGCGGCCCCTTTCGCCGGTGCTTTCACCGGTGCTTTCGCAGCCGGTTTGCGCCGCGCACCGGCGGCACGCGAAGATGCCGTCGCCCCGGCATCCGCCTCGTCGTCCGCTTCGGCTGCCCGCGCACCGCCGCCCTTCAGGCTGCGCTTCAGCAATTCGGTCAGGTCGACGACGTTGGACGCCGCGCGCCCTGTCTGCGCGGGCCGGTCCTCGATCTCCTCGATCCGGCCCGCGCGCACCTTGCGTTCGACCAGGTCAAGGATGTCGTCGCGAAACGTGTCGTGATACTCGTCGGGTGTCCACGAACCCGACATGTCGTCGATCAGCTTCTTCGCCATCGCGAGTTCGCGCGCACTGACGCCCGCACGCTTCGCATCGCCGGCCGGCACCGACAGTTCGTCGAGCGGGCGCAGTTCCTCCTGCCAGCGCAGCGTATCGAGCGCGAGCAGCGGCCCGACCGGAATCAGCGCGCCGAGATGCTGACGGTCGCGCATCACGACGTGCGCGATGCCGATCTTGCCGCTGTCCTTCAGCGCATCGCGCAGCAGCGCGTAGACCTTTTCGCCCTTGCGGTCCGGCACGAGGTAGTACGGCGTGTCGAGATACAGGAACGACACGGCGCCTTCGTCGACGAACGTGACGATGTCGACCGTCTGCGTCGATTCGGGGTTCGCCGCGCGGATCTCGTCGTCGGTCAGCACGACATAGCGCTCCTTCTCGTACTCGTAGCCGCGCACGATGTCCTCGCGCGTGACTTCCCGGCCGGTGCGCTTGTTGATCTGCCGATAGCCGACCGGGTCCATCGAGCGCCTGTCGAGCAGGCGGAACGACGGCTTCACCGTACGCGTGGCCGGGAACAGCTGCACGGGCACGTGAACGAGCCCGAAGCTGATCGCGCCTTTCCAGATCATCCGTGCCATCGATGTCCTCCTTGCGGCGTGTGTGGTCCGGCGAAAGTCACGGCCTGCGGCAGCGGCTGCGCCGCACGATGCTGACGTGGCCGTTGCGCTCCAGGATCGCCGCATCGACGTCGGACAGGTCGGTCGCGCCGAGCGCCTGCCGCACGCTTTCGCGGATGTCGGTCGGCGTGAGCAGCGCGGCGCGCATCTGCGCGTCGTCGAAGCGGCCGTTGCGATACACCTCGCGCTCGACGCCCACCAGCAGCCGCTCGAGCCGGCGCGAGCGCACGCAGGCCCAGCCGATCGCGCGATGCAGCAGCGCGATCGCGAACGACGCCGCGACGGTCGCCACGAACGGCGACGCACCGACCACCGCGCGGCTCAGGATCGCGCCGAGCAGGATCCCGACCACGTAGTCGAACGGCGAACGCTGGCCGAACGCGCGCCGCCCGGCGATGCGGATCAGCACGAGCGCGACCAGGGACACGACGATCGCACGCAGCGCCATCTGCCCGGGGCCGAGCATCCGGCCCTGTCCGAACAGCGCGACGACGATGTCCATGATCGCGCGGCGCTAGGCCGGCAACTCGGCGGCCTGCTGCTCGCGCGCCCACACGCGATGGCGGCCGAGGTAGTCGGACAGCGTATTCAGGATCGCGTCGAGATCGACGGCCTGCCCGACGCACACGCCTTCGGCCGGGTCCGGCAGATGCGCGGCGCTCAGCAGTTGCCGCCCCGACCCGACGGCCGCGATCGGCTTCAGGTGCTTGAACGCCTCGCGCACGAAGTGCCGCGCGTCGGCGCTGTGCGCGAGGTCGCGGCCATCGCCGTCGCCGCCGCACACGAACACCGCGTCGAACATCACCGACGGCATCCCGGCCAGCGTCGCCTGCGGCACGATGCTGCCGATCGGCGCGAGCGTCGGCGCGACGATCGTCGGCACCGCATGCGCGGCCTGCAGCGCGTCGCGCACTTGCTCGACGAGCGCCTGGCTCGCACCCGGCGTCGCGATCAGCGCAATCTTGCGCGAGCGGATACCGGGCTTCGAGCGGCCGATCAGGCTCAGCGCGGGCGAGCGCTGCGCCACGGCAGGCGTCGCACCCGGATGCGGTGCGGGCAGCCCGAGCCGTTCGGCGACCTGCGCGGCCAGCCCCGCGTCGAAGCGCGCGATGATGTCGTTGACCACGCGCTCGCGAATCCGCGGCTGCGTCACCTTGCCCAGCTCGAAGCAGTACGCGTCGCGGATATGCCGTTGCTCGATCTCCGTCATGCTCTGGTAGAACAGCGCGGCCTGCGAGAAATGATCGGCGAACGATTCGCTTCGCACGCGTACCTTCTCGCCTTCGAGCGGCTCGTGCACGGTCTCGAAGCCGCCGCCCGACGGCGCCGGCGGGGTCTCGCGGGGCCAGCCGCCGCTCGTCGAATTCGGCTCGTAGGACGCCTGCCCGACGTTGATCGTCTGCCGGTGCATCGCATCGCGCTGGTTGTTCGCGAACGGGCACACCGGCCGGTTGATCGGGATCTCGTGGAAGTTCGGGCCGCCGAGCCGGCTCAGCTGCGTATCGGTGTACGAGAACAGGCGCCCTTGCAACAACGGATCGTTCGTGAAATCGATGCCCGGCACCACATGGCCCGGGTGAAACGCGACCTGCTCGGTTTCCGCGAAGAAGTTGTCGGGATTGCGGTTCAGCGTCATCCGGCCGATCGGCCGCACCGGCACGCACTCTTCCGGCACGAGCTTGGTCGGGTCGAGCAGGTCGAAGTCGAACTGGCCCGCATCGGCCGGATCGATCATCTGCACGCCGAGCTCGAACTCCGGATAGTCGCCGCGCTCGATCGCCATCCACAGGTCACGCCGGTTGAAATCCGGATCGTGGCCGGCAATCCGCTGCGCCTCGTCCCACAGCAGCGAATACGCGCCGCTCACGGGCCGCCAGTGGAATTTCACGAAACGCTCGGCGCCGTCCGCGTTCACGAAGCGGAACGTATGCACGCCGAAGCCGTCCATCGCGCGAAAGCTCGCGGGTAGCGCGCGGTCCGACATCAGCCACAGCACCATGTGGGTGGCCTCCGGCACCAGCGACACGAAATCCCAGAACGTGTCGTGCGCGGACGCGCCGGTCGGCATCTCGTTCGGTGCCTCGGGCTTCACCGCATGCACGAAGTCGGGAAACTTGATCGCGTCCTGGATGAAGAACACCGGCATGTTGTTGCCGACGAGGTCGTAGTTGCCCTCTTCCGTATAGAACTTCACCGCGAAGCCGCGTACGTCGCGCACCGTGTCCGCCGAACCGCGCGGGCCCTGTACCGTCGAGAAGCGCACGTACACCGGCGTTTCGGCGGCCGGGTCCTGCAGGAACGCGGCCTTCGTATAGTCGGCCATCGGTTCGTAGACGCGGAACACGCCATGCGCGGCCGAGCCGCGCGCGTGCACCACGCGCTCCGGAATGCGCTCGTGATCGAAATGCGTGATCTTCTCGCGCATGATGAAGTCTTCGAGCAGCGACGGGCCGCGCGTACCGCCGCGCAGCGTGTTCTGGTTGTCGGCGATCCGCACGCCCTGGTTGGTGCGCAACGCTTCGTGGTCGGGCCGCGAACGGTGTTCGTCGAGCTGGCGCGACTTCGCGCTGTCGGTCGACTGCGCGGGCGCGGTCTTGCCGGCTGATGTGGAACGGGTCATCGAAAGATCCTCGTGGCATTCGGGTGGGCAGCCGCCACTCAAACCGCCGCGCCGCGGCGCGGGCATGCGGACGGCAGCGAAAACCGGTACGACGGGCCGCGATCGCGCCCGCGATGCCGGCCGTGAAATCAGGGCGCGGCCAGCGCCGCGTCGAATTCGGCGCGCGTCACGTCGAGCGTCACGCTGCATTCGATCGCGGCATCCTCGACGCGCGGCTTGCGCTCGTCCACCGCGCGCCGCGCGCGGTCGCACAACTGCGTGCGCACGCGCAGCCGGTCGGCCGCGTCGAGCAAAACGTAGCGATCGACGACGTCCGGATCGAACCGCAGGTCGACCGCGCAACGCCATTCGCGCGCGTCCTCGTCGGACGGCACGCGCACCCACGACACCTGGATCGTCAGGCCGCCGGATGCGTCGTCCGCGTGCACGACGACGGTCGACTGCGACGGAAAGCCGATCGCGAGCGCATGTTCGAGTTCGGCCACGCGCTGCGACCGGTCGGGCGCGGCACTCATCGTCGCACGACGCCCAGCAGCAGCGTGACCAGGAAGATCACGACGAAGATGTAGAACAGGATCTTCGCGATCTCGGCCGCGCCGGCCGCAATCCCGCCGAAGCCGAACACGGCGGCGACGATCGCGATGATGAAGAAGATGATGGCGTATCGAAGCATGGAACCCTCCTGGATGACAGCGGTCGTCACCAAACGTCGTCGTCGGTCACGCATCGTGCTTGTGTTTCGGTTTGCCGCGCACGGGCGTGGAAGCCATTTTCTCGAGCTCTTTCTCGCTCATCGACTCGGCCATCGACTTCGCCGGCGGTTTGAGGTCCTTCATCTTCGTTTCACCGCGCTTCGCCGACAGCGCCGCGCCTGCGGCACGCTGCTGGGCCTGGGATTTTGCTGGCATGGTTGCACTCCTGTCGTGGGTGGATGCGCGGGCCGACACGACGGGCGGCGCCGCGCGCGGTCGAAGATCGGCTCGGCGGGCAAGCCGTCACGTCACGCGGCATCGCGACGTCGCAGGTCGGCCGCCGGAATCTTCATCGCCTGCCGATACTTCGTCACCGTACGACGCGCAAGAAGAATGCCGCGGCCCGCGAGGTTCTCCGTGAGCGCGACGTCGGACAGCGGATCGGTATGCCGCTCGGCCGCGATCATGTCGCGGATCAGCACCTTCGCCGCCGACGCCGAGCACACGCCCTTGCCGGCCGCCTCGAGCTTGCGCGGGAAGAAATGCTTGAACTCGAACGTGCCGTGCGGCGTGGCCATGTACTTGTTGCCCGTCGCGCGCGACACGGTCGATTCGTGCAGGTCGAGCTCTTCGGCGATGTCGCGCAGCACGAGCGGCTTCATCGCGATCTCGCCGTAACGAAAGAAATCGCGTTGCCGCGCGACGATGCATTCGCCCACGCGCTGGATGGTGTCGAAGCGCTTCTGCACGTTGCGGATCAGCCAGCGCGCTTCCTGCAGCTGCTGGCCGAGCGGCGAATCGCGCTCGCCGCTCGACTGCGCGAACAGCGTCGCGTAGCGCTCGTGCAGGCGCGCGCGCGGCAGCACGGCCGGGTTGATCGTCACGATCCATTCGTCGCGCACCTGGCGCACGATCACGTCGGGCACCACGTAGTCGCCGCGCGTGCTGCCGTAGTGACTGCCGGGGCGCGGGTCGAGCCCGCGCACCAGCGCGCAGGCGGCGTGCATCGTCTGCGCGTTGCAGCCGAGACGCCGCTGGATCTCCGCCGTCTCGCGGCGGGCGAGCCGTTCGAGATGCTCGTGCGCGATCGCCTTCGCTTCCGCGAGCGCCGGCGTGCCGGCCGGAATCGCGTCGAGTTGCAGCACGAGACATTCGGACAGCGAACGCGCCGCGATCCCCGGGCGGTCGAGCATCTGCACGAGCCGCAGCGCGATCGCGAGATCCTGCTCCGACAGCAGCAGCGCCGGATCGGCCGCGGCCCGCAGCTCGGCCAGCTCCTGGCGCAGGTAGCCGTCGTCGTCGAGCGCGTCGATCACGATGCGCGCGGCTTCGCGATCGCGCCTGTTCAACGGATACAGCCTGAGCGCGTCGTGCAGCTGCTGATGCAGCGACGGTTCGGCGGCGATCCATTCGCCCGGCGACAGGCCGTCCGCATCGTCGCCCTGGCGGTTCGTGCCGCGCGGCGCGGGCGCCGCCGTCAGCGGCACCTCGCCGTCGGGCGGCCGGACATCCTCGGGCTCGGGCGCCGCTTCGGGCGCGGCCGCTTCCGCCGGCTGCTCCGGCGCGCCGTCGGCGGCTTCCTCGTCGCCCGGGCCGTCTTCGAGAAACGGGTTCATGTCGAGCGCCTGCCGCAATTCCTGTTGAAATTCGAGCGAGGACAACTGCAGCAGCCGCAGCGACTGCTGAAGCCTCGGCGTAAGTGCCAGATGCTGTCGCATCTGCAACGCAAGCGAGACGGGCATCGAAAGCCTCCTGATTATTCGGTTCGCGTTAGGTCGTCTGCACGACTTACGCAGCTTTCGTGCCAATGCGGCGAAGCGCGTCGCCTCGCAGTTCTCGCGGGTTCGCACCCCGCTTTGACGCTGGCCGGGGCCGCTTTTTTACAAGCCCGCGGCAAGTTTTGGGGCACGCCATTCGCTCGTCCGGAAGGGCATCCGGATGTGCCCCCGAACGCCGCCCCTGCCTGCTCGTACGTGATGCGCGGAAAACGCTCGATCAGTACTGCATCGGCGGCGGCGTGCCCGGCAACGGCCGGTCGCCCTGCGCACCGTTCGGCCCCGGCGGCGGCACGTCGGCCGGTTCACCGCCGGCCGCGCCCTGCGGCATCATGTTGCCCGGCGACGGACGCGTGTCGTAGCGCGTATTCGCGTCCGGCATCGTCGTGGTCGACTGCGCGCCGCGGCCATCCGGCGGTGCGGGCGGCGCCCCGTGCGCACCGTAGGGGCCGTTCGTCGGTTGCGTGCAGGCGGCCAGCGCGCACGCGGCGGCGAACGCAAGGGCGCCCGCGCGTATCGTCTGGATCGTGTTCATCGAATACCTCCGTCGAATCGATGGCTCAGAGCCGGTTGAAATGGAAATCGCCGGCATAGGCGGTCGGCGTGCGGCGCGCCATCATCGTGTCGAATTCGGCCGCGACGCGCGCGAGCGTGCCGCGCTGCCGTTCGATGCCGGCCCGCTCGAGCGCGGCGAATGCGTCGGCGTCGAACGTCACCGACAGCGACGCCGGATGGCCGTCGACGCGAAAGCCGATATGCAACGCACCAGCCGGCCGCTCCTCGATGTGGAACGGCATCGCGCGCGCTTCGAAATGGCGGCCGAGCGTCTCGGCGATCTCGCGCAGCACGCCGGGTTTCACGCGGACGCTCATCGCCGCGCCTGCGTATGCAGTCGCCCTGTCCCGCCGACCGGCGGCGCCTGCACGGGCGGCGGCCGCGACGGCGGTTCGCGCTCGGGCGGCGCGGTCCCGGGTGGATCGCCTGCCGGTTGCCGGTACGGTTCGGGCAGGTCGGGCGGCAAACCGCCGGGATCGGGGTCGTCGGGATCCGGCTCGAGGTCGGGAAACGGCGGGATGGGCCGCTGCAGCCATTGCGCGGGATCGTGTTTCATCGGCATTCCATCGGGGCGGGTTCGGATCGGCATCGTGTGCGGCGGTCGTGACTGGATGCGGAAGTCCCGCAATGCGCATGCCGTCCGGTCGCGACGCCCGCATGCGAGCGCCGGCGCGAACCCGCGCGGCCCCATGCGACGCGTCGTGCCTTCGCTACACCGCTCGCTGCAAATCTTTCAAGCACGTCGTTATGCGTCGTACGCGGCCATCACGAGCCACAGCTCGCGGCCGTTGTCCTTCACGCACGCCGCCAGCGCATACGAATCGGACGGCTCGCATGCGCGCTGCAGCGCGAAACGCGCCGGTTCGGTCGAACCGAACGTCTCGTCGCCCAACGGCCGCACGTCGGCCTTGCCCTCGAACATCCGGCGCTCGGGCCGGTAGATCAGCGGTTCGTGTTTCCATTCGTTGAAATGGCTCTTCACCGAATCGAATCCGCCGCCGCATACGTTGATCTCATAACGCACGCCTGGTCGTCGTTTCGGAATCGTCTTCGTGCCTCCGCTCGAAATGCGCACGGCAGGCACCGGTCGGGCCGCGCGTCGTCATCGCAGTCGATACGGCAAGTCGTGTGCCGCGTCCGCGAGCCGGGCACGGCCGTTGCGGCAATCCCGGCTCCTCGTCACCGATACGGAGCCTCGCGATGAAGGATTCGACCCGGCCCGGCCACGACGCGCCGGCCCACGAGCGGCATCCCGACCCGACGCCGCCGCTGAAGCACCAGGACCGCACGCGCACGCGCCATTCGGAACGCCATATCGACAAGCAGCTCGAGGACACGTTTCCGGCAAGCGACCCGCCGGCGACCGGCGGCGTCACGCGGATCGAGCCTGACACGCCGCCCGGCACGCACGACGAAGGGCCGTGGCGGAGCCCGCGCGAACGCGACGACGGCGCGTGACGTACCCGAGCGAACCGCGCGTGCAGGAAGGCACGCGGCTTGCGGACTCCACCGACGAATTCGCCATCCCCACCTGCAAGGAGGAAGTCATGCATCGCGTCAACGAAATCATGTCGCAGGACGTCGTGCGCATCGCGCCGACCGACTCGATCCGTCATGCCGCGCAACTGATGGAGCGCTACGACATCGGCGCGCTGCCCGTGTGCGACAACAACCGGCTGATCGGGATGGTGACGGACCGCGATCTCGCGGTGCGCGCGATCTCGGCCGGCAAGCCGCCGGAAACGCGGGTCCACGAAGTCGCGTCGGGCCCGATCGAATGGTGCTTCGACGACGATTCGCTCGACGAGATCCAGCACTACATGGCGGACGCGCAGCTGCGCCGCCTGCCCGTCGTCGATCACGACAAGCGGCTGGTCGGCATGCTGTCGCTCGCGGACATCGCGACGCGTTCGGCCGGCCCGGCGCGCGACGACGTCGCGAACACGCTCGAAGGCGTGTCGCAACCGAAGCAGACGTGACGGCGCGATCCTTGCGCCGCACGATACCCGCGCGACCCGCAGGGCCCGCCCCGGGCACCGTCGCGCCCCACGCAGCCTGGAGGAAACCATGCACACTTCCGATCAAGGTCAGACCCGCATCATCGGCAAGGGCGCCGCAACGGCGGCCGGCCCCGGCCCCGACGTGATGGCGGCCGATACGCTGGAAGGCGACAAGGTCTATACGACCGACGGCGACGACGTCGGCAAGATCAAGGACATCATGCTCGACGTGCGCTCAGGCCGCGTCGCCTACGCGGTGCTGTCGAGCGGCGGCATCCTCGGCATCGGCGACAAGCTGCACGCCATTCCGTGGAGCGCGCTCACGCTCGACACCGAACGCAAATGCTTCCTGCTGTCGGTGTCGTCCGAGCGCATCCGCAACGCGCCGGGGTTCGACAAGGACCACTGGCCGGCGATGGCCGATCCGCAATGGGCCGAGCCGCTGCACGAGTTCTACGGCAGCGCGCCGTACTGGAGCGGCGGCGACGAACTCGGGCTGACCGACCCGACCGAGGAACTGAACGATCCGCGCGCGCGCGACCGTCACTGATCGCGCGACGATGGGGCGCCGGTTCGCCGGCGCCATCCGCTTTCCTTTCTACACGCCCCGCTCGCGCGGGGCGTCTTTTTTGCAAGCGGGGACGGCGGAAGGTGAGGTGCGTTGTGTGCGTGATGTGCGCTACGGCACCGCGCCGATCGCGAGGGAGAACACGCGCGATGCCGGGCGGTGACCGGATCGTCGCCGGGGTCCGGTTGCATCGCGCTTCCCCTTTTTCCTGTCGCCGGAACCGATCGCCGTGCAGCTCGCGGCGGCCTTCGTCGGGCGCCGCAACCGGGAGCGGCAACGCCCCGGCCGCGGCCCCGTTGCCGTCACATCATCTTGCCGCGCGAGCGTTCGGCGCGCGCCGCCTCCGCCGCCGATTCGACCTTCTTCACTTCCTCCGGCGGCGGCAGCACGGCCTTGAAGCCCATCGACTCGATCCACATCTCGCGCGCCCAGCCGCGCGTGTGATACAGGTGGTGATCCTCGTCGGCCTCGACCTCGTCGTGCGCGTCCTTCAATGTCTTCGCCGCATCGCCCGACAACTGGTCGGCCGCGTAGCCGATCAGCTCCCAGTTCAGGTGGTCCTTGGTCTCGGCGAGCACCACGCATTCCGCCGCGACGACCTGCGCGACGGCCGGATCGGCCTGCTTCCGCGCCTGCTCGATCACGTGGACCAGCGCCTTGCCGGTGGCCGCGACCGCGCTGCGTCCGGGCGACTGCGCATCGGGGTCCATGCCTAACGTCTCGAACACCTTGCGCAGCACTTCCTGGTGATGCAGCGTCTCGCGGTGGTACTTCTCCCATTCCTTGTGCAGATCGCCGTCGGTCGCGCACTGCAGCGCGGCCTCGTAGAGCTTCGCGCCGCCAAGCTCGGTTTCGTACGCCTGACAGAGCAATTCGCGGATGCCTTCGTGTTTCGGTTGCCGATGGGCCATGACTGCCTCTCCGAAAAAAACGGGCCGCACGCGGCCCGGGGTTGAACGGGCACGCGTTACCGCGCGCCCACCTTGCGTTCGAGCGCCTGCGCCATGCTCAGGTGATGCCTGAGCGTCGGCAGCGTGGCGCTCGCGAATTCGCGCATCTGCGGGTCCCTGCCGTCGCGCGCCTCGCCTTCGAACAGCGCGACGGCCTTGCGGTGTGCGTCGGGGCCGACCGCCGCGACATACGCGACGTCGAAGTCGCGGCCGTTCTTGCCGCGCAGCGCCTCGACGTCGGGGTCTGAAATCTGTTCGACCTGCGGCTTCATGCCCTTGCGCGCGGCAAGCTCGGTGAGCCGTGCATTCGCCTTGCCGTGATCGCTCACCATCTGCTTCGCGAAAACGCGCACGTCCGGCGACGCCGCCTGCTTCAGCGCAAGCTGGCTGGCCTGCACCTCGGCCTTGCCGGCGATCGCGGCCTTGTCGATGAATTCCGCGTCGCCGCCTTGCGGCGCCTTCGCGATCCGCGCGTCGCCCGCGCCCGACGACGGATTGATCACGCCGCCCGGCACATGCGAATTCGATGCGGGCGGCTCGCTCGGCGCCTGCGCGCCGGCGAGCCCCGGCACGGCGAGCACGCCTGCGGCAAGCGCCGCGATCGTCCAGTTCGGATGTTTCATCTGCCTTCTCCTTGCACTTGCGTGGAAGCGGCCGCCGATGCCCACCGACGGCCACCGATCGCCTTCAGCCGCCGACGATCGAGCCGCCGTTCGGGTGCAGCGTCTGCCCCGTCATGACGCTCGCGCCGTCGGTCACGGGCGCGGCCTCGCCGGCGAGCCTGCCGCTGCCCACGTCACCGGCCGCGTCGTCGTGCGGCTTCGTCCGGCCGGCGCACCGGATCGAAATCGCGCCACTTGCCGTCCTGCCAGTCGCCGTCGACGCGCTCGATCGACTTCGCGCCCGTCGCGCGCAGCACGTCTTCCGCCGTGGCGGCCGTGTCCGGCGTCACATGCGCGGCGAGGATCACGCCCGTCTCGCTTCGTGCAAGCGTGCCCTTGCCTTCGTCCTGCTCGCCGCGCATCCGGCCGAGCGCACCGCCCAGCGCGCCGAGGTACGCGCCGGCCAGTGCGCCCGCCGCCGGCACGAACCAGTAGCGCACGCCCACCGCATAGACGGCCACCCCGACAACGGCGCCGATCAGCAACCCGCGCATCGCGCCGACCATCGCGCCGCGCCCGCCGGGTTTCGCCGCCGTGTCGGCGTAGACGTCGCCGCCGATCGGAAAGCGCGCGTGCTGGCCGCCCGGGTTCAGGAAGAAAATCGACACGTCGTCCGTGCCGAACGCGCGCTCGTAGAGGCTGCGCGCCCCGCTCTCGGCTTCATCGAACGTCGTGAAGCGGCCTGCGACGATCATCGCCATGCTCGTGCTCCTTCTCGCGGTACGCCGCGCGCGAGCGCGCACGGCACGATGGCGGCACGGCTCACATCAGCCGCCCGAGCTCCTTCGACACCGATGCCGGCGTGTCGTATTCGCGATCGGGAATGCGCGTGAGCATGTCGAGCACGTCGTGGGCCGCATGCGAGCGTTGCGCGCATTCGACGATGGTCGCCTTGCTGGCCGGGTAGTCCATGCCCTTCAGCGCCTTCTGCACGTCGACCGGGCTCGGCGGCTTGCCGTGGCCGGTCTGGTGCCCGCCCTTGTCGTGGTCCTGCTGCGCGCGCTCGCCTTCGTGCGCGCGGGCGCGGCTGAGTTCGTGGCCCGTGTGTTGTCGGGATGTCATCGAAACCTCCTTGATCGAATGAACGGAAACGGAATCACGCGGACCCGCGGCGCGCACGCGCGAGCGCGGCGAACACGAGCGCCGCCGCGCCGAGCGCGACCGCGCCTGCCATCTTCGGCCGCTGCACCACCGTGTTGTATGCACAGCTGCGCAGCACGGGGCCGTCCATCCCTTCGCGCTCGTGCAGCGCATGACGCGAGTCGTACAGCGCGTTGTCGTCGCGCGGGCGCGCGGGCCGCACCGTGCGCTGGCCGCGCGAGAACAGCGTGGCCGCAATGCGATCGAACAGGCGCGGCGCGTGGTACGCGCTCGCCGACGTGAATTTCGCGGCACCGCCGACGAACAGCGTGCGGCGCGGATGGGCGGCCGCGAACAGGATCGCGTCGGCCACGAGGTCGGGGTCGTAGATCGGCGGCGGCAGCCTCGGCTCGACGTTCATGTAGTTCTTCGCGTGCATCACGAACATCGTGTCGATCGCGGCCGGTTTGATCAGCGTGACCGACACCGGCAGGTGGTCCGATTCCATCTCGAGCCGCAGCGAATCGGTGAAGCCCTTCACCGCGTGCTTCGACGCGGCGTACGCGCTTTGCAGCGGCACCGGCGCATCGGATGCCTCGCTGCCCATGTTGACGATCGCGCCGCCGTGGAAATCGCGCTTGCGGCGAAAGTGATCGGCCGCGACGAGCGAGCCGTGCACGACGCCCCAGTAGTTGGTCTCGAACAGGCGGCGCTGATCCTCGAGCGGCACCGCGGCCGCCGTGCCGAAGATCGACACGCCCGCGTTGTTGACCCAGGTGTCGAAGCCGCCGTAGGTGTCCGCCGCCTTCGCGGCCGCGCGCTGCACGTCCTCGAGGTTCGCGACGTCGCCGGCGACCGGCACCGCGAGGCCGCCGTGCTGGCTGATTTCCTCGCACAACGTGTTCAGCGCGCCCTCGTTGCGCGCGAACAGCACGAGCTTCGCGCCGCGCCGTGCGGCCTTGCGCGCGGTGACGAGGCCGATGCCGCTCGTCGCGCCGGTGATCACGATCGTCTGCTCGCCGACCGGTTTGAGCATGCAGTTCATGACGGAACTCCTGTTGCGGCAACGTTACTTGGCCCGGATGGTCAGCTGGTCGCGCACGTCCTGCACGCCGTCCACCTGCTTCACGACGCCAACGGCCTGCGTGCGCTGCTGTTCGTCGGGCACGCTGCCGGTGAGCATCACGATGCCGTGCCGCGTCTTCACGTGGATGTCGCCGGACGACAGGCCGCTCGTGCCGACGAGTTCGGCCTTCACCTTGGTCGTGATCGTCGCGTCGCGGATCTTCCTGCCGGCCGTCGAATGCGACGACGTGGATGACGTCGACGATGTGGACGACGACGCGGCGCTGTCGTCGCCGGCGGCGAACACGTCCGGCACGGCCGTGACGCAGGCGGTCGCCGCGACGATCGCGATCGCCATGCCGACACGCTTCGCGCGATGGCGGCGGATGTGCAGGGAGCGGGCTTGCAGCTGGAATACCTTCATCGTGACCTCCTTTCGTCGAGCCGGCGCGGCCGGCGGGCCGACATCACGGGCGCAAACCGCGTGCCGCGGCCGCGCCGCCCGGTGCTGGCGGCAATCGCCGGCCGGACGCGCTTTCATCCAATGCGTTGTAATTTTTTCGACGTGCCGGCCGGCGGTTTCCCCCGCAGCGGTGCGGGTATGCCGCTTGCCGACCGGCGGCCACGGCGGCCTGTTTGCGCGGGCCGGACCTCAGGGGCATCGCCCGGCGAGGAGGCGCGTCGATCAGTGAACACGTATCGCGGTTGCGGGGAGCCGGCGGTGTGGACGCGGGCGGGCGGAGGATTCAAGTTGCGGACGTCGCGAAGCAATCCGTGGAGCGCGACATCGGCCACGATGCCGTGGCGTACTCGCGCACCGTGACGTAAACACTCAATGGAGGACTGCGAGATAAAACGCGGGTTCGTCGACGGCAGCGCCATCTTTCCCGGTTCACATCCGTGCGAGAGGGTCGTGACTACCGGCGCCCTCGACGTCAAGCAACCGCGGCCCGCGCGTCAGTCGTCTCGCTTCGTCGCGTGCGCGATCTTGTGCACCAGTTCGCGCACGTCGACCGGCTTGCACAGATAGCCGTCGAACCCGGCCTCCAGCGCACGGCGCTGGTCGGCGAGGCCGGCATGCGCAGTGACGGCGAGCACGCAAACGTCGGGCGGACCGCTGTCGCCGTTCACCGACCCGTGCCGCAACGCATCGAGCAGCCAGAAGCCGTCGCCGTCGGGCATCGCGAGATCGGACAGCACGACGGTCGGCCGCAAGTCGGCGGCGACCGCGAGCGCCTCGCGGCCCGACGACGCGATCGCGACCGACGCGCCGAACGTGGTCAGCGCGGCCGTGAGGCTCGCCCGCGTCGTCGCATCGTCGTCGACGATCAGGATCCGCTGCGCATCGAGCACGAGCGGCTCGCGCTGCCCGCCCGCCTGCGCGAGCCCCCACGCCATCGCGCCGACCGGCTGCCAGCCGGCCGGCAGCGTCACCGTGAAGGTCGTGCCGCGATTGCGGCCCGCGCTCACGACGGTCACGCGGCCGCCGTGCAACTCGGCGATATGCCGCACGATCGACAGGCCGAGACCGAGGCCGCGTCGCGACGACGCAGGCGAATCGTCCGCGCGGCGAAACATGTCGAAGACGTACGGCAGGAACTCCTGCGCGACACCCTGCCCCGTATCGGTCACGGTCAGGATCACCCGCGCGTTGTCGCGCGCGAGCCCGACCGTCACGTTGCCGCCGTCCGGCGTGAACTTCAGCGCGTTCGAGATGAGGTTCGACAACATCTGCCGCAGTCGCTCGGCGTCACCCGACACGATGCACGACGAGGTCTCGCAATCGAATTCGAGCTCGATGCCGGCCAATGACGCAGCCGTCTGGAACGCGCCGACCGAATCGGAGAACAGCCGCACGATGTCGACCGGCGTCGCGTCGAGGCGCAGCTTGCCGGTCGCGAGCGACGACGCATCGAGAATGTCGCCGACCATCCGCGTGAGCGAACGCGCGCTGCGGTCGATGGCATCGATCGCCTGGTTCTGCAGCGCCTGGTCGCCGGAATTGCGCAGCACCTCGACCCAGCCATAGATCACGTTCAGCGGTGTGCGCAACTCGTGCGATACCGTCGCCAGCAGCTCGTCCTTCAGCCGGTTCGACGTATCGGCCTGGTCGCGTGCGTCGCGCGCGCCCCGCAGCGAGCGCTGCGCGCGGAGGTCGCGCCGGCGCTGCGCACCGGTTTCGCGCAGCGTCAGCGACAGCGCGACGCATTCGCGTGCCTCGCCGCGTACCGGGCACGCCGACACGGTCGCGCGAAAACGCCGGCCGTCGCGCCGCACGCACAGCAGTTCGAGCGGCCCGACCGGATCGCGCATCGCTTCGAAGGATTCGGCCAACGGATTGCGCCGCAACCAGCGCATGGCGATCAGCGAGTCGAACATGCGGCCGCGCGCGTCGGCCTCGTCGTAACCGAAGATTCGCTGCGCGGCCGGATTCCAGCTGGCAATGCGGCCGTTCGCGTCGATGCCGACGATTGCGTCCGGCGATGCGTCGACCACCGCGCGTTGCAAGCGCGACGCGTCGACGCGTGCGCGATCCGCGCCGGCATCGCGCAGCAGCAGCACCGCGCCGTCGAGGTTGCCGTCCGGATCGCCGAGCGGCGCGGCAACCTCGACGATCGGCACCGGATCGCCGGTGCCGTCACGCTGCAGCCAGTGCCGGTCGGACACCGCGTCCGCGCCGTCGAGCGCGCGATCGAGCGGCGTCGTCTGCACGCGGCGGCCGTCACGATCGACGATCCGCAGCACGTCGCGCACCGGCCGCCCCGCCGCGTCGCCAGGCCGGCAGCCGGCGAGTTCGGCCGCCGCCGCGTTGATATAGGTCAGCCGCCCTTTCGTGTCTACCGCGATCACGCCGTGCGGCAGCGCACTCAGCACGGCTTCGAGCTGCCGGCGTAAAGCCGCCTCGTGTCGGCGCGCGCGATCGTTCGTGATCCGTGTCTGTCGCAACATCGACGCGATCGCGCAAACGAGCGCACCGATCAGGATGAAGGTGCCGAGCTGCACGAGCCGTTCGGGCAGCGGCGCCGGATAGGCGGCCGGATCGGACAGGAACAGGGTCCACACGAGCAGCCCGCTGACGACGGTCGACACGATCCCGAACAGGAACGACGTCGCCCACGCGGCGCCTGCGAGCAGCGGGTAGTACATCACGAACGGCAGGTTCACGCCGCCGAAGCGGATCGCGAGCACCTGCAGCACGGTCGCGATCGCGACCAGCATCGCGGCCGTCGCGTAGTTTCCGGCCTGTCGCCGGGGAAGATCGGTCATCGGACACGCTCCTGCGGGGCCGGCCGACGGCCGCGGCCCCGGACACCGCCGACCGGCACGACGCGCGACGGCCGGCCGGAACCGGCCGCGCAGCCGCCCGCCACGGGATGATTCACGCGACGGCCGAGCCGGCGCGCGGGCTCGGCCCGCCGCATCCCGGCGATGCCGTCGCCGGTTGCGCACGCGTGATGCGGAAACGGGAGCATGAGTGTGATCGCGACGGCATCAGGAGTCCGGCTTCTCCGTTTCGTCTTCCAGTTGCGCGAGCCGGTTGTAGATCGTTTTCAGGCTGACGTCGAGCACTTCGGCCGCCTGCGCCTTCACGCCGCCGCACTGCGCGATCGTGCCGAGGATCAGCTTGCGGTCGACTTCCTCGAGCGGCGTGCCGAACGGCACCGTCACGCGATCCTCGTGCGAATCGACCATGCTGGACAGCTCCTCCATGATCGGCGGCGGCAGCGTGTCGATCACGTCGGCG
>Ga0209566_100507_pt1 | contig 27001 bp, 21 predicted proteins | sample Araplavi_mTSA_r2_2_FD_184287 | JGI IMG/M metagenome (GOLD analysis project Ga0209566, IMG submission 184287) | Arabidopsis root microbial communities from North Carolina, USA - plate scrape CL_Cvi_mTSA_r2 (SPAdes) (version 2) | ecosystem: Host-associated > Plants > Roots > Endosphere | place...
GCGTGAGCCCGTTCACGCTCGTGTTCCGCCACGCGGGCCTCGCATTCGCGGCCGGCGTGATGAACGCGGTGATCCTGACGGCCGTGCTGTCGGCCGGCAACTCGGGCATGTACGCGTCGACGCGGATGCTCTACAACCTCGCGGTCGAAGGCCGCGCGCCGAAGATCTTCGCGAAGCTGTCGCGCGGCGGCGTGCCGCGCAACGCGCTGTACGCGACGACGGCCGTCGGCGCGCTGTGTTTCCTCACGTCGCTGTATGGCGACAAGACGGTCTACCTGTGGCTGCTGAACACGTCGGGCATGGCCGGCTTCATCACGTGGCTCGGCATCGCGGTCAGCCACTACCGGTTCCGCAAGGGGTTCCTGAAGCAGGGCTACCGGCTCGACCAGCTGCCGTACCGGTCGAAGTGGTTCCCGTTCGGCCCGCTGTTCGCATTCGCGTTGTGCGCGGTCGTCGCGCTCGGCCAGGATTATCAGGCGTTCCTCTCCGACAAGATCGACTGGGTGGGCGTCGCTGCGACCTACATCGGCCTGCCGTTCTTCCTCGCGATCTGGCTCGGCTATGCACTCGTGCGCAAATGCCGCCTCGTGCGCTACGAAGACATGGAAATCGCGCCGTGGATCGAACGCAACGCGACACCCGAAACCGCGCCGCAGACCGAAACCGGCTACGCAGGCTACATCGCCCGTCCGGCCAACCCGACGCCGGGCACCTGACCGCGCGGATCGGCCCGCATCGGCCCGCACCCGCCCACTTCGCACCGGCCGCCGCCCAGTCGCGACGGCCGGTGCCCCGCGCCCCCATTCGACGCGGCGCGCGCGTTCAGGCAAGATCGACGCGCGCCGCCTGTTTTTCCGCCGTCACGAGTCAACGAAATCGCATGCAGAACTTCTACGAAGCCACCGTTACCCGCCAGCCCTACCCGCAACTGACCGGCACGATCGACACGCAGGTCTGCATCGTCGGCGGCGGCCTCGCCGGCCTGTGCACGGCGCTCGGCCTCGTCGAGCGCGACGTGCATGACGTCGTCGTGCTCGACAGCGAGCGGGTCGGCTTCGGCGCATCGGGCCGCAATGGCGGCTTCGTCTTCGGCGGCTACAGCCTCGACAACGCCGACCTGCTGCGCGCGCTCGGCCGCGACGAGGGGCGCCGGCTGTACCGGCTCACCGTCGAGGCAGTCGACCTGATCCGCGCGCGGATCGCGCGCTACGGCATCGACTGCGACATCGTCGACCAGGGCGTGATGCTCGCGAACTGGTTCGACGATCCTTCGAGGCTCGACAGCGTGCGCACGCTGATGAAGGACGAACTCGGCGTCGACTGGGAACCCGTTTCGACGGACGCGCTGCGCAAGCGGCTGAAGACGCAGCGCTATTACGGCGGCCTGTTCGAGCCGAACGCGTTCCACTTCCATCCGCTCAAGTACGTGCTCGGCGTCGCGGCGGCCGCATCGCGCGGCGGCGCGCGCGTGTACGAACGCTCGGCCGCGCTCGGCATCGCGCGCGAAGGCGCCGGGTACGTCGTACGCACCGCACAGGGCACGGTGCGCGCGAAGGACGTCGTGTTCGCCGGCGGCGGCTATGCACGCGGCGTGTCGCCGCGCATCGAGCGCGCGGTGCTGCCGATCGCGACCTACGTGATCGCGACCGAGCCGCTCGGCACGCGCCTGCCCGACGCGATCGACGCACCGTACGCGATCTACGACACGCGTTTCGCATTCGACTATTACCGCCCGCTGAAGGACACGCGCATCCTGTGGGGCGGCCGGATCTCCGTGCTCGACCGCGGCCCCGATGCGATCGCCCGCCTGCTGCGGCGCGACCTGCTGCGCGTGTATCCGCAACTGGAAGACGTGAAGGTCGACTACGCGTGGGGCGGGCTGATGAGCTACGCGCGGCACAAGATGCCGCAGATCGGCCGCGACGCGGACGGCGTGTGGCACGCGATCGCGTTCGGCGGCCACGGGATGGCGCCGACCACGGTCGCCGGCGAAGCGCTCGCGGCCGCACTGGCCGAAGGCCGGCCCGTGCCGGAAGGCTTCAACGCGTTCGGGCTCACGCGCACGTTCGGGCTGGCGGGCCTCGCGGCCGCGCAGCTCACGTACACGGCGTACCAGGCCCGCGACGCGCTCGCGTCCTGCCGCCGCTGAGCGGCCGCGGCGGCCGGAACCGCCCCGCCGATTAGAGCGGAAGGTCGGCCGGGCGGGGATTTCCCGCATGCTAGAATGCCTTTTCCACGCCGCCGAAGCCACAATAAAGTCACATGAAAGCAGGAAGCAAGGCCGCCACGTCCGATACCCGCACGCTTCCGTCCGATGCGCGGCGCAAATACGATCCCGAGCAAACCAAGCGCAACATCCTCGATGTCGCCACGCAGGAATTCTCCGCGATGGGGCTCGCCGGCGCACGCGTCGACGCAATCGCCGAGCGTACCAACACGACGAAGCGGATGCTCTACTACTACTTCGAAAGCAAGGAAGGCCTGTACGAGGCCGTGCTGGAGAAGGTGTACGGCGACATCCGCGCACTCGAGCAGGAGCTGCACGTCGGCGACATGGAGCCGCGCGAAGGCATGCGCCGCCTCGTCGAATTCACGTTCGACTATCACGACAAGCATCGCGACTTCGTCCGCCTCGTGTCGATCGAGAACATCCACGGCGCGAAGTATCTCGAACAGCTCAAGTCGTTCAAGAACCGCAACGTCAGCATCATCAAGACGCTCGAGGAACTGGTCGAGCGCGGCGCGGCGAGCGGCGCGTTCCGCAAGGACATCGACGCATTCGACCTGCACCTGCTGATCAGCTCGTTCTGCTTCCACCGCGTGTCGAACCGCTACACGTTCGGCGCCGCGTTCGGACGCGACCCGTCGGCGCCGCGCCTGCGCGCCCGGCATCGCGACACGATCGCCGACGCCGTGCTGCGCTACGTCGCCGCATAAGCGACGGCGGCCGGTTTCCCGGCCGGCCTCATACCGGGCGCGCGACATCCGCGCCCGTCGCCTTCTCTCAGGTCAGTCCGTCGGCGCGGCCGACGCCAGTGCGATCCGCGCCTTCTCTTCCGGGCTTCCCGCCACGTAGTACTTCTTCGCCCAGCTCGAATCGGGCGCAAGCGCGAGCCGCGCATGCGCGCCCGTACCCGTGCCCGTGCCGTGCGGCTGCTTCGCATCGATCGCCAGCGCCCGTGCACGATAGTGCTCGTAAAGCCTCAGGAATTCCGCGAGATAGATCGCCGCGATCCGCTTGTCGCGGATCTCGAGCAGGTTCTCGTCGTTGTACTGCTCGGAATTGCGGCTCATGTTCGCCGAGCCCGTATAGACGACCGGGTTCGCGCCTTCCGCATCGATCACGATGAACTTGTGATGGATCACGACCGGCGGAAAGGCCGGCGCCGGCTCGCCCGGGAAGAGGCGCAGCTCCGGCTCGAAACCCTGCGGCACGGTGGCCGGCGAGAAATACGCGGCATCGATCACGTCGCGGTTGTCGCGGCTGCGGTGATACAGCTCGAGGTTCGCGAGCGTCGCCGCATCGAGCGTCTGGCCGGCCTGCCGCGCGGCATCGGCCTTCGTCGCGCTGCCGGCGTTGATCCTGTTCACCAGCCCGAACATCATCAGCCCGCGGTCGCCGGCCGCGAAGCACGCGTCACGCAGCGCCGCGTCGGTCGGCATGAACAGGCAGAACGACACCGAATGCTTCGCGGCCGCGATCGCGGCGACGATCGTGTCGATCTCGGTGCGCTGCCCCGCCGGTTCCGGCGAAAACGCGAGCCGCACCTGCGCGCTGCCGATCGTCATCGGTTCCGACCAGCCCGGCGACAGCCGTGCGGTCGCCGCGATCGGCGGATTCCCGGCCAGCGCATGCGCACGCGCGTTGTAGAGCGCGGCAAGCTCGGGCGAATCGAACGCGTGCAGCACGTTCGCCTGCTCCGTGAGCCCCTCGGTCGTGAAGTTCGCGGAACCGGTCAGCACGCGCGCGGGCGCCGGGTTCGACGCCGCATCGGTCACGATGAACTTGTCGTGCATGATGTGCGTCCGGTCGCGCGGCGCAAGCGTCGCGAGCCCCTGCAGCGCGTCGACGGCCGGCTGGTTCGGCGACGGTAGCGGCGGCTTGCCCTTGCGCGCCGTCGTGTGCGCGTCGTAGACGATCGCGAGCGACGCTTCGCCGTGAGTGCGCCCGAACGCTTCGAACGCGGGCAGCGCCCACAGCGTGTCGGTCAGGTGATAGACGGCCGACGCCGCGCGCGATGCCGGATCGAGCATCTCCGCGAACACCTGCTCCATGTCGTTCGCGAGCCAGGTGCGCAGCTTCAGCGCCTGCGCGTCGCTCGGCGCCGCATTCGGCGCGAGGCCCAGCGCCGCCACCTGCTTCGCGAACGCCTGCGAACTGACCACCGCGCGGTTGAACCACGTGCCGATGCCGTCCTCGACATGGGCGGGCAGCACGACGTCGCCCACGCCGGCTTGCGCGTCGAGTACCTGCAGATTCGCCGGCGTGCCGACGACCGGATACACGTCGTAGCGAAACGATGCGCCGCGATCCTGCGGATCGATGCGCGCATCCCACCACATGAATTTCTGGATCGGCGCCTGGTCGGTCGGCGCGTCGCCCTGCGTGTGCGCGGCCGGGCCGTCGAACGTCAGGCGGTTCGGCAGCCAGCTGTCCGGCGCACGCGTCTTGCCGTCGGCCGACCAGAAGCCCGGCGTGCGCCGGATCGCGAAACCGAGGAAATCGGCACGCGACGCAGCATCGGGCCAGTCGAAGGCCAGCAGGACCAAGGTGGGGGAAAGATAGCTGCGCACGCTGACGGTCATTCGTTGCTCCCTGGCCTGGCGGCCGGTCGAGGTGAATGAGTCAGTGTTGACGGCGGTTCTTCCCGCGGAATGACGGTTCGATGAACCTTGTATGTCCGGCGCGCGTCAGTCGCACACGAGCAGCTCGATCCCGCGCGCGGTCAGCGCGCGGCGCACGGCCTTGTCGGGCGCGCGCTCGGTCACGAGATAGCGGGCGGCGGCCGTGCCGTTGATCCGCACCGGCGTCACGCGGCCGAATTTCGAATGATCGGCGACGATCATCGCCGTGCCGGCCGCCGCGATCATCCGGCTGCGCACCTCGGCCGCGAGCCGCGAGTAGTCGGTGAATTCGCCGTCGGGCGTGATGCCGCCGGCGCCGATGAACGCGAAATCGACGTGGTACTGCGCGAGCTGCTGGATCGTGTCGAGCCCGAAGGTGGCGTCCTCGTCGTCGGACAGCTCGCCGCCGAGCAGCGTCACGCGATTGCCGTTGCGTCGCGCGAGCACGAACGCGGTGCGCCAGTCGTTCGTGTAGATCGACAGCCGGTGCCGGTCGGCGAGCGCGAGCGCAACCGCATGCGGCGTGCTGCCCGAATCGATCAGCACCGAGGCATCGTCGGGCACGAACTCGGCTGCGCGCCGCCCGATCGTGCGCTTCGCTTCGGCATTCGCGGCTTCGCGCTCCGACAGGCTCGGCTCACGGCGATCCGCGGCCAGCGCGCCGCCGTGCGTCATCACGAGCAGGCCGCGTGCGGCCAGTGCGTTCAGGTCGCGCCGCACGGTCTCGCGCGACACGTCGAGCGAGCGGACGAGTTCCGCGACCGACAATGCGCCCGACCGTCCGAGCTCCGACAGGATGAATTGATGACGTTGTTCCGCCAGCATCGCGTGTACGCCCGAGGCGACTGGTAATGGGTAAGCCGCCCATTGTATTACGGCCGTTTGACCGGCATTTGACGGCGGCGGGACGCCGGGCGGGCCGCGTTTCCCGAAAGCGAAATTCTGTATTGCCCGACGCGCGCGAATCGGCGCGGCGCCGGTTGCTACACTTTGCGCTTCGCAGAACGACAGACCAAGCAAAGGGGCTCACGCCATGTATCGCAAAGGCAGTGTGATCGAAATCCAGTTTCCGCCCGAACGACTCAACGACGCGGCCGGCGATCCGTACTGGATCGACCTGACGCTCGACGAGGCCCGCCGGCTCTACGAACAGCTCGCCGCGCGCTTCGCGACCGACGCCCGCGCCAATCAGCCGCTCGACACGTTCTCGATCGACTGATCTCCGCTGCTTCACGCCCGCCCGCTGCGCATGCCGGGCGGCGCCCATCCTGTTCCCGCGGCACCGCCCGGCCCGCACCGACGGCCGCACGTGGTGCACATTCAGCACGCAGCATGAGTGCAGGATTCGACAAGACGCCGGCATCGCTTCCCCCGATACTGGCCGACTTCACGATTCTGTCCGGCCGCATCGCGGCCCGCCATGCATGCTGACCTCGCTCGTCGCCGCCGCTTTCGTCGCACTCTGGTCCACCGGCTTCATCGTTGCGCGGGCCATCAAGCCCTACGCCGATCCCAACCTGTTCCTGCTCGCGCGTTTCGCGGGCACGGCCGCGCTGTTCGGCGCGGTGGCGCTCGTCGCGCGCGCGCCGTGGCCGGCCCGGCGCGAATGGCCGCGCCACCTGATCGCGGGCGCGCTGCTGCAGGGCGTCTATCTCGGCGCGAGCTACTGGGCCGTCGCGCAAGGGCTGAACGCAGGCGTCATGGCACTGCTCGGTGCACTGCAGCCGCTCGCCACCGCCGTGCTCGCCGTGCCGCTGTTCAACGAGCGCCTGCCCGCGCGCGGCTGGCTCGGGATGGCGCTCGGGCTCGCCGGCGTCGCGCTCGTGCTGGCGCCGAAGGTGACGGGCGGTGTCGCGCCGGCGCCGGGCGCCGCGCCTGCGTGGCTCGTCGTCGCCGTCTCGGTGCTCGCGGTCGGGTCGATCACCGCCGGCTCGCTGTACCAGAAGGGCAAGCTCGCGCAAAGCGACCTGCGCACGGCGGTTGCCGTGCAGAATTTCGGCGCGGCGATCGTCGCGGCCGTCTTCGTCGCGCTGCTTCACGAAACCCGCTGGCTCGGCGCGCCGGCGTTGTGGGTGTCGCTGGTGTGGGGCGTCGTGTTCCTGTCCGGCGGCGCGGTCACGATGCTGATGTGGATGCTGCGCCGCGGCAACGCCGCGCGCGCGACGTCGCTGCTGTTCCTCGCGCCGCCGCTGGCCGCGCTGCAGGGCTACTGGCTGTTCGGCGAAACGCTCGCGGCGATCCAGCTCGCCGGCTTCGCGCTCGCGCTGGTGGGCGTCGTGCTCGCGCGGCGCTGACGCGCGCCGCCGGGCCGGTGCCCGCGTCGGCGCCGGGCGCAGGAATGCCCGTCACGCGGCACCCTGCACCCGCCCGGCGCACCGTGCACCACGGCGATGCAGCCCGTCTCGCCGATGCAACGCAAAACCGCCGGAACGCACGCCCGGCGCGGCACCGCGCCGCGATTGCGCTTATGATGGGCGCCTTGCATTTCGTTCCGGAACTTCCTTCATGACATCCGCCGATTACGCCAGCCGCCAGCGCGCGATCATTGCCGAACTGAACGTTGCCCCGCACTTCGACGCCGAGGCCGAGATCGACCGCCGCATCGATTTCCTCGCGCAATATCTTCGTTCGACCGGCCTGCGGACCTACGTGCTCGGCATCAGCGGCGGCGTCGATTCGTCGACGGCCGGCCGGCTCGCGCAACTGGCGGTCGAGCGCCTGCGCGCCGACGACTACGATGCGCGCTTCATCGCGATGCGCTTGCCGAACGGCGTGCAGAACGACGAAGCCGATGCCCAGCGCGCGCTCGCGTTCGTGCGCGCGGACGAGGTGCTGACGGTCGACGTGAAGCCGGCCGCCGACGCGATGCTCCGCTCGCTGGTCGCCTCCGGCCACGCATTCGACACGCCGGCGCAGCAGGATTTCGTGCACGGCAACATCAAGGCGCGCGAGCGCATGATCGCGCAGTATGCGGTGGCCGGCGCACGGCGCGGCATCGTGATCGGTACCGACCATGCGGCCGAATCGCTGATGGGTTTCTTCACGAAGTTCGGCGACGGCGGCGCGGACATCCTGCCGCTCGCGGGCCTGAGCAAGCGGCGCGTCCGCGCGGTCGCGCGTGCGCTCGGCGGCGAGGAGCTGATCGTGATGAAGGTGCCGACGGCCGACCTCGAGGAGCTGCGCCCGCTGCGGCCCGACGAGCACGCATACGGCGTGACCTACGACGAGATCGACGACTTCCTCGAAGGCAAGCCGGTCGAAGACCGCGTGTACGAAACGGTGCTGCGCTTCTTCGACGCTTCGCGCCACAAGCGTGCGCTGCCGTACACGCCGTTCGACTGGCCGGCCGCGTAAGTCGCGACCGCGGCAGAACGACTGCCGCGTCGCCATCCTGCGCTGCGGGGCCCGGCGACCGGCCGGCAGCGTCGGAGCCCAACCGCCGCGCGCGGCCGTGACGGCTACGCGCGGCAACCCGGCGGCGGGCAACCCTATGCGTGCCCGCCCGTCTTCGACGCCTGCAGCGCGCGAATCCGCATCCGCGCCCCCGTATCGCTCACCGTCGCGTCGTACATCGCCGCGAGATCGCGCTTGAGCGCGGTACGCGAGCCGCCGTCGAGATACACCATGTGCCCCGACGGATAAAAACGCGCGGACAGGTTCTGCCGCACCTTCTGGTCCTCGAGCGGCATCTGCTGCAGGTCGATCACGGTCTGGTAGAACGGCGTGACGAAATCGTAGAAACCGTTCGCCGACAGCACCTTCAGGTCGACGTTCAGCGCCATCACTGCGGCGAGATCGCCGGCCGTATAGAGGATCACGTTCCCCTGCGCATCGATACCCTGCTGCGCGCCGGTCGGATCGATGTGGCTGAAATCCCAGTTCTGGAACGCCTGGTCGTTCAGGTCGGTGAACGCGGAATTCGACGTGAACTTCAGCTGCTCGTTCAGGTAGCTGTTCCACATCGCCGTATAGACGCCCGTCACGGCCGTCATCGTCGGATCGTTGCCGCCCGAGTTCGGGTCGATCTTGCCGGCGATGCCCGACGAGATTCCGGTCACGCGGCCGTCGTACGAGCCGAGCGCGAGTCCCTGCGCATGCAGCAGCGTCGTCAGGAACAGCGAATTGCCGCGCGCGTCGTAGCCGGCGATGTCGAGGCTCCACGATTGCAGCGTCGCCGTATCGATGCCCGTGTATTGCGACAGCTTCTGCACGGCGGCCGGGTTCGCATGCGGGACCGTGCGCAACGCGTTCAGGTAGTCGGTGCGCGCGAACTGCGCGACTTCCTCGACGAACGCGCCAAGATCGGTCGGCGCCGGCGTGACGCCGAGCTTCTTGTGATACCACGCATCGGCCGCCGCGGTCGGCAGCGCGCCGACCGGGTTGCCGGCCTGCCGGTAGTCGAGGATCGACGATTGCAGCGTGACGCCGTTCAGGTCGACGCCGTCCTCGTGCAGCTTGTACGCGAGCACGCAGCTGCGTGCGGTGCCGTACGATTCGCCAAACAGGTATTTCGGCGAATTCCAGCGGTTGTTCTTCGTCAGGTAGCGCTTGATGAACTGCTTCAGCGAATCCGCATCCTGGTCGACGCCCCAGAAGTTGCGGTTCTTGTTCGGCGCGACGGCCGCCGAATAGCCGGTGCCGACCGGGTTGATGAACACCAGGTCGCTGTGGTCGATCATGCTGTCCGGGTTGTCTTCCATCTGGTACGGCGCGGGCGGCGTGAATCCCGGCATCGACGTCTTGATGCGCTTCGGCGCGAACGAGCCCAGCAGCACGAACACCGACGACGAGCCGGGCCCGCCGTTGTAGAAGAACGTCACGGGCCGCGTTTCTTCCTTCGCGCCGTCGGCCGTGAACGCGACGTAGAAGAGCTTCGCGGCCGGCAGCGAACTGCTCGGGTCGACCGTCACGAGATGGCCGGCCGTCGCCGTGTAGGCGATGCGCTTCCCGTCGATCAGGATCGTGTGATGCGTGATCGCGGCCGCCTCGGTGGTGTCGGTCACCGAATCGTCGGGGCCGTTGCCGTACGCGACCGGATCGAAGAACGGCTGGTCACGACCGTGGCTCAACGCGACCGGGTTGACGGTCGGCGGCACGCCATGCGAATTGTGGTCGCCGTGATGCAGCGGATACACGCCGCCGGAAGATGCGGAATCGATGCCCATCGTGCTGCTCCTGGAGGTGAGAAAAAGGCGCGGGCAGGCAGCCCGCGCCATGCGGAAAGACGTGTACCGCGGCCGTCAGCTCGACGGCTTGCGCGTCAGGATCGCGGCGAGCTGCGCGCCGTTCGGGCTGCCGAGGCCCGTGCAGGCATCCCAGCCCTGCGCGGCCGCGTAGGTCCCGTTCGAGCCGTGCGTGATGTCGCGCAGCGCACTGGGATTCCTGTAGAGCACCGGATTGACCCAGCCGGCGGACGCCCCGCCCGCCGCACTAGCCGCCGCACTAGCCGCCGCGTTGATCCGCGCGATCAGCGCGGCCCACAGCGGCGCAACCGCACTCGTGCCGCCCATCACCGTGGCCGTGCCCGCGATCGACACTTCGTAGCCGGTCTGCGGCGATGCATCGCCGGCGACGTCCGGCACGCCGCGCTTCGCGAGCGGCACGCGGCTGCCGTCGGCCAGCGTCGCGGCAAGCCCCTGCTGCCACACCGGCAGGTCGAACAGCGTGCTGACGCCGCCCCCGCCCGCGCCGCCGCCGGCCGCCTCGTCGTTCCACGTGACCTCGCTGCGAATGCCCTGCCCGGGCAGCGCGTCGAGCTGCGTGCCGCCGCAGCCGAGCACATACGGGCTCGATGCAGGGAAGTCGACATGATCGGCGCCGTCCTGCAACCCGTCGCCCGAGCCGCTGTCGCCGGAGGCCGCGCACACCGTGATGCCCTGCGCGGCCGCCGCCTGCAGCACGCGGTTGAACGCCTGCGCGGACTGCGCCTGCCAGATGGCCTCCGGGCCGCCCCAGCTGATCGAGATCACCGACGGTTTGTTGGTCCTGTCGCTGACGGCCGCGTTGACGGCCTGGATGAAGCCCGCGTCGCTGTTCGGCGCGAAATAGACGGCGATCTTCGCGGCCGGCGCGATCGCGCCGGCGATCTCGATGTCGAGCGCAACTTCACCGTCCGGGCCGCTCGGATCGCCGGTCGGCGTGTTGCGGCCGGTGCCGACGTTGACGTCGACGAGCGTCGGCGGCTTCGTGATGCCGAGCCCGCGGAAATACTGCTGGATGTCCGCCGCGCGATAGCCGCCGCCGAGCTCGATGATCGCGATGCACTGCCCGGCGCCGTCGCCGGCCGGGAAGCCGTACAGCGATGCGAGCTGGACCGGGGTGAACGTGACGCCCGCCGCGCCGCCGCGCGCGGGCGTGAAAGGCGGCCGCAGCCGGAAGTGCGGCCGCGCCTGCGGACGGCTGTCGAGGCCGAGCACGGCCGTGACGGCGTCGCCGAGATCGTCGGGCAGCGCGATCGGGCCGGAGCGGCCGCGATACTGGCCGATCGACCGATGCTCGAAGCGCTCGAGCTTGACGCCGAACGCGGCTTCGAACTGCTGGATCGTGCCGGACACCACGACGACGCTTTCGACCGGATCGACGCGATCGACCGTCAGCTGGTGGCGACGCGCGAAGTCCTCGGCCTTGCGAATGTCGTCGGGATTGGCGGAAAAACGTTGCGCGAAGGTTTCGCGCGACACCGGTTTCGCTTGCGCGTCGCCGGTGGCGAGCTGGTGAAGCAGCGTATCGAGTTGCCCTTCTTCCTGCCGCCGCAACATGATCGTGACGTGGATGCGTTCTGCCGGATCGCACGGGCCGAGGCACTTGGACTCGGCGACGATTCGGGGTTCACGGTCGGCGTGAAGATGCCTTGCCATGTTCAGACCCTCCTTGGTACCGCGTTGCACGGAACAGCCAGGAAATCGGACAGGGCCGGCGGGAGACGGTTCCGTTCGGTCGTTCGGGTTCGCGACAGCGCGAAGTAACAGGGAGTTTAGATCAGTCAGACGATTTGCGCGCACGCCCTTCTGCGGCGGGCGCACGCGCGGGCCGGCGTTGCGCGCGGCCCTCATCGGATGCGGCGACCCGCCGCGCGAGCTGCGCCGGCGCAGCGCCGCGGCGGCACTCAGTCCATCGACAGGCGCAGCGCAAAGCCGATCAGCGCCGCGGAAAACGTCCAGCGCTGCACCGTCTGCGCGAGCGGATGCGCACGCATCCACGCGGCGATCCGCGACGCGCCGAACACGCACGCGAGGTCGAAGCACACGCCGGCCGCCACCAGCAGTGCGCCCAGTTCGAACATCTGCAACACCACCGGCCCGGCCTCGGGGCGCACGAACTGCGGCAGCAGCACCGAGCAGAACAACAGCGCCTTCGGGTTCAGCAGATTGGTGAGCAGGCCCTTCACGAACGACTGCCGCAACTCGCCCGCCGTGGCCGTCGCGTCGCCGTCGCCGAGCGCGAACACGGGCGAACGGAACACCTGGATCGCGACATACGCGAGATACAGCGCGCCGCCGTAGCGGATCACTTCGTACAGCCACGGCGCGCTGCGGATCAGCGCCGCGACACCGCAGGCGGACAGCGTCACGTGCGCGGTGCGCGCGAGCGACAGACCCGCGGCGGCGGCCATTCCCGGCCGCACGCCGCGGCCGATGCTGGTCTGCAGCACGAGCGCCATGTCCGGCCCCGGCACCGCGTAGATGGCCGCCAGCGCGGCGAGATAAATCAACAGCAAATGCGTGGAAATCATGGTCTGCCCCTCTCCTCTTACGGCGATATGTTGCCGCTGGAGCGCGAGGGATTATTGGCCATCTTTGGCTCAGGATTGGCGATCCGTAGGGGAATCCGCCACAATCGTCGAATCCGCATCAGGAATCCGCCATCATGACCGAACTCGACAAGACCGACCGCGCCATCCTTGCCGCGGTGCAGCGCGACGGCCGCCTGCCGATCGCCCGCCTCGCCGACACCGTGGGCCTCTCCGAGACCCCTTGCGCGCGCCGCCTGAAGCGCCTCGAAAACGACGGCTACATCGAGCGATACCGCGCGCAGCTGTCGCGCCAGGCGCTCGGCTACGGCGTTGTTGCGTTCGTGCTCGTGCGGTTCGCGACGCACGACCGCAAGACCGCCGACCGCTTCGAGCGGGAAGTGCTCGGCATCGAGCGGATCCTGGCATGCCACAACGTGGCGGGCACCGCCGATTATCTGCTGCAGGTCGTGGCGCGCGATCTCGACGATTACGGCACGTTCCTGCGCGAATCGCTGCGGATGCTGCCGGGCGTGACGTCGATCGAATCGGCGCTGTCGCTGCGCGAGGTCAAGCACGACGCAGGGCTGCCGGTGCCGTGATGCCGGCGCGTGCACGGTTCACGCAAGCCGGGCCCGACACCCGTTTCGTCACTTCGACACCCGTCGATGTGGGCCGCGCCGGATCGCGCCGCCGCAACACTCGTTCACATTGTCGATGCCGGCCGGCTACGCGATGTCGGTCGGCTGGTGCGCGCGTTCCAGATCCTCGAGAAACGCTTCCACGAGCGGATTGCCGCGCCCGTTGCGGGCGACGACCATGTGGAACGTGACGTCGTAGCGCAGTTGCTCCGGATTGAGCGGCGCGAGCAGCCCCTGCGCGACGTAGGGCGCCGCGAAATGCTGCGGCAGGTAGCCGAGGTGGTGGCCGGACAGGATCAGCAGCGCGACGGCCTCCATGTTGTCGGCCGTCGCGGTCACGCGGTCGGGCGTCGTCGACATCTGCGCTTCGGGCAGCGGATACGAGCGCCATGCCCATTCGAAGCCCGCGACATCGGCCGGCGTCAGCGCGCCGGCGCCGTCGAACAGCGGATGGCCGCGCCCGCAGTACGCGACCTGGCGCTCGATGAACAGCGGCGTGTAGTGCAGCGACGGCACCCGGTGCCAGAAGTAGCCGACCGCGATCTGGATCTCGTCGCTCAGCAGCTTCTCCTCGAGATCGCCCGGCGCGCGCACGGAGATCGAGAAGCGCACGGCCTCGTCGCGCGTGCGGAACGCGGCGATCGCCTCGGCGATCCGCGCGTTCTGGCTCACCGGCGTATGGCCGATCAGGCCGATGTGCAGCGTGCCGACCAGCTGACGGTCCATGTGCCGCGCGGCCATCCCGAATTCGTCGAGCGCCGCGAGCAGCTTGCGGCTCATCGCATGGAACCGCTCGCCCTTCGGCGTGAGCCGGAAACCGCTGCGGCCGCGCTCGCAGAGCCGGTAGCCGAGCCGCGTCTCCAGCGACGAAAGCTGCGCGCTGATCGTCGACTGCCCGACGTTCAGCACGGCCTGCGCAGCCGACACGCCGCCCGCATCCGTGACCGCGAGAAACACGCGGATCAACCGCAGATCGAGGGTCGACAGATTCCCCAGCACGTTCATCCCCTTCCATACATCGATGAAAATCGATGTTTACGTCGATATCTTCGCATTCTTCTTTCCCGGCGGAGCGCGTAAAACTGTGCGCCAGGCCGCGTCGCATGATACGGCAACCCCACATCGGAAGAGACAGCCCATGAACGACCACACCCATTTCCAGCCGCTCGGCGGCAATGAAATGCCGCGCTGCGGCGGCATCGCGACGATGATGCGCCTGCCGCACGTGGCGAGCGCCGAAGGCCTCGACGCCTGCTTCGTCGGCGTGCCGTTCGACCTCGGCACCTCCAACCGCACCGGCGCACGCTTCGGCCCGCGCCAGATCCGCACCGAATCCGTGCTGCTGCGCCCGTACAACATGGCCACGCGCGCCGCGCCGTTCGATTCGCTGCAGATCGCCGACATCGGCGACGTCGCGATCAATCCGTACAACCTGCACGATTCCATCGCGCGCATCGAAGCCGCGTACGACGCGATCCTCGAGCATGACTGCAAGCCGATCACGCTGGGCGGCGACCACACGATCGCGCTGCCGATCCTGCGCGCGATCCACCGCAAGCACGGCAAGGTTGCATTGATCCACGTCGATGCACACGCCGACGTGAACGACACGATGATGGGCGAAAAGATCGCGCACGGCACGCCGTTCCGCCGCGCGGTCGAGGAAGGCCTGCTGCACGGCGACAAGGTCACGCAGATCGGCCTGCGCGGCACCGGCTACGCGGCCGAGGATTTCGACTGGTGCCGCGAGCAGGGCTTCCGCGTCGTCCAGGCCGAGGAATGCTGGAACAAGTCGCTCGCGCCGCTGATGGAAGAAGTGCGCGCGCGCGTCGGCGATACGCCCGTCTACATCAGCTTCGACATCGACGGCATCGACCCGGCCTACGCGCCGGGCACCGGCACGCCGGAAATCGCGGGCCTCACGGTGCCGCAGGCGCTCGAGATCATCCGCGGCGCGAAGGGGCTGAACATCGTCGGTTGCGATCTCGTCGAAGTCGCGCCGCCGTACGACCCGTTCGGCACCACGGCGCTGCTCGGCGCGAACCTCGCCTACGAGCTGCTCTGCGTGCTGCCGGGCGTCAAGTACCGCGACTGATTCCCGCGCCACCCCCTATTCCAAAATCAAAGGATTCCAGAGGAGCACATATCAAGATGGGGACTTCCGTCAAGCAACCCAAACGGGCGGCGCTCGCGTCGTTCGTCGGCACCACGATCGAGTGGTACGACTTCTATAGCTACGCGACCGCCGCCGCCATCGTGTTCGGGCCGCTGTTCTTTCCCGGCGAAAACCGCTTCATCAGCCTCCTCGCATCGTTCGGCTCGTTCGCGGTGGGCTTCTTCGCGCGGCCGCTCGGCGGCGTGATGTTCGGCTATCTCGGCGACCGCTTCGGCCGCAAGCGCTCGCTGCTCGCGACGCTGATGCTGATGGCGGTGTCGACGGTCGCGATCGGCCTGCTGCCGACCCATGCGCAAGCCGGTGTGATTGCACCGGTCCTGCTCGTGCTGATGCGGGTGCTGCAAGGCATCGCAGTCGGCGGCGAATGGGGCGGCGCGGTGCTGCTCGCCGGCGAGCATGCGCCGGAAGGCAAACGCACGTTCTTCGCGTCGTTCGCGCAGCTCGGCAGCGCGAGCGGCCTGATCCTGTCGATGCTCGCGTTCGGCGCGATCAGCACGCTGTCGAAGGAAGACATGATGAGCTGGGGCTGGCGCGTGCCGTTCCTCGCGAGTTCCGTGCTGCTGATCGTCGGCTTCGTGATCCGCGCGAGCGTGTCCGAATCGCCCGAGTTCGATGAAGTCAGGAAGAGCGGCAACATCGCGCAAAAACCGCTGCGTGAAGCACTCAAGTACTGGCCGCTGCTGCTGCTCGCGATCGGCGCGAACGTGTACGGCATCGCCGGCGTGTATTTCAGCAACATCTTCATGATCAGCTACGCGACGCAGTTCCTGTCGCTCGACCGGTCGATGGTGCTGCATTGCATGACGATCGTCGCGGTGCTGCAGTTCGTCGTGCAGCTCGCGGCCGCGTTCCTCGCGCAGCGCTTCGGCACCACGCGCGTGCTGCTGATCACCGGCGCATGGGCCGCGATCGTCCCGTTCGTGATGCTGCCGCTCGTGCACATGGGCACGCCGCTGTCGATCACGGTCGGCGTCGGCCTCGCGACGCTCGCGGAATCGGGCTACTACTCGGTGGTCGCGGGCTTCGTCAGCGGCATCTTCGTCGCACGCATCCGCTACACGGCGATCTCGATCGCGTACCAGGTGTGCGGCGCGCTCGCCGGCGGCCTCACGCCGCTCGTCGCGACCATCATCGCGCAGAACACCGCGCCGCAATGGTGGCCGCTCGCGCTCCAGTACACGAGCGCCGCGCTCCTGTCGTCGCTGTGCGTGTGGCTGATCTCGCGCCGCGTCAGCATCGACGATGCCGGCGCGCCCGGCAAGACGATCGAGCCGCTGCCGCGCGGCGCACGCACGGCGTAACGCAAGCGCACGCATGACGCAAAACGGCCCGCTTCCGCGGGCCGTTTTTTTTCGTCCGATCTTCGATCGCAACAGCGGCGTGCAGCGCTCGCTGCGTTATTGCACCTGGCTGCGCAGCGTCTTCGCGGCAGCGACCATGTTCGTCAGCGCCGGAATCACTTCCGCCCACTGGCGCGTCTTCAGCCCGCAGTCCGGATTGACCCACAGACGCTCCGCCGGAATCCGTTCCGCCGCCTTCCTCATCAGGCCGACGATATGTTCCTGCGTCGGGATGTTCGGCGAGTGAATGTCGTACACGCCCGGCCCGATCTCGTTCGGATACTTGAAGTCGTCGAACGCGTCGAGCAGCTCCATGTCCGAGCGCGAGGTCTCGATCGTGATCACGTCCGCATCCATGTCGGCGATCGACGCGATGATGTCGTTGAACTCCGAATAGCACATGTGCGTATGGATCTGCGTGTCGTCCTGCACGCCGTTCGCGGTGATGCGGAACGACTCGACCGCCCACTTCAGGTACGCGCCCCATTGCGCGCGGCGCAGCGGCAGCCCTTCGCGCAGTGCAGCCTCGTCGATCTGGATCACGCGCACGCCGGCCTTCTCGAGATCGAGCACTTCCTCGCGGATCGCCAGCGCGAGCTGGTAGCACGACACCGAGCGCGGCTGGTCGTCGCGCACGAACGACCAGTTCAGGATCGTCACGGGGCCGGTCAGCATGCCCTTCATCGGCTTGTTCGTCAGCGACTGCGCATACGTGATCCATTCGACCGTCATCGCCTTCGGGCGGCTGATGTCGCCGAACAGGATCGGCGGCTTCACGCAGCGCGAGCCGTACGACTGCACCCAGCCGAACTGGCTGAACGCGTAGCCGTCGAGCTGCTCGCCGAAGTATTCGACCATGTCGTTGCGCTCGGCTTCGCCGTGCACCAGCACGTCGAGTTCCAGTGCTTCCTGCTCGCGCACGCTGCGTTCGATTTCAGCCTGCATCGCGGCCCGGTAGCCCGCATCGTCCAGCGCACCGGCCTTGAACTGGCTGCGCGCGTGACGGATTTCGCCGGTCTGCGGGAACGAGCCGATCGTCGTCGTCGGGAACGCCGGCAGCTTCAGGCGTGCCGACTGCTTCGACGCACGCTGCGTGTAGGGGCTCACGCGGTTGCCGAGCTGCGCGTCGATACGGGCGATCGCGGCCTTCACCGCCGGGTTGTGCACGCGCGGCGAGTGGCGGCGCGAATGGATCGCGGCGGCGTTCGCGGCCAGTGCATCGGCCACCTTGTCGCGGCCTTCGTTCAGCGCGGTCGCGAGCACCTTCAGCTCGTCGAGCTTCTGCAGCGCAAACGCGAGCCACGAGCGGATTTCCGCATCGAGCTTCTCCTCGCTCGCGAGATCGACCGGCACGTGCAGCAGCGAGCACGACGGGGCGAGCCACAGGCGATCGCCCAGTTGCTTCGCGAGCGGTTCGAGCCAGTCGAGCGTCGCGTTCAGGTCTGTCTTCCAGATGTTGCGGCCGTTGATCGCGCCAACCGACAGCACGCGCTCGGCCGGCAGTTCACGCACCAGCGCGTCAACTTCGTCGCGTGCGTTGATCGCATCGACATGCAGGCCGTCGACCGGCAGCGAACTCGCGAGCGCCAGGTTGTCCTGAAGCTGGCCGAAGTAGGTGGCGAGCAGCAGCTTGATGCGGCGCGTTTCCAGCGCCGCATAGGCGGTGCGCAATGCCTGACGCCACTCGGCGTCGAGTTCGGTGACGAGAATCGGTTCGTCGATCTGCACCCATTCGACGCCCTGCGCGGTCAGCGTGTCGAGCAGCGCGCCGTACACGGGCAGCAGCTTCGGCAGCAGCGCGAGGCGGTCGGAATCGTCCTTCGCCTTGCCGAGCCACAGGTACGTGACGGGGCCGAGGATGACCGGCTTCGCGGCCACGCCCTGCGCCTGCGCTTCCGCCAGTTGCTGGAGCAGGCGCGACGGGTCGAGCGAGAAGTTCGTGTCCGCGTGGAATTCCGGCACGATGTAGTGGTAGTTCGTATCGAACCACTTCGTCATTTCACCGGCGGAGACCCCACCGCAGCACGCCGCATGTTCGTCCGCCGACTGCGCCGAACGGCCGCGCGCGACGCGGAAATAGTTGTCGAGCACATCGCCGTGGAAACCCTGCACGCGCTTCGGCAGGTTGCCGAGCGTGAAGCTCATGTCGAGCACCTGATCGTAGAACGCGAAGTCGCCGATCGGGGCCAGGTCCAGGTCGCGCTGGTCGTTCCAGTGACGCTTGCGCAGCTCGGCGCCGAGCGCCTTCAGCTCGTCGCGCGACGATTCGCCCTTCCAGTAGCGTTCGAGACCGAACTTGAGTTCGCGCTTCGCACCGATGCGCGGGAAACCGAGGTTGTGTGTCGTGACCATGAGCTGCCGTCCAGAAGAAGTAAAGATCCGGCAGCCATCATAGGGATTTCATCTCATGAAATAAAATGGCATTATTTCATTCATCCATTAAAGTTGTTCATGTATCCGTTGCACGAGCGATATCCATGCTGGAACGATTCCATCTCGTCGTGATCCGTGAAGTCGAACGCCAGGGCTCACTGACCGCGGCCGCCCACGCGCTGCACCTCACGCAATCGGCACTCAGTCATACCGTCCGGAAAATCGAGCAGCAGCTCGGCACGCCGATCTGGGATCGGGAGGGCCGCGGCCTGCGGCTCACCCAGGGCGGGCAGTATCTGCTGAAGCTGGCAAACCGGCTGCTGCCGCAGTTCGAGCTCGCCGAGGAGCGGATGAAGCAGTACGCGAAGGGCGAGCGCGGCACGCTGCGCATCGGAATGGAGTGCCACCCGTGCTACCAGTGGCTGCTGAAGGTCGTGTCGCCGTACCTGTCGCGCTGGCCCGACGTCGACGTGGACGTGAAGCAGCGCTTCCAGTTCGGCGGCATCGGCGCCCTGTTCGGCTATGACATCGACGTGCTCGTGACGCCCGATCCGCTGAACAAGCCGGGCCTGCGCTTCGACCCCGTGTTCGACTACGAGCAGGTGCTGGTGGTCGCCGATTCGCACCGGTTCGCGAACGCCGATTACGTGACGCCCGAACAGCTGACCGACGAGATCCTGATCACCTATCCGGTCGAAACCGACCGGCTCGACATCTACAACCAGTTCCTGACGCCGGCCGGCATCGTGCCGAGGCGGCACAAGTCGATCGAGACGACCGACATCATGCTGCAGATGGTGGCGAGCGAGCGCGGCGTGGCCGCGCTGCCGAGATGGCTTGCCGACGAATACGCCGACCGGATGCCGGTCGTGCCGGTCAAGCTCGGCAAGAAGGGGATCGCGAAGCAGATCTTCCTCGGCATCCGCGAAGCGGACGCATCGATCGACTATCTGGCCGCGTTCGTCGCGCTGGCGCGCGAATCGACGGGGAGCGCGCCACGCATGCTGCGCTAGGCGTGCCCCGTTGCCGTGCGCGTCAGGCGGCGCGCATGCCGATGCGCTCGCCGCGCTCGACCCATGCGCCGAACAGCAGGCCGATCGTCGTCCACATGATCACCTGCATGCCGATGGCCGCGACGCGGAACTTCCACAGCAAGGCCGCCGGGAAATCGGCCGGCAACTCGCTGACAGACGGCAACCCGATCTGCACGGCCGCGATGATCGCGACGAACACGAGCCCGGCGACGATCGACGCGTTCCACTGGCCGAGCTTCGCCAGCAGATGGCGGCGCACGCTGACCGAGAACACCATCGTCGCGACGGAGATCGCGATCATCAGGAAGAACAGGCCCGTGCGATAGCCGATCGTGTCGGGGTCGCCGACCGACGGCGGATTGGCCGGGTACTTGAGGTTCGGCACGATCACGAGCGCGATGAACGCCGCCAGCGCGAGCCACGCGGCCAGCGGACGGGCCGGGAGGCGGCTGCCTCGCCCGTAGGCATACGCGAAGACCAGCGAGAACAGCCCGCCGAATGCCGCGCCATAGGTCACGACGCCCGTCAGCAAGCCGAGGCCGGCCTGCGTGTGGCGGCTGACCAGCTCCGGCTCCGGTGCGTCGCCCTTGGCGGCGTCGGTTTTTTCTTCAAAGGAGATTGCCTGATCGACTTGCGGTTCGCCGACGACCTTCGCGAAACCGAACGTGAGGAGGCCTGCGGCGATGCCTGCGAGCATCCCGCGCATGAGCAGCTTTCCGACCATCGTGAACTCCGCGTCAGTGGCAGGGGAAGCCGAGCAGGTGGCGGCCGTCGTGGACGAATTCGTGGACGTACATGCCCGGCACGAGCGAGGTCGCACCTTGTTCCGCGCCGACGAAATAAAGCGCGAGCAACAGGATCAGGCCGACGAACACGGCCCACGGCAACAGTTCACGGACGGGGATGGGCGCCGGCACGACCGCCGGCTTCAGCACTGCTTCGCTCATGGATGCACCTCAGGGGAATCGCGCCCCGACAAATGTTGGGTGGGTACGAAGGCAGGTCTGGCTTCCGGGATCATCGATCACCGGTTACAGTGGCGCGACCGCGCCGGGCTTGCACCGGCTTCCGCGCTTCGTATCGGGCGAATTGTACGCGCGAACGTTCGCGTATTGAAGCGGTGCCAGGCGAATACGTGCGCCCGTCCCGGATCATCCGAAAACCGACATGAACATGCCTACCTCGCTGCGCCTGATCGCACACGCATCGACTCGGGCGATGCGCACCGGCGCGTTTCCCGACGATGATCCGCTCGATACACGCGGGCTCGCCGAAGCCGCTGCGCTACGCGGCCGATGGGCAGGTACCGCCGGCGCGCTCCTGCTGTGCAGCCCCGCATGCTGCGCGCGGCAGACCGCCGATGCGCTCGGACTTCATGTCGACATCGACGACGCACTGCGCGACATCGATTACGGCAACTGGCGAGGCCAGCGCCTGCACGACCTCGCACGCGACTTGCCGGACGAACTGGATGCGTGGATCGCAGACCCGTCGGCGTCGCCGCACGGCGGTGAATCGTTCGAAGCCGCCATGCACCGCATCGGCACGTGGTTGAACGGGCTGCGGCAAGATCGCGACATCGTCGCAATCACGCATGCGCCGATCGTCCGCGCGGCCATCGCCCATGTGCGGCGGATGGATTCGAAGGCAGCGGCCCGCATCGACGTCGCGCCGCTGTCCTGCACGACGCTTGTTGCGTCACCGAACGGATGGACGTTGAGCGCGGACGGCAACGCGTAGAACGCCATTGCGCTCACTATGTGGACGACGATGCGGGCTGGCACGTCACGTTGCGCATACACGCCTTCAATCGCCTTACACGTCGGCAAGACACGCCGTTCGTGGTCCCGACTGTCATCAAACTGACTGCTGGCCGCAGATAGGATCGGACGCGGTTCCCTCACGAGATGGCGTCATGAATCAACCTGCTTCGTCCGCACCGAACAACCCGGGCTCCGTCGAACGCACCAGACAGGTCGGCTATGCCGTCTTCCTGCTGGTGCTGGCGCTCGGCGCGCTCTATATCGCCACGCACCTGATCGACGATCTGTCGCCGATCCGCGAAGGCAAGCTGTTCCCGTACCTGCTGCTCGGCGCGGCGCTGCTGATCGCGCTCGGCTTCGAATTCGTCAACGGCTTCCACGACACCGCGAACGCGGTCGCCACCGTGATCTATACGCACTCGCTGACGCCGAACGTCGCGGTGATCTGGTCCGGCATGTGGAACTTCCTCGGCGTGATGGTCTCGAGCGGTGCCGTTGCGTTCGGCATCCTGCAGTTGCTGCCGGTCGAGCTGATCCTGCAGGTCGGCAGCGGCGCGGGCTTCGCGATGGTGTTCGCGCTGCTGATCGCCGCCATCATGTGGAACCTCGCGACCTGGTATTTCGGGTTGCCGTCGTCGAGTTCGCATACGCTGATCGGTTCGATCATCGGTGTGGGGCTGATGAACCAGCTGATGCACGGGCCGTCCGGCACGAGCGGCGTCGACTGGGGCCAGGCGCTCGGTGTCGGCAAGTCGCTGCTGTTCTCGCCGATCGTCGGCTTTCTGTGCGCAGCGCTGCTGCTGCTCGTGCTGAAGGCACTCGTGCGGGTTCCGGAGTTGTACAAGGAGCCGCCGAAAGACCAGCCGCCGCCGTTCTGGATTCGCTGCCTGCTGATCCTGACCTGCACGGGCGTGTCGTTTGCGCACGGTTCGAACGACGGGCAGAAAGGGATGGGACTCATCATGCTGATCCTGATCGGCACGGTGCCGACCGCCTATGCGCTAAACAAGGCCGTCACGCCGGCCGAGACGCAGACCTTCGTGGCGGTCGCGAACCAGGCCGCCGCGACGTTCGGGAAGTACACGAACGGCGTCGCGCCGTCCGCGAACCCGCGTGCCGACGTCGAGCGCTACGTGCAGCATCGCGAACTGACGCCCGCCGTGCTGCCGGCCGTCCAGCAACTGTCAACGTCGCTCGCGACCGCGGTCGGCGCGTCGGGCTCGATGGCAGCCGTGCCGCAGCGCGACGTCGACAACGTGCGCAACACGATGTATCTGGTATCCGAAGCAATCCGCCTGATCGAGAAGTCGGGTCAGCCCGCGTTCGCGGCCGACGACAAGCTGGCGATCGACAACTATCACAAGCAGCTCGACCACGCGACCAAATTCATTCCGACGTGGGTGAAGGTTGCCGTCGCGATCGCGCTGGGCCTCGGCACGATGGTCGGCTGGAAGCGGATCGTCGTGACCGTCGGCGAGAAAATCGGCAAGCAGCATCTGACGTACGGACAAGGCGCATCGGCCGAACTCGTCGCGATGCTGACGATCGGCGCCGCCGACGTGTACGGATTGCCCGTGTCGACGACACACGTGCTGTCGTCGGGTGTCGCGGGGACGATGGCGGCGAACGGCTCCGGGCTGCAGTGGAGCACGGTGCGCAGCCTCGTGCTCGCGTGGGTGCTGACGCTGCCGGCGTCGATCGTGCTTGCCGGCGGGCTCTACTGGTTGTTCCGGTCGGTGGCTTGATTCACGTTGCGACGGGCGGCCGGTGTGACCCGGCCGCCTGTCGTGGAAGATTCGCCGCTCGCTTCTTCGCTTCTCCGCTTCTCCGCTTCTTCGCTTCTTCGCCTCTCCGCTTCTCCGCCTCTCCGCACTGATACGTCGCCGCCTTCAATGTGTCCGTGCGCGTCCCTTGCCTTTCCCTCTTGCTTCCGGATTGAAGCGCAAGATCTGGAGCGCATCGGCGAACGAACGTCGCTAGACTGGGTTCATCAACTTTCTTCGTGGCTCCAACCGTGCACGCAATGCTTCCGGGCATTCCGCACGGCTCGGCGCCACATCGCTGACGAACCAAGGGACGCCCGTGAACATCGCCGATCTGCAGCCTGCCATCGAATCGACGGACATCGCACAACGCGTCGACGCCATCGACTGGCCGATTGTCGGCGCCGAGCTCGATCGCTATGGATGCGCGCCTGTGCCAGGCCTGATTTCGACGAACGAATGCGATGCGCTCGCGTCGCTCTATCCGCGGGACGCGCTTTATCGTTCACGCGTCGTGATGGCGCGGCACGGATTCGGCCGCGGCGAATACAAGTATTTCGCGTACCCGCTGCCCGCAGTCATTGCCGAGCTTCGCACGACGATCTACCCGCATCTCGCACCCATCGCGAATCGCTGGAACCAGGCACTCGGAATCGACGTCCGCTATCCGAACGACCACACGACATTCCTCGATCGCTGCCGGGCGGCGGGGCAAACGCGACCGACGCCGCTGATCCTGCAATACGGTCCCGACGACTACAACTGTCTCCATCAGGATCTTTATGGCGAGCACGTGTTTCCGCTGCAGGTCGCGATCCTGCTGTCGGCGCCGGGCCGCGATTTCACGGGCGGGGAATTCGTGTTGACGGAACAGCGGCCACGCATGCAATCACGGGCGGAAGTGGTGCCGCTGATGCAAGGCGACGCGGTGATCTTCGCCGTGCATGGCAGACCCGTGCAGGGGACGCGCGGCGTCTATCGCGTCAACCTGCGCCACGGCGTGAGCCGGATTCGCAGTGGCCACCGTCACACGGTCGGCATCATCTTTCATGACGCGCAGTGACGGCAGCGAGGACGAGCGTGGCGCCGTCCCGACGTTCGTCACGCGGATGATTTCTGGTTCACGCGGGGAGCACCGCGCTACGCTACTGCCCGCACGCCCGCAGCAGCGACAAAGAGCCGACTGCGCTGACCGTCAGGCCATCGCAACCACAACGGATCGACGTTTCGGGTGAGCGACGAAAAACAGTCGCGCTCACCTGTCGCGGTGCAAATTGGATGCGTCGTTCGATCTACCCTCGCGCCACACTCGCCCGCAGCCGGTCGCCTGCATCGGAGGCCAGCCGCGCATAACCCGGCAACGTCAGCAGCGCGAGCACGCCGGCCGCGACGAATGCCCAGCGGAAATCGTCGAGCACGTAATGCATGCCGGCGGCATCGCCGCGCGCCAACGCCGCGAGCCGCAGCGACAATGCACCGAACGCGATCCCCATCCCGATCGTCATCTGCTGTGCGGCACTCCACAGCGTGCTGGCTGCACTCGTCTGATGAGCCGGGATATCCGCATAGGCGAGTGTCGCGAGCGTCGTGAACTGCATCGACCGCGTGAGTCCGTAGACGAATACGACGAGCAGCGTGATTGCCAGCGGCGTCGACGCGGTCAGCCAGCCGCACGCAATCGTGAAGATGCCGACAATTGTCACGTCGACGAGTGCAACGCGCCGGAAACCATATCGGTCGAGAATCCACGACGTTCCCGCCTTCATCCCCAGATTGCCGAGCGCACTCGCGAGCAGCAACAGGCCGGACTGGAACGGCGACAACCCGAAGCCGATCTGGAACAACAGCGGCAGCAGGTATGGCACGGCGTTGATCGCCATCCGCGTGATCGAGCCGGTGATCACCGTCACCGAAAAGGTCGGCACCTTCAGCGTGGTGAAGTCGAGCAGCGGATGCGCGCAGCGTCGCGCATGCCACCACGCGGCCGTGCCGAACAGCACGCTCGCCCCCACCAGGACGCCCGCGCGCGTGAAGTCGACGTCCTGCTGGCCGGCCGCTTCGGTACCGATCAACAGACAAGTCAATGCACCACCGGCCAGCACGAATCCAGCCCAGTCGAGCGGCCGTTGCTCGTCAGCCCGCGTGTTCCGGACGATCAGCCAGGTACAGACGAGCGCGGCAATACCGAACGGGACGTTCAGCAGGAAGATCCAGCGCCACGACGCATAGGTCGTGATGAAGCCGCCGATCGGCGGCCCGACGACCGGCGCGACGATGCCCGGCCACGTGATCGTCGCGATCGCTCGCATCAGCTTCGCCTTCTCGGTGCTGCGCACGACGATCATCCGTCCGACCGGCACCATCATCGCCCCGCCGACGCCCTGCAGCAGCCGTGCAGCCGTGAACGTCACGACACCTTCGGACAGCCCGCACAGCACCGACGCACCGGTAAAGACGACAATCGCACTCGCGAATACCGTACGCGATCCATAGCGGTCCGCGATCCAGCCGCTGATCGGGATGAACACCGCCAACGCGAGCATATAGGCGGTCATCCCGAGGCTCAGCGCGTTCGGACCGACACCGAACGAACGCGCCATTTGCGGCAGCGCGGTCGCGATCACAGTCGTGTCGAGGTACTCCATGAAGAACGTTGCGGCGACGAGATACGGCAAGAAGTCGGTCGTCCGACTACCTTGGGCAGGGCTGTCAGTCATGAACTGTGCGAGAGACGGAATACGGAGGATACCGACCGCCAGCGGACGCCTGAAAGCACTGGGAATCGGGACGAATGGCGATATTACCCCGAAGGGCCTGCTCCCCGCTCTGCAGTGCATGCCGTGCGAACGGACTTTATGCGCATAGATTTTTATTACGATTTCGTGGTGCGTTCGCAGAAGGATGCACGCCGATCAGGTCGACAGGGTTCGTCGAAAGACCGGCGGATGAAGCAGGGGATTTTCGCCAGAAGGCGACATTTATCGACCATCTTCGACGAACGTCGCGCATCGTCGATCATCAAAACATCGCCATTGGATGTATCGACATCGACCGGACGCTGACTGAAGGTGGATCGGCGTGGTCCGCAGAGAACGGACCGAGGATATCAACGATGCTTGGCGGCGGATTGCTCGGGGATGGCAGATCCTGATCCACGACCGTCGGCGGTCTCGGCTCCGGCCGCAGTATTGCTTGGCCTGTGCCGTGCATTTCCGTCGCTGGAATGCAAAAACCCCCGCCTTTCGGGCGGGGGTTCTTGGCTTAGGGAGCCTGACGATTACCTACTTTCACACGGGAATCCGCACTATCATCGGCGTAGAGTCGTTTCACGGTCCTG
>Ga0209566_100508_pt1 | contig 26972 bp, 14 predicted proteins | sample Araplavi_mTSA_r2_2_FD_184287 | JGI IMG/M metagenome (GOLD analysis project Ga0209566, IMG submission 184287) | Arabidopsis root microbial communities from North Carolina, USA - plate scrape CL_Cvi_mTSA_r2 (SPAdes) (version 2) | ecosystem: Host-associated > Plants > Roots > Endosphere | place...
ATCAGCACGTGCCGCGCCGGATGGCTGCGCAGGTAGTCGGCGTGTGCCTGCAGCAGCGACTGGTATTCGGGCTTGACGGAGTACTGGTCGAAATCGAAGTAGATGCTGCGCTTCGCGAGCGGGCTGTTCGGATTGTTGAGCTCGTCGGCCGTCACCGTTGCGACGGCTTCGCTCGAGGGCGCGGGCTCCATGCCGGCATTCTCGGGTGTCTTGGCCGCATGGTGGCAACCGGCCAGCAGTACGACGGTTGTCAGGACCGCAAATCGGTTCGTTTTGCTCATCGTTCGTCTCCAGCGGTTGACTGCATTGAACGCGTGGGGCGTGCGATCGGCACGCCCGTATCCGGCCGAACGGCGCGAAAGATCCGGCATCTACGACGTGAATCGCGTTCGTAAGCCGGTGGTGCGCCATATGAAAGAGTGTTGCGGCCGGAACGCCAAATTTCGGCGTCGCTGCAAACAGATTAGGAAAAATGTCACAGCGTGACCAGTTTCTCCGCATTTTTTTGCGTCGGCGCGACAGACCGGGCGGCATTCGTGCCGTCACGCGGCGCGATGCCATTTGTGCAAAGGCCGCGCACGGGCACGGCCTTTGCTGCTCGGGGCATGATGCTCGAGCGGTGCCGAAACGCATGCCTTGCGCAGACGGCGTAGCGGCGCCGTGCTTCGTCTTCAGAACTTGTGCCGCAGCCCCAGTGCGACGACGACCTGGTTGCTGTTCGCCGACGGCGTCAGCGTCCAGACGGTCGCGTTGAACGCGGGGTTGCCGTTGCCGCCGCTCACGCTCTGGTAGACCCCCTCGAGATACGCGTCCGTGCGCTTCGACAGCGCATAGTCGGCTTGCGCGACGACCTGGTTCCATTTCGGGCGCGTCTGGCCGGTGCGCGTGTCGAAGCGGCCCATCGTGTACGTGTACGCGGCCGAGAGGCTCAACGCACGCGTGACGGCGAAGCGCCCGTCGACCGAGAAGTTGTCGAACACCAGCGATTCCCCCTTCAACGGCGCGATGCCGCTGCCCTGGAGCACGCCCGTCACGCCGTCGGTGGTCGAGTGCGACCACGCGGCGCCGACCGAATGCGGCCCGAACGCATAACGGCCGGCCGCGGCCCAGATCTGCTGGTTGCCGCCCGTGATCGTCGCCGAGCCGTCGACCGTGCTGAGCGCACCGTTCGGGTTCGGCGCATTGCGGTCGCGGCTGATCTTCAGGTAGCCGGCGCCGAGCTTCAGCGGCCCGTTCGCGTACGACACGCCCGCGCTCCATGCCGCGTTGTTGGCGAACTGGCCGGCCGTGTTCGAGAAGCCGTACATCGCGCCGAACCTCAGCCCGCGATACGTCGGGCTCGTGTACTTCACCGCCTGGTTGATGCGGAGGTTGCGGTTCGAATCGTCGTTGTCGTACGGATGAACCGCGAGGTTGCCGCCCCAGCCGGGGCCGGACGCGCCGAGCGGCGTCACGAAATCGAGGATCAGGTCGTACTGGCGGCCGAACGTGAGCTCGCCGGCCGTCTTCGAGCTCACGCCGACCCATGCCTGGCGGCCGAACATGTCGACGCCTTTCTGCGACAGCGCGCCGGTGGTGCCCGAGAAACCGTTCTCGAGCCCGAAGATCGCGGCCATCCCGCCGCCGAGATCCTCGCGGCCGCGCAACCCCCAGCGCGACGCGTTCAGGGCGCCGCTCGTCATCGCGACGGTGCCGCTGCCCGGCGAGCCGGCGCCGTGCGTGCGCTGGTTGGTCGCGTAGGTGATCGACGTGTCGATCAGGCCGTACAGCGTCACGCTGCTCTGCGCGTGTGCGCCGTCCGACGCGAAGGCGGTCAGGCAAGTGGCAATGGCGGTCCCCGCGAGTCGCGTGCTGGCGTGTTTATTCATCTTGTAGGAATGCAAAGAAGTTTTTTATCGTTTTACCGGCGCGGTGGCCGGCGGGTCGAGCGGCCATTATTGGAGATCGCGCGGCGGTCGATTAAGGCGTTGCACAGGAAAGGTCCTCTGCGAAATCGCGTGGAATCGCGGCGGGACGAAGGCGGGGAGGGGGCGGTTCGGCAGGAAACCCGTCGCCGGGTTTGCGATGCGTTCGAGGGTTCGACGGGAAGTCGGGTGATTCAGTTGACCATCGCGTGATCGTCCGTCGGGCGATGGCCGACGGGGAGCCTAGCGGCGGGCAACCGGCAGCGCGGCTTCGATGCCACCGCTGCGATACGCGGCACGAACGGCGACCGCCCTGGCTTCGAGCGCTTCCGGTGAGAGCCAGGGCCGCAAGCGGACCGCGACGCGCGGCAACCCGGCAAGCTGATCGCGCAGGCGCACGATCGACCGGCAGCCACGGAATGCCGACGACCCGGCGTCGGGGCCGCACGCGGCTTCCGCAAGCTCGGCCGCCCACTCGACGCCGCGGTGGCGCCTGACTTCGTCGAGGTGCGGCAGATGGCGCGCATCGCCCGATAACGCGATCAACAGCGCGGCCCAGTGCGCGCCGCGCCATCCAGCGTTCATGTCGGCCAGCAGCGTGTCGTCCAGCACGGACAGGCTTTGCTGGCACAGGTAGTGGAAGTCGAGCGGCTGGTAGCGGACCTGCGGGTAGTCGCGCAGCACATGGCCGAGTTCGGCACCGGTCTCGACAGCAGCGGCCAGGAACCGTTCGGCCGGAGCCGGGCGGTTCAGCTGCAGCGTCGGCACGCTCCGGTAGAGCCGGTAGATGTCGTCGGGGTGATAGTGCATCGCGAATGTCGGGGTGATCGACCGGCGCACGCGGCGCGCGGTTCAGGTTTTCTGCTGATCGCCGGGCAGCAGCGCCGCATGACGCCGCTGCAATTCATCGGGCTCGACCGCTTCGATCGTGGGCGCGATCGGCCAATCGTAGCCGAACGGGTCGAGAATCTTGCCGGGGCGCACACGTCGGGTTGCCTACGATTCCCCCGCGGGGCGAAAGCGATCGCGGTATGCGCCGGGGCTGAGGCCGACCTTGTCCTTGAACAGTCGGCAGAACGAGCTGGTATCGCTGTATCCCACCTGGGCCGTAATCCGCTCGAGGCTGAGATCGCCGGCCTCCAGCAAGCCGCGCGCGGCTTCGATGCGCAGGTTCTGCAAATACCGCAATGGCGGCTGATTCAGCGCCGCGTGGAATCGGCGGATGATCGTGCGCTCGCTCACGCCGAGCTCATGCGCCATCTCCGACATCTTCACGTCCTTCGTCATGTGCTTCTGCAGCCAATACTGCGCGCGGTGAACCAGCGAGTCGGCGTGTTCCTTGTCCGCCAGCAACGGGAGATACGGCAACTGCTTCGTCTGGCTTACGTCGATCAGCATCGTCTTCGCGCACTGCGCGGCGATGGCCGCGCCGCAGAAGCGCTCGATGACATGGATGGTCTGCAGCAGGTAGGACGCCGATGCCCCGGCACAGATCAGGCGGTCGGCTTCGGTGACGACGGGTTCCAGCTGAAGGTCGACGCGGGGAAACCGGCTGCGGAACTGATCGGCCAGCCACCATGTGGTCGTCGCGGGCCGTTCGTCCAGGAGGCCGGTTCTGGCCAGGACGAACGTGCCGGTGCAGTTCGCCGCAAGGTAGGCCCCCGCGTTCCATTGCGAAACCAGCCAGTCGCATGCGGCCGATTGTCGTGCCAGCAACCGGTCGAAGGCCCTGCCGCTTGCGTAATGCGCACTGGGAATGAAAACCAGATCGAACTTCTCGCGCGGCCGGATCGGCTCCGTGTTCAGTTGCAAGCCGTTGCTCGCCATGACCGGCTTCCCCGTCGGAGAAACGAACCGCCATTCGAACTGCGCATTGCCATCGCCCCTTTGCCGCCGCCAGTGCGCGTTCGCGATCTGCAGGATGTCGGCGAACCCGCCCAGGCTGGAAGCGTAGCAATCGTCATACGCAAGAATGGCGGCGCGGGGCATGGTGTGTCGGATATCGCATTCGATGTGTCAGTTTCGCCAATGTACGGCAGTTCGGCCCGCGAGGAAACTGGTCGTGTCAACCTGGCGCCGGTTGGCGGGCAGCGACAGAATCGCCATGCGGCCGGCAGCGCGGGGGAGGCGACACCGTGTGCCGTCCGGGCCGCGAGAAGGCCAATGTGGCCGCCCCCGGGTACCGCCAGGCGCATTCGTTGCCCGGCAGCGTGGATTTCCGTCGGCGTTGCACCGTCGATTCAGCCGCGCAGTGACGCGCGTCGGGGCCGCAACGCGTGCCCTGCATGCGAAGGCGCTTTCGTCTCAACCTGAACCGCAAACATCATGAAAACCAGGATCACCGAACTCTTCGGCATCGACTATCCGATCATCCAGGGCGGCATGCACCATGTCGGGTACGCGGAGCTGGCCGCAGCAGTCTCCAACGCAGGCGGACTCGGCATCATCACCGGCCTGACCCAGCGCTCGCCGGCCGATCTGGCCGCTGAAATCCGGCGTTGCCGCGAAATGACCGACAAGCCGTTCGGCGTGAACCTCACGTTCCTGCCGACCGTCACGTCCCCCGACTATCCCGGCTATATCCGGGCCATCGTCGAAGGCGGGGTCAAGGTTGTCGAAACGGCCGGCAACAACCCGCAGCCCTACCTGGCCGCGCTCAAGGAAGCGGATATCAAGGTGATCCACAAGTGCACGTCGATTCGCCACGCGCTGAAGGCCGAGTCCATCGGCTGCGATGCGGTCAGCGTCGACGGATTCGAGTGCGGCGGCCATCCGGGCGAGGACGACATTCCGAACTTCATTCTGCTGCCACGCGCCGCCGAGGAACTCAGGATTCCGTTCGTGGCCTCCGGCGGCATGGCGGACGGCCGGTCGCTGGTTGCGGCACTTTCGCTCGGCGCGGACGGCGTCAACATGGGAACGCGCTTCGTCGCCACCCGCGAGGCGCCGGTGCACGAGAACGTGAAGCAGGCGCTGGTCGCGGCCTCCGAACTCGACACGCGCCTGGTCATGCGCCCGTTGCGCAATACCGAGCGCGTGCTGCGCAATGCCGCGGTCGATCGCATTCTCGAAAAGGAAAGCAGGCTCGGCGCCGGCATCCGGTTCGACGATATCGCCGAAGAGGTCGCCGGCGTGTATCCGCGCATCATGAAGGAGGGCGCGCTCGATGCGGGCGCGTGGTCGTGCGGGCTGGTCGTCGGCCTGATCCGCGATATCCCGACCGTGAAGGAGCTCGTCGAGCGCATCGTGAGCGAGGCGACGGAGATCATCCGCAGCCGCCTGGCACGTATCGCGGTTTGATCCGGATCGGCGACACGGGATGCCGCCGGCGCGATGCCGGCGAGGATTCGTGCGGGATGTGGTCGACGAGGGCCAACCGGGCGACCGCGGCGATGACCGAAAGCCTGCGGTTGGTGGCCGCTGTGTCGATGTAGAGTCCGTCGCGTCGTCGGTTCCGGTCGCCTCGCGGCGCGACCGGACTCGAGCACCCTGTCCGTCATGATCTGAATCACTTCACGACGGCCGGGTGCTCGTGTGTTCAATGACTTCCCGTTGTCGAATCGGCTAACCCGGGTTGGCTGATTCCGCTTTCTCCTCGGGCAGCGCCCCCCCGGACATCATCCGGATTCCAGCCTGGCCGACGCCACCGCATCGCGCCACGTGAGCCCGATGCGGTTTCTCCCGGGCTCGGCGCGTTGCAGGCCGGTTCGCCGTCGAACTGGGGCAGCATTCGCGAGCCCGATGTGCTGTCGACGCTCGACGAAATCTCGGCAAGCGAGTTGATCCGCGATCTGGAGGGGATGCGGGAGTAACACGTGACATCTGGGTTGATGCGTCGGGGCGAACGGGTGTGGCGATCGCGGGTGTCGACAGCGCCCGGTTTCTCGCAAATCAAACTGATCGGGTGTGGTGCAGATTCTCGTTCTCCGGAGATCAAATGCGGAAACCAGAGCAGGGACGTGGCGAATGCGTAAGCGGAGGACGGCATCTCCCGCGCACGCAATAGCGTCCAGATCTCGAGTTCCGGAATGCGTTGCCGATCCGGCGTGATTGCCTTGCCCTGCGGCGTGACGCCCTGACGCTCCATTTGAAGCTGGCGCACCCAGCGGCGCAGTACCGTCTCGCCGACGCCCCCCCGAGCGACTCGTTTCCATATGGCTATAGCTCTGGTCGAGCACCAGACACGCGGCTTGCTGTTTGAATTCCGGTGAAAACGTACGACGTCGTTTGGCATCTGACGGCGCATCCATCCGAGTCGGGCGACGGCGACCTCCGACCAGTCAAGGGGACCCGGATCTACCGTGAAGACATGACCCTTCCAGAATCAACTGGGGGCATTCAATCGCGGCACGCAAGCCTGGAATCGATAATAAAAATAAGTAAATATCCTCAAAATATCGGGTTTGCCCGATGGTGCGGTATCGTACAAAGGGAGTCCGAAAAGTGACCGATCATTGGTTCGTCGGATTCGGCGCTGTAAAAATCTCAGAGGTGAAATCTGATGTCGATCATCCAATCAACGACGTTTAGCTGATTAGATGAACGGCATTTAGCACGCAATTATTATCGGGCGCGGGCTCGATCGGGCAGTCGTTCTCGTTGAAATTTCGTACTCCGTGGCATGCGGGCACCGCGACATCCATGCGCGGAAGCACTTGCACGTCCATTGCCCGGCGTCTTTCAGTGGGACGCCCGCCGAGGCGATGACTGCTCGCATATCGCCGCTGAATGGCCGACGTCGAAAGGCCGATCGATTCATCTCGGTCGACGGGGTTTTATGCGCTTTTTGAGCAGGATTGAATGCATTGGTTTGATTTTGCTCGAGCGATGGATGCGCAGAGTCGTTAAAAAGTTTAAATGTATTTAACGTGTTGATCTGCGCCGCAATTGCGGCGTTGTTCGATGCCCCGCTAGATGGATTATCTAGCATTTTGAAACTGGAGAAATGCAATGCAAGAACTGAATCAACAGCAAATCGCACAAGTTTCCGGCGGCTACTACAGCGGCCCGGGCATCCCGTCCGCGTTGGGCAACATCATCGAATGGGGCGGCAGCACCGCGGAGAGCATCGGCAATGCGCTGACGTTCGGCATCTTCGCCGCACCGGTCAAGCAGGCATACAACATCGGCGAGACGATCACGACCGCCGCGGTGAACCTGCTGGACGGCCTTTTCGGCGGCCCGCAGTACTGAGTTGCCTGCATTGAGGCGACGCGGTAGCCGCCGCGTCTCCCGATGATGGAACTGACGATCCGGTATGCACGGGTCTTCTTTGTATACCGGATCGCTTTTGCCTGTTCCGACGCGTGGAAGCGGAATGGACGCCGATACCGATATTGGGCGACATGTTGTTTGGCGACACGTTGGTGAAAATGGAGTTCGGTCTCTTTCGTTCTGAAGCGGCACAGGCTCGGCGCATGCGGGTGCTGGGCGACATCGTGCTGGTGCATCCGCTGTCCATGACGCTGCTGACGGTCGTCGCGATGGTCATGGCCACCTGCGTGGTGCTGTTCTTCGCGTTCGGTACGTATACGCGGCGCACGACGGTCTCCGGCGTGGTGATGCCGGATGCGGGGCTGGTCAAGGTCTATGCATTGCAGCCGGGCATCGTCGTCGAGCGCGACGTGAAGGAAGGGCAGCGCGTGACGCGCGGACAGACGCTCTATACCGTATCGACCGACTTGCAAAGCGCCGCGCAAGGCGCGACGCAGGCCGCATTGATCGCGCAGGCGCGGCAGCGCAAGGCGTCACTGCTCGCGGAAATGGACAAGACCCGCAGCCTGCAGCAGGACGAGCGCGACACGCTGCGCGCGAAGATCGGGAACCTGAAAGGCACGCTCGCGCAAATCGACGACCAGCTCGCGGCCCAGCGGCTGCGTACCTCGATCGCGGCCGATGGCGCAACGCGCTATCGCGGCCTGCTCGCGCAGGATTACATCTCGAAGGACCAGGCGCAGCAGCGCGAGGCCGACCTGCTCGACCAGCAGTCGAAGCTGAACGGGTTGCTGCGCGACCGCGCATCGACGCTCCAGTCGCTCACCGAGGCGAGCAACGAACTGTCGGGGCTCGGCTTCAAGCAGCAGAACCAGCTCGCGCAGATCGACCGAAACGTGATCGACGTCGACCAGAACCTGATCGAAAGCGAGGCGAAGCGCCGGATCGTCGTCACCGCGCCGGAGGCGGGCATCGTCACGGCCGCGATCGCCGACGTCGGCCAGTCGGTCGATACGTCGCGGCCGCTCGCGAGTGTCGTGCCGGGCGGCGCGCGCTGGCAGGCGCACCTGTTCGTGCCGAGCACGGCGATCGGCTTCGTGCGGGTCGGCGAGCCGGTGCTGGTCCGCTATCAGGCATTCCCCTATCAGAAATTCGGCCAGTACGGGGCCACGGTCGTGTCGATCGCGCGCACGGCGTTGTCGGCGGCCGAACTCGCGAACGACGGTGGCCCGGCGGCGACGCCGGGAGAGGGGCGCGACGCGACCTTCTACCGCGTGATCGTCGCGCTCGACGCACAGCACGTCACCGCGTACGGCGCGCAGCAACCGTTGCAGGCCGGCATGACGTTGCAGGCGGACATCCTGCAGGAACGCAGGCGCTTGTACGAATGGGTGCTCGAGCCGCTTTACAGCCTGACCGGCAAACTCTGACGGGCGCACGCATGCGATTACTCGATCGACTCTCGTTCGGCCTCGGCCGCAAGCTGCCGATGGTCCTGCAGACCGAAGCGGCCGAATGCGGCATCGCGTGTCTCGCGATGATTGCCGGCTATCACGGCCATCACGTGGATCTCGCGACGCTGCGCACACAGTTTCCGGTCTCGCTGAAGGGCGCGGGCCTCGGGCGCGTGATCGAGATCGCGCAGCGCCTGTCGCTCGGCACGCGTGCGTTGAAGCTCGACATGGCGCAGCTCGGCCAGTTGCGCCTGCCGTGCCTGCTGCACTGGAATTTCAACCACTTCGTCGTGCTGGAGGCAGTGAACGGCAAGACCGCGACGATCCACGATCCGTCGCACGGCATTCGCAAGGTGTCGCTCGCCGATGTCTCGCGCGGGTTCACCGGCGTCGCGCTGGAGCTGTGGCCGAACGCCGGCTTCGCGCCGCGCGCGGCGCGGCCGGCGGTCAGGCTGCGTGAACTGCTGGGCCCGGTGTCGGGGTTGTCGCGTTCGCTCGCGCAGATCCTGGTGCTGGCGATCGCGCTCGAGGTCTTCATGCTCGTGCAGCCGTTCTTCCTGCAATGGGTGATCGACGAAGTGATCGTCAGCGCCGATCGCGACCTGCTGACGGTGCTCGCGCTCGGCTTCGGCCTGCTGCTGCTGATGCAGCAGGCGACCGGCGCGATTCGCGCGTGGGCGCTGATGTATGTCGGCGTCACGCTCAACATCCAGTGGCGCGCGAACGTGTTCACGCATCTGCTGAGTCTGCCGGTGCGCTATTACGAACGCCGCCATCTCGGTGACGTCGTGTCGCGCTTCGGCTCGATCGACACGATCCAGCAGACGCTGACCACGTCGTTTCTCGGTGCGGTGATCGACGGACTGATGACGCTCGTCACGCTGGCGATGATGTTCGTATACAGCCGCACGCTCGGCCTCGTCGCGCTGGCGACGATGGCGTTGTACGCGCTCGTCCGATGGATGTGGTACGGCCCGTTGCGGCGCGCGACGGAGGATCAGATCGTGCACGCCGCCAAGCAGCAGAGCCATTTCCTCGAGACGGTGCGCGGCGTGAAGACGATCAAGCTGTTCAACCGCCAGACGGAGCGGCGCGCGAGCTGGATCACGCTGCTGGTCGAGCAGGTCAATGCGAGCCTGCACGTGCAGAAGCTGCAGATTTTCTATCAGCAGCTCAACGGGCTGCTGTTCGGCATCGAGAACGTGCTGGTCATCTGGCTCGGCGCGCGGATGGTGATGGACGGCCAGTTCACGGTCGGCGTGCTGATGGCGTTCAACGCGTACAAGAGTCAGTTCGACAGCCGGGTCGGCAGCCTGATCGACAAGTATTTCGAGGTCAGGATGCTGCAGTTGCAGGGCGAGCGGCTGGCCGACATCGTGTTCGCGGAAGCGGAACCCGACGCGAGCCTACGCAGCGTGCCGGGCGAAGCGGACTCGCTCGACCCGAGCATCGAGATCGACGGGCTGTCGTTCCGCTACGCGGACGGCGAGCCGCTGGTGCTGGACGGCGTCAATGCGACGATCGCGGCCGGCGAATCGGTCGCGATCGTCGGGCAGTCCGGTTGCGGGAAGACGACGCTGATCAGCGTGCTGCTCGGGATTCACGAGCCGACGGGCGGCGCCGTGCGCATCGGCGGGCTCGACGTGGCCAGGCTCGGCATCGAGCGGCTGCGCGCGCTGGTCGGCACGGTGCTGCAGGACGACGTGCTGTTCGCGGGGTCGATCGCGGAGAACATCAGCTTCTTCGATCCGGAAGCGGACCCGGACTGGGTCGCCGAATGCGCGCGCATCGCGGCCGTGCACGACGACATCGCCGCGATGCCGATGGGCTACAACACGCTCGTCGGCGACATGGGCACCGTACTGTCCGGCGGCCAGAAGCAGCGCGTGCTGCTGGCGCGCGCGCTGTACAAGCGGCCGCGCATCCTGGTGCTCGACGAAGCGACGAGCCATCTCGACATTCAGCGCGAGATGCAGGTCAATGCGGCTGTCACGCAGCTCGCGATGACGCGGCTCATCGTCGCGCACCGGCCGGAGACGATCGCGTCCGCGCAGCGCGTCATCATGCTGCAGGGCGGGAAGGTCGTGCTCGATCAGTCGACCGCGGCGATGCGCGCGGCGGTCGCGGCGAAGTCGCGTGGCGGCGAGCCGGCCGCGACCCGGCCGGCGCCGCACGATGCCGGTCCGGTACAGCCGGTGGCGGGGCGCTAGATGATGAAGCGACCCTTCGCCGTCGTGCTGACCGCCGTTGCGCTGGCCGCCGCGCTGCCCGCGGGCGCGCAGATGCTCGACGTCTATCGCACGCGCGACGACGTCGCGGCGACGCAGGCCGGGTCGATGGCATCGGCCACCGCGTGCGGCGCACGGCGCCTCGACGACCGGCCGATCGCGCTCGAGGACGCGATCCTGCTCGCGATCTGCTCCCATCCGCAGCTGAGCCGCACGTGGGCGGACGCGCGCGCGGCGACGGCCGAGGTCGGCGTGTCGAAGGCCGCATACCTGCCGACGCTGAACGCGACGGCCGGGATCCAGCGCGACAACGTGAACACGACCTATACGGGCGGCTTTTCCGGCGATCAGCGCAGCACCAGCCGCTACGGCATGCTCAACCTGAGCTGGGTGCTGTTCGATTTCGGCAAGCGCGGCGCGAACCTCGACCGCGCGCGTGCGTTGCTGCGCGCGGCCAATGCGGCGCACGACGACGCGTTGCAGAGCGTCTTCTACGACGCGGCGCAGGCGTTTTATGCGCTGCGCGACGCGCAGGCGGCGCTCGAGGCGGCCCAGGCGGTCGAACGTGCCGCGCAGGAGAGCCTGGCCGAAGCAAGCGCGCGACACGACGGCGGCGCAGGCACGCTCGGCGACGCGTTGCAGGCGCAGACGACCTATCGCAAGGCACTGCTCGATCGCGTGAGCGCGGAGGGCGACCTGCAGAACGCGATCGGCACGCTCGCGACGACGCTCGGCGCCGACGCCGACACGCCGCTGCGCATCGCCGATGCGGAACCGTCGCCCGATCGCGACGATTTCACGCGCGGCGTCGCGAACCTGATCGCCGAAGCGAAGCGCGATCACCCGAAGCTGATCGCCGCGCGCGAGCGGCTCGAAGCGGCGCGCGACCAGATCCGCGCGGTGCGCGCCCAGTCGCTGCCGACGATTTCGCTGATGGGCAGCCTCACGCGCAACAACCCGTCATACCAGCAGCAGCCGTCGCTGTTCCAGTTGCAGAGCAGTCACAGCAACTCGATCGGCATCCAGATTTCGATTCCGCTGTTCGAGGGCTTCGCATCCGGGTATCGCATCGCGGAGGCGAAGGCGCAGGCCGATGCGCAGGAAGCCGACGTGCGCAATACCGAACTCAAGGTGTCGCTCGACGTGTGGAAGAGCTACCAGAGCCTGCAGACCGACACGACGAACCTCGACAACTCGCAGCATCTGCTCGACACCGCGCTGCATTCGCTCGAGATCGCCCGCGGCCGCTACAAGGCCGGGGTCGGCACGTTCACGGAACTGCTGAATGCGCAGTCGGCGCTCGCGGATGCGCGCCGGCAGCGCGTGCTCGCGGTGTCGAGGTGGCGGACCGCGAGACTGAAGCTGGCCGAGAGCCTTGGGAGATTGGGATTATGGAACGACGCAGGTTGAACGGCACCGGGCCGAACGCGGGCGACGCGCAAGCGCACGGCTGCGCGTTCCTGTTCCCGGGACAAGGGGCGTTCTACGCGGGCGCGTTGCGGCAACTCGGGCACGAACACCGCAGCGTGCGGCAGACGCTCGACACGATCGACGCGGTCGCGAGCGAGCGGCTCGGCCATCCGCTGACCGGCTCGCTGTGGCGCGACGACGCGGGGCTCGATACGTGGCTGCGCGACGCGCCCGACCTGTTGCAGCTCGGGATCTTCGGCGCATCGGTCGGGATGTTCGGCGTGCTGCGTGAACGCGGCATCGTCCCCGACCTGCTGATCGGACACAGCTTCGGCGAAATCGCGGCGCTGGTATGCGGCGGAATGTATTCGATCGAGCAGGGCGCGCGGATCGTGTGCGACAGGATTGCATCGTTGCAGGCCGCGGCGCCGGCCGACGGCATGATGGCCGCGATTTCGGCCGGCGCCGACGCGACACTCGCGCTGATCGACGCGAGCGCGCTCACGCACGGGGTGCGCAACGTCTGCATCGCGGTCGAGAACCATGCGTCGCAGACCGTCGTGTCCGGCCCGCGCGACGCGCTGGAAGATTTCGTCTCGGCCTGCGCGGCGCAAGGCGTGACCGCGCAGACGCTCCGGTCTCCGTATGGCTTTCATCATCCCGACCTGGCCGGCGCGCGCGCGCAGTTCGCCGCGCGGCTTGCCGCATATCGGCCCGGCGCGCTCGCGATTCCGGTGTATTCGCCGATCCTCGGCCGCCGCTATAGCGGCGCCGACGATCCCGGGATGCGGCTCGCGTCGCATTTCGTGATGCCGGTGCGCTTCGCGGACGCGATTCGCGCCGCGCGCGCGGACGGCATCGACCGCTACGTCGAGTGCGGCGGGCTCAATGCGCTGGCGCGCATCGTCGTGCGCATCGTGGGGCCGGGCGCGGTCAGGACGTTCGGCGGCCCGTCGAACGTGGCAGAGGAATCGAGCGTCGTCACGACGATCACCCGTTATTTCCAGGAGGACACCATCATGAAAGACGATATTCGCATCGGCAACGCCGGCTCCGGCTTCGACGCGTTCTGGCACGCGCGCGGACCGCACATCGTCGACTGGCTCAAGGGCGAACTGCGGCACGCGTTCGACGCGGCGGGCGCGGTGCCGGCAGGCGCCGCACCGACGGCGACGCCATTCGCGCCGCAGCCGGACCCGATCCTCGCGCCCGCGCCGCGCCTCGCGGCAGTGGGCGGGGCCGCGCTGGCGCCTGCTCCGGCGCCGGCGGTGCCGCACGCGCCGGGTGAGCCGGTGACGGCGCCCGCGGCGGTTGCAGCGGCGCGGCCCGCGCACGTGCCGCGCGAGCGGCTGTTCTCGGAGCTCGTCGATATCTACGCGCAGGCGATGGAATATCCGGCCGAGGTGTTCTCCGAATCGATCGAGCTCGAAGCCGAACTCGGTATCGATTCGGTCAAGCAAACCGAGATCATCCAGCGCATCACCGCGCGCTACGCGCTGCCGCCGCTGCCGGCCAATTTCCGCAGCGGCGACTTCAAGGCGATGGGGCAGATCGTCGATTTCGTCTACGAGAACCAGGGAAAGGCGCACGCCTGACGGCCGTGGGCCGAAACGTTGGTCGGCAGGGGGGGCCCTGCCCGTAATGACAAGTTCTCGATAGGCAGGCGATCCATGTCGAATACCAGCATGCGCGGCAAGCTCGTTCTCGTGACGGGCGGTGCGAAAAACGTGGGCAAGGCAATCTGCAGGCGTTTCGCCGAGCAGGGCGCGCACGTGATCCTGAATTTCTTCCATTCGCTCGACGCGTCGAAGGAGACGGCCGAGGAACTGCGCGCGCTCGGCGCGACCGTCGACGTGATCCGTGCGTCGGTCGCGCAGCAGACGCAGGTCGACCGGATGTTCGACGAGATCGAACGGCGCTACGGCCGCCTCGACGTGCTCGTCAACAATGCGGCGTCCGGCGCGCTGCTCGGCGTCGACGAGATCGGCGCCGAGCATTTCGATCGCGCGCTCGACACCAACCTGAAAGGCGCGTTCTGGTGCGCCCGCCGCGCCGCGGCGCTGATGGCGCGCTCGGGCGGCGGCGCGATCGTCAATGTGTCGTCGGTGGGCGCGACGCTCGTGCCCGCGAACTATCTCGTCGTTGGCACCGCGAAGGCGGCGCTCGAATCGTTGACGCGCTATCTCGCGGTCGAGTACGCGGGGCGCCAGATCCGGGTGAACGGCGCATCGTCGACGCTGATCGACGGCGACGTCGCCGCGCAGTTTCCGGACCCGGAGAACACGAAGCGCTCGAGCATCGCGGCGACGCCGCTGAAGCGGCTCGCGCGCGCGGAGGATCTCGCCGATCTCGTCGTGTTTCTCGCGTCGGATGCCGCACGCTGGATCACCGGACAGGTGGTCGTCGCGGATGGCGGGTTGTCGCTGTGCAGCGAGGGATTGTCGCCGCGCGCCGAATGGGCGAACGCCGGGCAGGATGCGGGCGCCGCCACGGCCGTCGCGCAACCGGCCGCGCCGGCCGACGACGCACCGGAGCGCGACGCGCCGGAGAGCGACGACATCGCCGTGGTCGGCATGGGTCTCGCATTGCCCGGTGCGAGCGATCCGGACGCATTCTGGCGCGCGCTGCTGGACGGCCCCGAGCTGTTCGGCAACGTGCCGCCGGATCGTTGGGACTACCGGTCGTTCTACTCGCCGGATACGTCGGCGGAAGACAAGAGCTACCAGTCGCGCTCGGTCTTCATCGAACAGTTCGAGCCGTGCTCGACGGTGCGCGCCGAACTCGACGCCGGCACCGCGCCGCGCGAGCTCACGACGCTGTGGCTGCGCCACGCACTGTGCCAGGCGCTCGACGGCGTGACGCTGCGCGATGCCGACCGCGTCGCGTTCCTGGTCGGCTACACGGCGGACGGCAGCCAGCATCTCGAGGAAGGCATGGTGCTGGCCGCCGCGCGCGAGCGCCTGAACGCGGTGCTGGCCGACGCGGGCGTCGACGCGGCCGAGCGCGCGCGCCGCGTGGCCGCGATCGATGCGGTGCTGAGCGCGCGTTATGCGCGCGGCGCGGGCGATCTTGCGTCGTTCTTCCCGCATCGGGTCGGCCTGAATGCGATGAAAGGCGTGCTGCCGGACGACGCGGAGTACATGATGGTCGACACCGCGTGTTCGTCGTCGCTGTATTCGATCGATCTCGGGATCAAGGCACTGCTGCTCGGCAAGCAGGACGTGGTCGCGTGCGGCGGCGCGTTCGCGCTCGCACCGCGCGGCTCGATCCTGTTTTCGAAGCTGCACGGGCTGTCGCGCAGCGGCGAGGTGCGGCCGCTCGATCGCAACTGCGACGGCGTGCTGTTCGCGGACGGCGCGGGCGTCGTGATCCTGAAGCGCCTGACGCGTGCGCGGGCGGACGGCGACCGCATTCTCGGCGTGCTGAAGTCGTTCGGCTCGTCGTCGGACGGGAAGGGCAAAGCGATTTATGCGCCGAATTCGGCCGGCCAGCGCATCGCGATCGACCGCGCGTATGCGCGCACCGCGACGGTGCCCGCCGACGTCGACTGGGTCGTGGCCCATGCCACCGGCACGCCGGCCGGCGATCTCGCCGAATTCCAGAGCCTGCGCGATGCGATCCGGCGCGATCGCCCGGTGCAGGTGACCTCCAACAAGTCGCTGGTCGGGCATACCGGCTGGGCGGCCGGCGTCGTATCGGTGATCCAGGTGCTGCTCGGTTTGCGCCATCAGGTGATTCCGCCCCAGCATCGCTTCAGCGAACCGCCGCCGGAATTCGATCTCGACGGCACGAACCTGCGGATCCCGGTGGCGCCGGTCGAATGGCCGGCCCGGCGCGATTCGGCACGCGTCGCGGCGGTGTCCGGGTTCGGCTTCGGCGGCACGAACGGCCACCTGATCGTGTCGGAGTACCGCGCCGATCTGCCGGCCGGCGGCGCGAGCGGCCGCTTCAGGCGCGAACCGCTGGCGATCGTCGGGTGGTCGGCGAAGTTTCCCGGTCTCGACGGCGACGCACAGGTCGAGGCCTGGCTGCGCGGCGAAGGCCGCGCGCCGGACGCGAGCTTCGGGATCGGCTATCCGCTGCCGAGCTTCGCGCGCGTGAAGATGCCGCCGGCCGTGTTGCGCGCGCTCGATCGCTGCCAGCTGATGGCGCTCGATGCCGCGCACGACCTGCGCGAACGTCTCGGCACGTTCTGGCAGGAGCATGCGGACACGATCGGGCTCGTGATGGGGCACATGGGGCCCACGCGCAACGCGGCGCTGTATGCGAGCCGCTGCTATCTCGACGACATCGCGGCGGCGGTGCTCGACGCGACGCGGCCGGACGAGCGCGCGGCGACCGAACGCCTGCTGGACGGCCTGCGCGAGGCGACGCGGCGGCTCGTCGCGCCGACCACCGAAAACTCGTTTCCCGGGATGATGCCGAACGTGATCCCGGCGCGCGTCGCGAATTATCACGATCTGCACGGGATGAACATGACGGTGGACGCAGGCCACGCGTCGACGCTCGCCGCGTTCGAGGCGGCCGAGCGTTTCCTGTGCAGCGGCGAGCTCGACATGGCGATCGTCGGCGGGATCAACGGCAACGCCGCGGAGGAGGTGGGTCCGGCATTCGGGCTGCCGCTCGCGGAGGGCATCGTGCTGTTCGCGGTGACGACCGTGCGGCACGCGCAGGCCGAAGGGCTGCCGGTGCTCGCGGTGGTCGGCGGCGGCGACGCGCGGGCCGCGGTCGAGCCGGCCGCGCCGTGCGATGCGACGGGCCGCGCGGTCACGTATGCGGGCGCCGATGCGGCGATCGACGTGCTGCGCGCGATCGTTGCGCGTACCCCCGACGTGACGCTGGCGCGCGACAGCGGCGGCGACCGGCCGCGCTATGCGCTGCACGTCGCCTGCGAGCCGGCCGCCGCGCAGGCGGCCGCCCCGCGCGAACCGCAAGCCGGAGCCGGAGCCGTGCCGGTGCAGGCCGTGCAGCCGGTGCCTGCGCCGGTTGCCGCGCCCGTCGGGCCCGGTACGTTGCTGCCCGGCGCGTTGCGCCGGACCGGCGTCGCGGCCGACGGCGAGCCGCTCGGCGTCGCACGATACCGGATCGAATGGCGCGATGCGCCGTGGCGGCCCGCGGGGCGGTCGACGCCGTTCATCGCGCCGCGTTGCGTGATCGTCACCGACATGCCGGAAGCGCTCGCCGCGCAGGCCGATCCGGGCCCCGGCTGCGTGGTGCTGTCGACGCGTCCGTTCGCCGCGAGCCGGCCGGGCTGGCACTGGATCGAGCGAATCGACGAAACGGTGCTCGACGGGCTGCCCGACGACATCGGCCACGTACGCGTGCTGACGTCGCTCGATGCCGGCACGCTCGCGCCGGGCGCCGCGGCGCCGGCCGCGCCCGCGCGGCTCGCGCTGCACGATCTCGCGTTCCTCGCGATCAAGCGTTGCCATGCGGCGCTCAAGCGCGACGGCAGCTTCGTCGTGCTGCTGCTCGATGCGCTCGCGGGCGAGGTGCCGCATCCGGATGCCGGGCTCTACACCGGTCTCGTGAAGGCGCTTGCGATCGAGATGCCGGAAGCGCGCCCGGTGGCCGTGCTGACCGACGCCCGCTCGCTGCCCGACGCGCTGCGCGATGCCGAGCGCGAAAGCGGCGCGCAACACTGGCTGCCGGTCGTCGCGCTGGGCGGCGGGCGTCGCCGCACGCCGCGCGTGATCGAGGACGCGGGCGAGCTGCGCGCGGACGAGCGCCTGGTGCTCGGGCCCGACGCGGTCGTCGTCGCGGTCGGCGGCGCCCGCGGGATCACCGGTGAACTGATGAAGACGCTGGCCGCGCATGTGCGTCCGACGCTGTACCTGATCGGCAGCAGCGCGCTCGACGAGGTCGATGCGGACCTGCTCGCGATGGACGACGAGGCGTTCGCGAAGAGCCGCCCCGATTACATCCGCCAGCAGAAGGCACGGCATCCGGAGCGGCCGCTGCCGGCGATCATCCGCGCGTTCGAGCGGCGCGCGGACGCACGCACGGCGTGCATGAACATCGAGGCGATGCGCGCATTCAGCGGCGCGCATCGCGTGACGTACCTGCGCGCCGACGTGCTGGACCCCGACAGCCTGCGCACGGCCGTCGACACGATTCTCGCGCGCGAGCCGCGCGTCGATCTGCTGGTCAACGCGGCCGGATTGAACCGTTCCGCGTCGGTGCTCGTGAAGTCGCTGGACGACTTCGTCGCGGTGCGCGACATCAAGGTGCGCGGCTACTGGAACCTGCGCGACGCGTTCGGCGCCCGGCAGCCGCGCCTGTGGTGCAACTTCGGGTCGTTCATCGGCCTGACGGGCCAGGCCGGCGAAACCGACTACGCGTCGGGCAACGACTTCCTGAACACGCAGGCGTCGTATCACCGCGCGGCGCTCGATCACGACGAATTCACGATCGGCTGGACGCTGTGGCGCTCGGTGGGGCTCGGCTCGAATCCGGTCACGCGCGCGTTTCTCGAGAAGAGCGGCCTGTTCACGAGCATGCGCACCGCGGAAGGGCAGCATCATTTCATGCGCGAGCTCGGTCTCGGCGAGCGCGCGGCGATGTCCGTGCATCTGGGCGAGGCCGAGCGACGGGCGATCGAGACGCACCTGCCCGGCTACTTCGATCTCGACGACGCTGAAGCGGTGCCCCGCGTCGCCACGCCGCGCGATCCGGATTTCTATCTCGGCCGCGAGCTGGCGCGCACGGACGACAGCGTGACCTTCGAGCGGGTGTTCGATCTCGAGCGCGACGCGTACCTGCAGCATCACGTCGTCAACGGCTTTCCGACGCTGCCGGGCACGTTCGTGCCCGAAGTGGCCGCCGAAGCCGCGCTGCGGCTCGTGCCGGGGCTCAAGGTCGTCGGGTTCGCGGACGCGGCGTTCCTGCACTTCCTGCGCGTCTACGATGCGAAGCGGCCGAGCGTGAAGCGCATCCACGCGAGGATCGCCGCGCGCGACGGCGACGCCGTGCTCGTGCACGTGCGGATCTCCGGCGACGTGCTGGCGCCCGGCGGCCAGGTTCTCGTGCGCGACAAGCCGCACTTCGAGATCACCGTGCGCCTGGCCGCGGCCTACGCGCCGGCACCCGTATGGAACGAACCGCCGGGCGGGACGTTTGTGCCCGTCGCCGATCCGTATCACTTCGACGCGGCGCCCGTGAGACTGACCGGCATGTTCGTGTCGACGACCGACACCGGCATGAGCGAAACGGGCAAGCAGGCGCGCTTCCGGCTGAACGTGCCGGACGGCGATCCGGTGTTCTCGCGCTTCGTGGTGCCGAGCATCCTGCTCGACGGGCTCGCGCGCGTGGCGGCGCTCGATCATGTCGCCGGCGACTACATCCCGCTCGCGGCGCCGATGTCGATCGGCCGCATCGACCTGTACGAAGCCGGCAACGACTGCGAGCTGGCCGCCCGCCACGCGTCGATCGCACTGCGCGTGACGCCGCGCGCCTTCGCGCTCGAAGGGCCGGCGAGCAGCGGCAACCGGTTCGTCGCGGTGCGCCCGGACGGCCGCATCCTGATGCAGATGCGCGACGTCACGGGCATCGTGACCGGCTACGTGCACCGCGTGACCGGCGCGTTCGCCACGCGCGGCGAGATCGACGCGCGGCTCGCCGCGCACGCGGCTTCCGAGCAGGTGTCGGCATGAGCACGAAGCGTCTCGCGCCCGGCCCGCGCGGCAGCGTCGTGATGGGCAACCTCGCGGAATACAAGCGCAATCCCGTCACGATGCTGCTGAAGCTGCAGCAGCAGTACGGCGACATCGCCCGCAACCGGCTGGGCCCGTTCCTCACGCATGCGCTCGCGCATCCGGACGGTGTCCAGCACGTGCTGCAGGACAATCACCGCAACTACGTGCGCGGCCGCTTCTACGACAACTTCAAGATGTTCTTCGGCGACGGCCTGCTGACGACGGACGGCGAGTTCTGGCGGCGTCACCGGCGGGTCGTGCAGCCGCTTTTTCACCGCAAGCAGGTGGAATCGCATACGGCGGCCGTCGGCGACGCGGCGCTCGCGCTCGTCGAGCGCTGGCTGAAGCGGCCCGCGCATGCGCCGTTCGACGCGGTCGAGGAGATGATGCGCGTGAGCCTGCGCATGCTCGGGCTGATGCTGTTCAACGCGGACATCTCGCGGCATGCGGACGAGGTCGGGCCGGCGGTGCGCTTCGGCATCGAGGCGATGATGCCGCAGGGCAACATGAACGACTTCGTGCCGCGCTGGATGCCGACGCCGTTCAACCGCCGGATCGCACGCGCGCGCCGCGGGATCGACACGATCGTCGATGCGATCGTCGCCGAGCATCGCGCGGGACGCTGCGAGACGAGCGACGTGATCGCGCTGCTGCTCGCCGCGCGCGACCCCGACACGGGCGCGCCGCTGACCGAGCGCGAGGTGCACGACGAGGTGATGACGGTGTTCCTGGCCGGCCACGAAACGACCGGCAGCGGGATGGCGTGGGGGCTCTATGCGCTCGCGCAGCATCCGGACGTGCTGCGCCGGCTGCGCGAGGAGCTCGATGCGGTGCTCGGCGGTCGCGCGCCCGCGGCCGACGACATCGCGCGCCTGCCGTATCTGGTGCAGACCGTCGACGAGATCCTGCGGCTCTATCCGCCGATTTGGGGCTTCACGCGCGACCTGGTCGACGACGACGAGATCGGCGGTTATCACGTGCCGGCCGGTTCGTCGGTATTCATGTCGCCGTACGTCACGCATCGTCACCCGGCGCTGTGGGCCAACCCGGACGCATTCGATCCGGAAAACTTCGGATCGCACGCGCCGACGCGACACAAGTACGCGTACTTTCCGTTCGGCGGCGGGATGCGCAAGTGCATCGGCTATCAGACCGCGCTGCTGCAGATCCGCGTGCTGATCGCGGTGGTCGCGCAGCACGTCGATCTGAGCGCGGTGCCCGGTCGTTCGCTCGACACGGGCGCGACGATTTCGCTGCGCCCGCGCGACGGCATCCAGCTGGTCGCCCGGCCGAGATCGCGCGAGCGCACGAGCGCCGCGCCTGCCGGGCGCGACGCGCATGTGCCGGCTTCGCGCGGTGCGGCGTGTCCGTTCACGGGTGCGCCGGCCGCGACGGCAGCGCCGGCAGCGACGGCCGGCGGCGAGCGGGCGGCAAGCGTGGCGACGTCGGCCACGCCCGGGCCTGCCGTCGGGCCGACGCTGGCGCCCGACGTGCTGGCGTTTCTGCAACGCGACGCGACGGCGTCCGAAGCACGGCGTGACGCCGGCGTCGACATGGACGACGCACCGACCCACCGCTTCACGTGGCGGCCGGTCGAGATCGAACCGCTGCCGGAACGGCCGGCGGCCGAACTGAGCGGCAAGCGGATCGCGATCGTCAACGGCCTCGGCCGCACGGTCGAGCGCGTGGTGGCGGCGCTTGCGCGCGCCTGCGCGAAGCCGGCGGTGTTCGCCCCGGCCGACGGCGTCGATCCGGCGGCGGCCGCGAACGCGTTCGTTGCACAGTCGGGCCCGTTCGACGGAATCGTCGATCTCGGCGTCGAGGCGCCGTTTTCGCTCGACGTGCGCGATCAGTGGGAAGCGCCGCTGCGCCGCACGGTCGCGTTGCTGCAGGCGTGCTACGGCGACTGGGTGCAGGAGGAAGCGACGTCGCGGCTGTTCTATCTCGCGCTCACCTGGCAGGACGGGCTGATGGGATACGGCGACGATGCGCTCGTGCAGCCGCTCGGCGGATTGTGGGCGGGGCTCGCGAAGACGCTGCCGCAGGAACTGCCGAACTGCAACGTGCGCGTGCTCGACATCGCGCCGGACGAAACCGGTCGCGTCGACGGGTTGATCGCACGCGAGCTGTATCGCTGGGGGCGCTTCGAGGTCGGCCATCGTGGCGGGCGCCGCCACACGCTCGTCGCGACCCGCGACGACCTGCCGGCGCAAGCGGCGCCCGACTGGGGGCCCGACGACGTCGTGCTGTTCTCGGGCGGCGCACGCGGCATCGGGTTCCTGGCCGCCTGCGAGATCGCGAAGCGGTATCGCTGCACGGTGATCGTCACCGGGCGCGACGCGCCGCCGGCCGGCGACGAGCCGTGGCTCGCGCTCGACGATGCGGGCTTCAGGCGCTACGGGCTCGACCTGCTGCGCCAGGCGACGCCGGAGCGGCCGCCCAAGGCGATCCGGCACACGCTGCAGCAACTCGAACGGCGCCGCGAGCTGAAGGCGTCGCTCGACGCCGCGGCCGCGCTCGGCCTGCCGGTGCGCTACCGGGTATGCGACGTGACCGATGCGAACGCCGTGCGCGCGCTGTGCGACGCATTCGGCGCGCGGTTGCGCGGCGTGATCCATAACGCCGGCATCGACCAGCCGGTGCGGTTGCCGCGCAAGTCCGCGGACGAATTCGTCGGCACCGCGCGCGTGAAGGTGCTCGGCTTCATGAATCTGTACGCGGCGGTGCGCGAGCGGCCGCGTGTCGACTGCTTCGTCAACGTCGGCTCGCTGACCGGCCGCTGGGGCGGCATGACGGGCGAGACCGACTACGCGGCCGCGAACGAGGCGCTCGCGCGGCTCGGCTGGTGGGCGCGCCGCGATGCGCCCGGGCGCAACGTGAAGACGCTCGTATGGCCGACGTGGGACGGCGTCGGCATGATCACGAACCTCGCCGTCACGCGGCGTTATGTGACGCCGATGCGCATCGCCGACGGCGTGCGGCACTGGCTTGCGGAACTCGCGCAGCCGGCCACGCCCGCGGCGTCCGGCGGCGGCGAACCGATGTACATGGGTGCCGTCGGCCGTGCGCTGACGCCGATCCAGCTGCGCGGCTTCGATGCGGTCGACGGCTTGCCGAATCTCGGCGAACTCGCGACACGCCGGCACCACGCGGGCGAGCCGCGGCGATTCCGGCCGTTCGCGTTTTTCTCGACGCGCTATCGAGCGGCCAACGCGCCCTATACGCGCGCATTCCGCTTCGGCGGCCGTGCGGCGGTGCCGGTGTCGCTGCTGCTCGAGCACGCGCGCGTCGTGGCCGACTGGGTGGCGCCGCCCGACGGCGAGCGCGCCTACCTGCATGAAGCCGTCGACGTGACGATCGCACTCGATGCGCTCGCCGACGCGCTCGACGCCCACGGCGATCTCGCGCTCGACACCGACGTGACCGGCCGCACGGCCGGCGAAGGCTGGCACGTGACGGTGCGGTGCGCCTCGCTCGCCGGCCGCGTGCTGCTCGATGCGACGTTCGTGTACCGCAGTCATCCGCCCGCGGGTGCGACCGTGCCGCTGCCGCACGACGGGCAGGACGATACGGTCCGGCCGGCCACGTGCGCGATCTGGCGCGGCGACCTGCTGCCCGACGCGGACTGGCGCGGCGGCATCGCGCAGGTCAGGGCCGCCGACGCCGATGCGTTGTGGCGCGCGCCGGGCGAGGGCGACGCGCGCGGCGCGGCGCCGTGCCCGCAGATCTGGCTGCCGGTCAATCATCTGGAGAACGTGTTGCGCGTGCTGCTCGGCGCGTGGCCCGAAGACGGCGAACCGCCGCGCACGTGGCGCATCGGCGGCATCGCGTTCGGCGCCGCGCGTGCCGCCGACGCCGAATTGCTGCTGTGCTACCCGGACGGCCGCTTCGCGATCGCCGATCGCGGCGGCGCATCGATCGCCGATCTGCGCGATGCGCGGCTGGCCGGCGCGACCGGCCCGCAGGCCGGGCCGGTTCTTTGAACGGAAAGGGGAGATCCACCATGACGGAGCGCAACGACGGCGCGCGGTACTGCATCATCGGCGCGGGCGCGGCGGGGATCACCGCCGCGAAGAACCTGCTCGCGGCCGGAATCGGCTTCGACGTGATCGAGCGCGAGGACGACGTCGGCGGCAACTGGTACTACGGCCGGCCGAGCGGCGCGGTGTATCGCTCGATTCACATGATCAGCTCGAAGCGGTTTTCGGAGTACACCGACTTTCCGATTCCCGACGACTACCCGACGTATGCGCGCGGCGACCAGGCGCTCGCGTACCTGCGGGCGTACGCGCGGCGCTTCGGCGTGTACGACCGGATCGAGTTCGGCCGCTCGGTGCTCGAGATCGCGCCGCTTGCCGGCGGCTCGGGGTGGCGCGTCGAGCTGGACCGCGGCGAAGTGCGCACCTATCGCGGCGTGATCGTCTGCAACGGGCATCTGTCGCATCCGCAACTGCCGGACTATCCGGGCCGTTTCGACGGGCTGCAGCTGCATTCGTCGCAATACCGCACGCCGGAGATCTTTCGCGACCGGCGCGTGCTCGTGGTCGGCGCGGGCAATTCGGGCTGCGACATCGCGGTCGAAGCATCCCACCATGCGCGCGCGGTGTTCCACAGCACGCGGCGCGGCTACTACTACTGGCCGAAATTCCTGTTCGGGATACCGGCCGACCAGTGGGCCGAATGGCCGCTGCGGCTGCGCATGCCGCTGTGGGCGCGCCGCTTCTTCGGCGAGCGGCTGCTGCGGCTGACGACGGCCGGGCAGCCGGAGGACTACGGGCTGCGCAAGCCGGACCACAAGCTGTTCGAGTCGCATTTCATCATCAACTCGACGCTGTTCTACCACCTCGGCCACGGCGATCTCGATGCGCGGCCCGACGTGCGGGAACTGAAGGGCGATCGCGTCGTGTTCGCCGACGGCCGCGAGGAGCCGGTCGACGTGATCGTCTACGCGACCGGCTATCGACCGAGCTTTCCGTTCATCGACCAGGCGCATCTGCAATGGCGCAAGCAGCAGCCGTCGCTGTACCTCAACATGTTCGACGCACAGCATAGCGACCTGTTCTTCATCGGGCTGTTCCAGACGTCGACCGGCAACTGGCCGCTGATGGACTACCAGGCGCAGTTGCTCGCGCGCTATCTGCATGCCCGCGACGCGGCGCCGCGCAAGGCCGCGCACATCGACCGGCTGATCCAGCGCGGAAAGTCGGACTGGAGCGGCGGCATCGCGTTCCATCGCACGCCGCGGCACGTGATCGAGGTCGAGCATTTTGCCTATCGGCTGCAGTTGCAGCGGCTGATACGCGGCCTGCCGGCCGTGCCCGGCGCGGCAGGCGCGGATGCGCGCGCCGCGCAGGCAGCGCAGGAAGCGCCTGCGGCGCCCGTGCACGCGGGAGGTGCGTCATGAGCCTCGTGAGCGTCGAACACCTGTCGAAGACCTACCTGCTCGACAGCGTGCGCGTGACCGGGCTCGCCGACGTGTCGGCGACGCTCGAGGCCGGGCGCTTCACCGTGTTGAGCGGGCCGTCGGGCAGCGGCAAGACGACGCTGCTGAACATGATCGGCTGCATCGACCGCCCCGACAGCGGGCGCGTGACGATCGCTGGCCACGACACCGCGTCGCTGTCCGACGATGCGTTGTCCGATTTCCGGGCGCGCCATGTCGGCCACGTGTTCCAGACCTTCAACCTGCTGCCGGTGCTGTCCGCGTACGAGAACGTCGAGTATCCGCTGCTGATGGCGGGCTGGCCGCCGGCGCGGCGCGCGGCGCGGGTGCGCGACCTGCTCGACGCGGTCGGGCTGGCCGACAAGGCGCGGCACCGGCCGAGCCAGCTGTCGGGCGGCCAGCGGCAGCGGGTCGCGATCGCGCGGGCGCTGGCGGCCGAGCCCGCGATGGTGCTGGCGGACGAACCCACCGCGAACCTCGACAGCGCCACCGGCCACGCGATCATCGCGCTGATGCGCACGATCCAGCGCGAGCGCGACGTGTCGTTCATCGTGTCGTCGCACGACCCGCAGGTGGTGAGCGTCGCCGACGAGGTGATCCGGATTCTCGACGGCCGCATCGTCGGCCGGGAACGGGCCGGCGAAGGCGCGGCGGCGCAGGAGGTGGGCCGATGATCCATACGCTGATGCTCGCGCTGCGCAACCTGCAGCGCAACCGCCGGCGCTCGCTGACCACGCTGCTCGCGATGATCGTCGGCGTCAGCGCGATCCTGCTGTTCGGCGGCTTCAGCCGCGACATCACGCTCGGGCTGCAAACCGACTTCGTGCAGCGCAGCGGTCACCTGCAGATCCAGCGGCAGGGCTATTACCTGTACGGCACGGGCGATCCGGCCGCGTACGGGATCCGCCGCTACGCGGCGCTGATCGACCTCCTGCGGCGCGACCCGCAGCTCGCGCCGATGCTGCAGGTCGTCACGCCGACGCTGCAGTTCGGCGGCATCGCCGGCAATTTCGCGGCCGGCGTGTCGCGCACCGTGATGGGATTCGGCGCGATTCCCGACGACCAGTACCGGATGCAGCAGTGGAACGCATACGGTTTTCCGCTGCGCCCGCGCGCGTTCGCGCTGCGCGGCAGCGCCGACGATGCGGCGGTGGTCGGTCTCGGCGTCGCACGCGTGCTGCACCTGTGCGGGCCGCTGAAGGTGCCGGATTGCCGCGATGCGCCGCCGGGGCCGGCCGCGCCCGCCGCCACCGGCCCGGACGCGAGTGCGTCGGCGGACGTGCTCGCGCTCGCGCAGGGCGAGGCCGGCACGCAGCCGGCCGGCGACGGCGCGACCCACATCGAGGTGCTGACCGCGAGCGCGGGCGGCGCGCCGAACGTCGGCCGCTTCTCGGTCGTGAAGGCCGAGCAGCAGGGCGTGAAGGAGCTCGACGACGTGTATCTCGCGGTGCGTTTGCCGCAGGCGCAGCGGCTTGTGTACGGCGGCGCCGAGCCGCGCGCGACCGCCCTCGAGATCCAGCTCGCGCGCACGGCCGATCTGCCGGCGGCGCGCGCGCGCATCGAGCAGCTGCTGCGCGGCGGCTTCGACGGCCAGCCGCTCGACGTCGTCGATTTCGCGACGCTGA
>Ga0209566_100510_pt1 | contig 26904 bp, 15 predicted proteins | sample Araplavi_mTSA_r2_2_FD_184287 | JGI IMG/M metagenome (GOLD analysis project Ga0209566, IMG submission 184287) | Arabidopsis root microbial communities from North Carolina, USA - plate scrape CL_Cvi_mTSA_r2 (SPAdes) (version 2) | ecosystem: Host-associated > Plants > Roots > Endosphere | place...
CGCGACCGCGTTGGCGCCCTGCGCGACCGACTGCGCGCCGGTGGCCGTCGCGCCGCTGCCGAGCGCCATCGCATCGGCCTGCGCGGCGCTTGCCGCCTGGCCGATCGCGACGCCGCCCGGCGCGGTGGCATCGACGATCGCACCGTTGCCGATCCCCACGCCGTTGTCGCCGTTGACCACCGTCGTCGGGCCGACCGCGACCGACTCGGCACCGACCGCGAGCGAATCGACGGCCGTCGAGTTCGCGTGGAAGTACTTCGTCGTCGTGACCGCGAACGACTGCAGCGCGCCGGCCAGCTGCCGCACGGTCACCGCGTCCTGCTGGCCGGTGCCGTCCGCGACGTTGGTGATCTGGCGGTACGTCTTGCTCGTCGCGTCGCCGACCGATACCGCGCCCAGCAGCGTCTGGTCGGTCGTGTTGAACGGAATCGACGCGCTGCCGTTGCGGATGATCCCCGACGCCGGCACCGTCGCGCGATCGGACACCGACCCGGCGCCGAGCGCGATGCTGCCGTCCACCTTCGCGACCGCGTTCGGGCCGATCGCGACGCTGTCGAGCCCGAGCGCCTGGCTGTCCGGCGCCGTGGAGTTCGCGTGGAAATACTTGATGCCGTGCGCGTTGATGTTGTCGATTGCCGAGCCGACGTTGTTGTTGACCGTCGTCGAACCGTCGCTGTTGTACGTCACGTACGAAGGCGCGGAGATCGTGCCGGTCGTCGGGTCGTAGGTGGCCCCGCCGCCGATCGCGCCGGCCGTGCTGTTGCCGAGATTGCCGTTGTTCGACGCGATCGAGCTGAGGCCGGTCGACAGCGAACCGATGCCCGTCGACGTCGCGGTGGACAGCGACGTCAGGTTGCTGTTCGTGCTCGACAGGCCGGTGGACAGCGAACCGACGGTCGTCGAGGTCGACGTCGACAGCGACGAAATCGAGCTGGTCGTCGAGCTGAGGCCGGTGGACAACGAGCCGATGCTCGTCGACGTCGCGGTGGACAGCGATGTCACGGTGCTGTTGGTCGTGCTCAGGCCGGTGGACAGCGAAGCGACGCCGGTCGAGGTCGACGTGGACAACGACGTGACCGCGCTGTTCGTCGAACTCAGGCCGGTGGACAGCGAGCTGATGCCCGTCGATGTCGAAGTCGACAGCGACGTGACCGTGCTGTTCGTCGAGCTCAAGCCGGTGGACAGCGAGCTGATGCCCGTCGACGTCGATGTGGACAGCGACGTGACCGTGCTGTTGGTCGAACTCAGGCCGGTGGACAACGAGCTGATGCCGGTCGACGTCGAAGTCGACAGCGAAGCCACCGAACTGTTGGTCGAACTCAGGCCGGTCGACGTCGACGTGGACAGTGACGAAATCGCGCTGTTGGCCGACGACAACCCGGTCGACGTGGACGTCGACAATGAAGTCACGGTGCTGTTGGTCGAACTCAAGCCCGTGGACAACGAGGTAATGCCGGTCGACGTCGACGTGGACAGCGACGTGATCGCGCTATTGGCCGACGACAGCCCGGTCGATGTGGAGGTCGACAATGACGTCACCGAGCTATTGGTCGAACTCAAGCCCGTGGACAGCGAGGTAATGCCGGTCGACGTCGACGTGGACAGCGACGAAATCGCGCTGTTGGCCGACGACAGGCCGGTCGATGTGGAGGTCGACAACGAAGTCACCGAGCTGTTGGTCGAACTCAAGCCCGTGGACAGCGAGGTAATGCCGGTCGACGTCGACGTGGACAGCGACGTGATCGCGCTGTTGGCCGACGACAGGCCGGTCGACGTGGACGTCGACAACGAAGTCACCGAGCTGTTGGTCGAACTCAACCCCGTCGACAGCGAGCCGATCCCGGTCGACGTCGACGTGGACAACGACGTGATCGCGCTATTGGCCGACGACAGCCCGGTCGACAACGACGACACCCCCGTCGACAACGAACTGACGCTCGACGCGGTCGACGTCGACAGCGAATTCACCGCCTGGTTCGTCGCATCGAGCTGCGACCCGTTGATCGCATCCGTGCTCGCCGAATTGATGCGCCCGGCCGCGACGTTGGTGATCTGGCGCTCGGTACCCGCCGCACCGACGCTGACGACGCTGGTCGGGTTGGTGCCGTTGAAGTTGTAGGTGACGCCGCCGATCACCGCACTGGCCGTCGGATTCGGCGCGGCCGTCGTCGACCCGGAACCGAGCGCGACGTCGTTTGCATTGTTCGCCACGGCCGACGCGCCGAACGCCACCGCACCGGCTGCCGCTGCCGTCGACGTATTGCCGAGCGCGAGCGAGCCCGTGCCCTGCGCGAGGTTCGAATTGCCGATCGCAACCGCGCCGTCGCCGTTCGCGGTGTTGTTCGAACCCATCGTGACCGCGCCGGTGCCGATCGCGGTGCTCGGGTCGCCGATCGCCACCGCGCCGTTGCCGCTGACCGTCTGCCCCAGGCCGAGCGCGACCGCCCCGACGCCGCTCAACACCTTCGAGCTGTTGCCGCCTGCGATCGACCCCGCGCCTGCCGCGGCCGCGACCGAATTGCTGTCGCCGATCGCCACGGTGGACGCCGCGGCCGCGACGCTGTTGATGCCGATGGCCGTCGCATTCGTGGCCGACGCCGTCGCACCGGGCCCCAGTGCGGTGGCCGAGATGCCGCTGCCGAGCGCGAGATTGCCGAGCGCGACCGCAAACTGCTGTGTCGCGGTCGACTGCACACCCATCGCGATCGAACTCACGCCCGACGCATTTGCGCTCAGGCCGTACGCCATTGCCTGATCGGCACCGGCCGTCGTCTTCGAACCCAGCGCGATCGAACTCACGCCAAGCGACTGCGTGCCCGAGCCCGGTACGCCGGCCGTCCCGCCCCAGCCGATCGCGATCGATGTTGCGCCCTTCGCGCCGCTGTTGACGCCCATCGAGATCGCGGAATTGCCTGACGTCAACGCACCGCTGCCCACCGCCACGCCGGCTGCGCCGGAACTCGTCGACTGGTTGCCGAGCGCAATCGCGCCCTGATTGGTCGCCTGCGACGAATAGCCGAGTGCAACGCCGCCGATGCCCGACGAAACCGCACCGAGTCCAAGCGCGACCGCATACTGACCAGATGCCGTTGCATTGTTCCCGAGTCCGACGGCGGACGTGCCGTTCGCGGTCGCGCCACTGCCGATCGCGACCGTGCCGGTCTGCGTCGCCTGCGCTGAATTACCGACCGCAACCGAATATGCGCCCGAACCGATCGCCTGCACGCCGAGCGATGCGCTGTTGACGCCGGTCGCCTGCGCGTTGATGCCGACGGCCGTCGAACCGTCTGCCATCGCATGCGCGCCCGGCCCCAGCGCCGTGGCGGAAACGCCTGCTGCCGTCGACAGGTTGCCCAGCGCGGTCGAGTTCTGCTGCGCGGCACTCGACCCGACGCCGATCGAGATCGACGTCACGCCGCCGGTCGCGGAACCGCCGTCCGGCGCGTATTGCGCGTGCGCCCCCGCATGGAACAACGCAAGATACGTGGACGCCATCAGCACGGCCAGCCGTCGCGGCGACGGCGCCGAAAGCAGGCCCGCGCGTTGCGCGGCGCCCTCGTTCGCCGCATGCTCGCGCGGGCCGCTCGCCGACGCGACACGCTTGCCGCGCGCACGGTCAAGCTCGGAAGCCGCAACCCAGGCCCCCAGTGCTTCGTTCCAGATCGACTTGAACGACTTGTTCATCTTGTGTTCCCTCGGTTCTCATGTGCTGGATGACGCGGCAGCGAACGCGACGGCAGGCGATGACGCATCGGCCTGCCACCTCGTCCGTGCCGCGACGCTTCGCGCTTCACTTTGGATGGCTAACTAAACGATCGAACAACACTGCTCGGTAATCGCGATCGCGCGGGCGATCGCACGACTGCACGCCGCACGCGTGCATCGGCACGCGGCGCGGCGGCACTCGCCGGTTATCGGTTCATCGAAGCCGATGTCGCGGGGAAAACGGCGACGCGCGACCCCGCGCATCGCGAATCCGCATGCGCGCGCCGTCGCGCCGAGCCGGCGGCGACCTCGAATTTCATGGGAAGGCGTCGTTCAGACGCCGGATGGACGGATGCCGACCCGAACCCCGGGGCGGCCCGTCACGATTCATTCAGGAGGAGGATGACGCCGAGTAGTCCCCGGGTATGAAGCATGCGCACCCGGTTCGCTCGAACCGGTGCGTTGACCTGCCATGCCTGTCGCGTTCATGTTTTTCGTGCCCGCCTGATTCGAGAACGCGCTGCGCGATCGCACCCGGACGGATCAGGCCGCCGGGCTGCGCGCGCAGCCGCTCACTTTCTCCGCCGGCAGTCAAACGCTTTTCCGGATTTCCGGAAATAGCGCCTGACTTGCCGAACGCCCCCGCATCGATTTAATCGATCGAATTTTCTTGACGATTTTTTTGGTCGATGCGTCACACCCTGACCAACCTCACAATCTTTCCGCTTATCTTGTATACGCACTCATTCGGAAAATTATGAAATTTGTATTACCCTCGTGCCAATTTTCTTGTCCGTCATCGCATTCCCACATCCTGAGAATTGCCATCATTCGATGTCACATTGAATATCGCGTCATCTGAATAGGGCAGCGGCAGGAATTCTTGCAAAACCGTTCCCCTCGAAGAACCGATTCCAGCCGCGCCGGGGCTAGTGTGCGGTCATCCGTTCAAACGCATCTTTTCTGGAGCGGAAAAAAACTTTTCCCGAGCGGACGGCATTTACATTCATACATTCACGCCCGAAATCCGGTTTTCATCCGGATAAATCTTGACCACCCCGCAAAAAGACATTAATCAGGCGAGCGTCGATTCAGCGCATCAACTTCACACTGAAAGGCATCGCCTCTCGACATAACTCGCTCGAATTCATTCTGCGGGCCAATTCGATTCGTCAACCGATAAAATCCGGAAATAAAGACCGATATTAAAAATGCACTTCGGCATGTTTTTCCACTCCTATTCCATTCGGCGGAACGCCGGTGCCGAAACCGCGCGGCGCCCCGCCGAATATGCCCACACGGGCCGCACGGAATCCTCACAATCGGTACTGTTGTCGACATATAATTTTTCGCAACAATCGCGCTGAAAGCGAAGCTTTCAATCCGACCGACCACCCTTCCACCGCGTCCGCCACCATGTCATCCCGCTCGTCCAGCCCGGCGTCGCTTCGCTCCACGCCGGATCTCGCCGACGCCCATATTCTTGTCGTCGACGATCGCCCGAACGACCTGCGGCTCCTGACCGAAATCCTGCGGGCCGCGCGGTGCCGGATCAGCGTCGCGTTCGACGGGCTGCAGGCGTATCACCGCGCCCAGGCGATCGCGCCCGACCTGATCCTGATGGATGTCCGCATGCCGCGCATGGACGGCTTCGCCGCGTGCCGGCTGCTGGCGTCGACGCCGTCGACGCAGTCCATCCCGGTCATCATCCTCACGGCCGCGGGCGATCTCGAGGATCGCATCGCGGGGCTCGAAACCGGCGCGATCGACTACATCGTCAAGCCGTTCGAGCCGACCGAAGTGCTGGCCCGGATCCGCAACCACCTGAAGCGCGCGCGGCGCAGCCAGCCGTTCGCGCACCTGCCCGAGATGCCCGACAACCCGGAGGCGGCCCTCGTGCGCGCGGCGGCCGAGGTGCTACTGCGCGACCTGCGCCATCCGCCGGCGCTCGAGGATCTCGCCCGGCAGGTCGGCACGCACGAAAAGCGGCTGTCGCGCGTGTTCCGCGACCAGCTCGGCCTGACCGTGTTCGAGTACCTGCGCGACACGCGCCTGCGCGCCGCGATGCATTTCCTCGCGGAGACGTCGATGGGGATCGGCGACATCGCCGAGGAAATCGGCTTTTCCACGCCCGGCAATTTCGCGACGGCGTTCCGCGAACGCTTCGGCATCACGCCGTCCGACTGGCGGCGCCAGCGTCATGCGGTCAACGCACCGCCCACACCCGGCGGGCATCATCCCGATGTGTAGTCGCGACGCGGCTTGGGCGGCCGGATGGCGCGCGGTGCTGCTGCTTCTGATCGCACTGGCCGTCACCTGCGCGACGGCCCGCGCGGCAGCGACGCCGAACCCCGCGCAACTGGAAGCCGTGTCGGTGTTCGAGGACACGAGCACGACGATGACCGCCGAACAGGTCGCCGCGCGCGTTGCCGATCGGCCGCACGATGCGTCCACGGCGACCGCGCCCTCGTTCAACATCGAGTTTTCGCGGTCGGCATGGTGGGTCAGCGCGACGCTGGTCAACCGTGACAGCGCCGCTCGGCCGCTGGTGCTGGCGATTCGCGACGCGCGCGTCGACCATGCCGACTTCTATGTCGGCCGGAACGGCCGGTGGACGCTCGACAGCCGCTTCCCGGCCGCCGATGCCGGCGGCGATGCGGCCGGGCCGCCGTCGCGCTACCCGACGCTCGACGTCACGCTGCCCGCCGGCGCAAGCATCCCCGTGCTGATCCGCGTCACGTCGCGCAAGGAGATGCGGCTCGCGCCGGCGGCATTCACCCGTGCGGCATGGGATGCGCTGGAACGGCGCGCGACGATGTGGGACTTCGGTTTCTTCGGCGGGCTGCTCGCGCTCGTGTGGTGTGCGCTGCTGATCGGGTTCTTTTCGCGCAGCGGCATGTTCTACGTACTGGCCGGGCTTGCGCTGGGCACGACGCTGTTCGAAGCGGCCTACCGCGGTTATACGGCGATGGCGCTGCCGCCCGCGCTGCGCGAGTGGTCGGCGCGCGGCGAAATCATCTTCGTGTACCTCGCGATCGCCTGCTTCATCGTCTTCATCCTGACAGTCGCCCGGCGCGAACAGGCCAGACTGCCGTTGCGCGCGGTCTACATGGCATTCCTCGCGCTCGAGTTCGTCGGCGTGGCCGGCGCCGCCTGCGGCGACCTGCTGACCTTCACGTGGTTCTGCCTGCGGCTGAACGCGGCGCTGGGAATCGTCAACATCAGCCTCGCGCTGTGGCTCGCCGTCCGCCGCACGCCGACCGGCCGCGTGATGCTGATCGCGATCGCGTTCGCCACCTTCAACATGCTGATCCGCGTGCTCGACGGCATCGACGCGTTGCCGCCGGTGCTGTCCTGGCTCAAGTCCGACATCTATCCGAACCCCGTCATCGCGATCGTCGGGCTTGCCACGCACCTGCTGGTGCTGGCCGCGTGGATCCATCACGTGGGCCGTCAGCGCACCGAGGCGCGCAAGCGGCTCGAACACTGGCAGCTCACCGAACAGGATCGCCTGCGCGACGAAGTCGCACGGCGCACGCTCGCGCTCAACGACGCGCTCCAGCAGGTCACGACGCACATGCAGCAGAAGATCGAGACGCTCGGCTACGTCAGCCACGACCTGCGCGCGCCGCTGTCGACGATCAACGGCTACGCGAAGCTGCTGCTGCAAGGCGCGACGCGCGGCCAGGCGCGGCTGATCCGCTCGATCGACCGCAGCATCCGCTACCAGCTCACGCTGATCGACGAACTGCTCGCGTTCACGAAGGCCGAGCTGCAGCCGCTCGGCGTGTCGCCGGACGCGACCGACCTGCCCGGCCTGCTCGACGACATCGGCCACTATGCTCTCGCGCTGTGCGCGCAGCAGGACAACCGGTTCGTGTACCGGCCGGCCAGCCCGCTGCCGCGCACGATGTCGATCGACGGTATGCGGCTGCAGCAGGTGCTGCTGAACCTGCTGTCCAATGCATCGAAGTTCACGCGCGACGGCACGGTCACGCTGTCGGTGCATGCGTCGCGCGAAGGCGACGCATGGCGCCTGCTGTTCGAGGTCGCCGATACGGGCATCGGCATCGACATCAGCGGCACCCGCGACATCTTTCGCGCGTACCAGCAGGTGCAGGCCGTCAACGGCGGCACCGGGCTCGGCCTGTTCATCGCGCAGCGCATCGTCGGCGCGATGGGCGGCGAGCTGGCCGTCGCGAGCCAGCCCGGCGTCGGCACGTCGTTCTCGTTCGCGATCGTCGCGCCGGCCGTCGGGCACGTGCTCGTGCCGGCATCGGAGCTCGTGCGGCGGTTTCATGCGGTGGACGAGGTCGTGCCGGGCGGCACCGCGCCCGCGATGGGCTGCCCGCCCGACGATGCACTCGATGCGCTGATCCGGCTCGCCGGCAACGGGCAGCTCACCGATATCGAGGAATGGCTCGGCCAGTACGCGGACGAACAGGATTACGCGGCCTTCGTGCAGGAGGTGCGCGAGCATCTCGATACGCTGGACCTGCATGCGATCGAGAAGCTGGCCGGTACGCTGAAACGCGCACGCCACGCGGCGGCGACGGATGACGCGGAGACGGACGCGGCCGGGCCGGCTTGATCGCGCGGACGGGACATCGCCGGCACCGCGTCAGGCCCGCGTTCCGGATTCCGCCGCGCCGATCGTCCAGCCCGCGACGCGATCGCTTCGCCAGCCGCGCCCCGCTCGCGCTTTCCGGTACGCGCCCCGTCGAGCACCCGGCACGCACACGTTTGCGTGCCGCACCGCGCCCACTTGGATTGCATCCGGGCCTCGATTTCTTCGACGACCTGCCGTTAACCCGGGTTTCAGCGCAGCCCGGTTCATCGCGCCGGGCCTCCCCCTGCGAGCGCCAGCATGTCCGCATCCACCTCCATCGAGAAAATCGCCGACTGGGCGGGACGAAACCATCTTGTCGTCGGCGCGCTGGGCACCCTGATGTCGCTCGCGGCGATCGGCATCAGCGCGGCCACGCTCTGGGCCACGAGAAGCGAAGTCGTCGAGCACGCGCACGAAACCTCGCGCAACGTCGCCGCCGTGCTGGTCAGCGAGATCGCGCGGACCGTCGAAACGTCCAACAACGCGCTGATCGCGCTCTCCGCCGATCTCGGCAAGCCGGAGGTGCGACGCATGGACGCCGGGCTGCGGCACGACCTGCTGTTCCAGCGCGCGGCCGCGCAATACGTGACGGGAATGGGCGTGACGGACCGCGACGGCCGGCTGATCGACGCGTGCTGCGGCCCGTCCCATCACTGGAACTTCGGCGATCGCGACTATTTCAAGGTCCATCGCGACTCGCCGAACGTCGGCCTTTACGTGTCGGAGGCCTATCGCGCGCGCTCGCGCGGCGGCACGGAGTCGATCGCGCTTTCCCGGCGCATCGAACGACCGGACCACACGTTCAACGGCATCGCGGTGGTCGCGATCGACCTCGCCTATTTCGACCAGCTGCTGTCGCGGCTGGACGTCGGGCCGCACGGCATCAGCGCGATCGTGCGCGCGGACGGCACTATCCTCGCCCGCAACCCGTCGCTGAACGATCACCAGATGGTCCGCCTGCGCCGCTCGAAAGCCTTCGATCGCATGCTGAACCAGGATTCGGGCTTCTACGCGGCGCATTCGCGCATCGACGGAACGCTGCGGCTCTATACGTTCCAGCGGGTGCCCGGCACACCGCTGATCGCCGTCGTCGCGCCGGCCGAAGCCGACGTGCTGGCCGGTTTCATCCGGATGTCGTGGTCGGTCGGCGTGTCGGCGTCGCTCCTCTGCGCGCTCTTCTGCGCGGTCGTCTGGCTGCTCGCATTTGCGTTGCGGGACAACCTTCGCAAGCAGACGCTGCTCACCGACCTCACGCGCACCGATCCGCTGACCGGCCTGCACAACCGCCGCGCGCTCGACGTCGCGCTGGCCGACGAATGGGAACGGCTCCAGCGCGGCCACGACGGCAGCCTGTCGGTGCTGTTCATCGATGCCGACCACTTCAAGCAGTACAACGACCGATACGGGCATGCACGCGGCGACACGGCGCTCCGGTTCCTCGCCGCATGCATCCGTGCCCATACGCAGCGGCGCGGCGACCTCGCCGCGCGTTACGGCGGCGAAGAGTTCGTCGCGGTGCTGCCCGACACCGACGAACGCGGCGCCGCGAAGGTCGCGGAGGCGATTCGCCGCGAGGTCGAACACAACCGGCTCGACGGGTTCGCGGAACCCGTTCCGCCGTTCACCGTCAGCATCGGCTGCGCGACCGGCCATCGCGCACGCCCCGCCTCCGTGCACGCGCTGTCGCATCAGGCGGACATGGCGCTTTACCGCGCGAAGCGCGAAGGCAGAAACCGGGTGTGTTGTGCGGAAACGGAACCGATCGCGCGCTCGGCATGACGGCCACGGGTCGAGTCGCGGCTCGGGCCGCGGGTTGCACACCAACGATTGCCCCGGGCCACTGTTCCGTCATGGGTCGTTGCGGCAACAGGGATCGTTGTTCGATATCGAAGCCGCCGGACTTTCCATCCACGCGTATGGCCGGCGCGTAGCGGCACGCCGCCACGTATCCGTCGCGGGTGCGTAAAAAATGGCATCCGAGATGTTCAGTATCTGGAATTAACCAGATAGTGGGAATTTTCGCGCACGGAGCACGACACGCAACAAATCCTTAACGGGCGCGTAACGAATCGTCACCACAATTCGCCATCTTTGACCATCAGGATGGAGTCTTGCATGTTTGCGTCACGAAGCCGTTTCCCGCTGCATGTCGCCGCGCTGTCGAGCGCGATCGTTCTCGCCGCGTGCGGCGGCGGCGACGATGTCGCCTCGACCACCCCGACCAGCGCGGCCATGCCAGCGCCGCCGGCCGATCCCGGTTTCGTCGACAGCGCGCCGGTTCCGAGCGTGCCCGCCTTCGTCGACAACGTCGCGACCAACCAGCGCGGCGACGCGCGCTACGCCACGCTGTCGACGAACGCCGCGGTGCGCGTGGTCAGCCGCTTCCTCGACCTGTGGCAGCCGTCGACGATGCTCGTCGATGCGGGCGTGAGCGCGCCGGCCAACGGCGCGTTTCCGGCCATTTCGCCGTCGACCTGCACGGGGCTGCCCGGCAACGGCACGCCGTGCGGCACGATCCTGAACGACGCGGTGCTGCGGGCGAACGTGCAATACGTGGTCAACGCGACGACCGCACGCACGCCGCAGCAAGCCGACGCCGCGTACTACGACGACCGGCGCGGCAAGGGCTACAGCGTGACCGACGGCATGGGGCCGCTCACTTCCGCATGGCGCACGGCCGCGCAGCAGACGACCAGCATCACCAGCGTGCCGGCCGACGCGACGACCGTCCTGTACAACGACACGGGCAACAACGTGGGCGTGGGCGGCAGCGCGAACGCCAGCTTCGGGAAAGTCGTCGACCTGCTCAACGAGATGGGCAACAACGCGTCGACCGAACCCGCGAAACGCTTCTACAAGTATGCGCGGCCGTACCGCTGGAGCACGAGCGTCGTCGTCGCCCCCACGCTCGTGCCCGCGGAAAGCACGACGCCCGCGACCGACGGCGGGTTCATCAGCGGCCACCAGGCGGAAGCGATGCGCGACGCCGTGACGATGGCGTGGCTCGTACCGGAGCGCTACCAGGAAATGGTCAGCCGCGGCCTCGAACTCGGCGAGAACCGCATCCTCGCCGGCATGCACTCGCCGCTCGACGTGATCGGCGGGCGCATGCTCGCGCTGGCGATCAGCGCGGCCAATCTCGCGGCGTACGCGAACGACGCGCAGGCCGCCTACGGGCAGGCGCACCAGACGCTGCAGCAGCTCACCGGCACGACCGGTTCGACGTTCGCGGCATTCGCACGGTCGGGCACGACGGCGACCGACCGCTTCGCCGACTACGCGACGAACAAGGCGGCCTTCGCGCGCCGCATGACCTACGGCTTCGGCGCGCTCGACGCGACCGGCGCGCCGCCGGTCGTGCCGAAGGGGGCGGAGATCCTGCTGCAGACGCGTTTCCCGTACCTGGGCGCGGATCAGCGGCGCGTCGTGCTGAAGACCACCGAATTGCCGTCCGGCTACCCGGTGATGGACGATGCGGAAGGCTGGGGCCGGCTGAACCTGTTCGCCGCCGCCGACGGTTACGGCGCATTCAACGGCAACGTGATCGTCGCGATGGATGCGTCGAAGGGCGGCCTCAACGCCGCCGACCTGTGGCGCAACGACATCACGGGCACCGGCAAGCTGACGCTGCAAGGCAGCGGCGCGCTGACGCTCGCGGGCAACAACAGCTATACGGGCGGCACGCAGGTCAGCGGCGGCACGCTCGCCGCGGCGTCCGCGACGGCGTTCGGCAACGGCGACGTGTATGTCGGCGCCGGCGGCGGCATCCGGATCGCGGCGGGTGCGCCCGTCACGATCGCGACGCGCTATACGCAGCTCGACAACACGACGCTCGAACTCGACATCGACGGCAACGGCGGCGGCCGCCTGCGCGTGGGCGGCGCGTTCACCGTCGCGGGCGGCACGCTGCACGTGAAATTCGTGAACGGTTATGCGCCGAAGGCCGGCGACACCATCGCGCTGATCGACGCGGCAGCGGACGCGGCGAAATTCGCGACGGTGACCGTCGACGGCTTCAAGGCGACGCCGGTCTATACGGCGACGGGGGTGTCGATCGTGCTGTCGGCGGCGTAACCGGCACAGCGATCGATCCGTGCGACGTCGCCTCCGACCGGCGGCGACGTCCATGCGAAACGACCGTGCGCCGCCTCCCGCTCGTTCCGACGAAGTGAAACGTAGCGCCATCGAACCCGGCGAGGGAGTCGAGCCCGGCTCCCCGGCTCCCTCCCGATTCCGGAATCATCTACTTGACGCCATTCCCGGCGACCCACTGAAAGCCGAGACCGGTGATCCCGTTCACCAGGCTCTGGAAATCCTGGAACCCGGGCGTGCCGAGATCGGGTTCGAGCCAGAACGGATGGAAGAAGAATGATGCGAAACCATCCCGAACCGTCAGCGCGTATTGGGCATTCGTGTAGAGATCCTGCCACGTATAGGACAGACACGAGAACGGATCGATACCGCAGATGTTGTATTCGATGTTCCCGAGGTTCTCGGGCAGCACCCGTTGCCCGTAATAGTCGGTATTGATGATGTACGGGAAGAACTGCCCGACCGAAAAATCGTGATTCGGCGCGGTCGAATTCAGGTTCGGCTGATCCGACGTGTAGTAGACGACCCGCTGGTACGTCGTCTTGAACAGCGGCGGAACGGCCTTGATCGAAAGGGGCGACGACTGGTAGTGCGGCGCTTCCCACGCAAAGGGAACATAGCCGTTCGTCGACAGTTCCAGCAGGCCCGCTTTCAGACGGTTCGATGCCCACTGTGTCGAATCTTCGTCCACCGGACGGTTCTGCGTCGCCAGCCAGAACTCGTAGTCATTGCCGCTGACCGCGTTGTCGATATTCGGCGTCGAATTGTATTGATGCGTGTAACCGTGCATCACGATACTGCCGCCCCGGATCAGCGCGTAATTGAGCGCCTGCTTCAGGCTGCTCGCCTGCGCGAGGTGTACGGTCAGCGGCACACCGCCGTTATAGGCGCCGAGCGGATCCTGGTACAGCGGGATGGTCGCAATCGAAAACGGAATTTTCTTGGAATACATGTAGTCGGTCAGCGTCTTCATCGACGACGAGGTCGTGAACGCGTTGACGTCTTCCAGACGCACCATCGCGCGATGCAGCACCGGCTGGTTGGTCCCGAGAATGTCATGCAGCAGATCGCAGATCACCAGGTACCGGTCGCGCGGCCCGATGTACGAGAACGGCATGTCGGCGAAGTACCAGAAATTGCCCGCGCGCATGACATACGGCGCCTGCGCACCGGTCTGACTGTCCTTGATGGTGACGAGTACACTGGCCTTCGTCGCGTCGGACACCGCGGTGATGCCGATGTCCGGATCCGCGCTGACGACGCCGGTGCTCGCGTTGAACGCATAGTATTTGACCATGCTCATGTTCTTGTAGAGCACCGTGTCAAAGAAGTCCGGGTTCGGGTTGCTGCTGGTCGGCGCGTAGGCCAGCCCGCTGATCCCGCTAAAGGTGAATCCGTAGCGGGCCGTGAAGTTGTACGACGGATCCCACGCGACTTCCCACAGGTTGTCCTTGAACCAGACCACCGTCTTCGACGTCTTGACGACGTCCGACAGAAATGCGGCAGGAAGGGTGTTGTTGTAATAGTTCCCCAGGTAGAAAGTCGCCTGGTACTTTTCGACGGTTCCGGCCGTATAGCTGTCGACGGGCGCAAGCGTGACATTGGTGTTGAAATGGCCAAGCAGATTGCGCAGCATGATCGCGTAAGCCATGCCGAGTTTCGTGTACGGGTCGTTCGGTGGGGCGTCATAGAGCACGAGGACGTTCGCCGTGGTGGTCTGGGCGAGCACGGTGGATGGCATCTGGCCGAATGCGAATCCGAGCACCAGCACCCATGCGAGGATGAGCTTCTTCATTGTGATCTCCTTCGTGCTTAGTCGCGCTGAAAGTCGCCGTTGGCCCGACGATGTTTGCCTTCGTTGAAGGTCGGTCCCCTGCCATGCTCGCGCTCGGCATTCCGTTTCTCGTCTTCCGCCACGCCCGGCACGATCTCCGTCGCGACGGCCGCGCGCGGTGGAGGCACGACGCGTTTGTGTGAGGCGGAAGCACCGGACGCACCCGCGTTGCAAACGGGGCTCATCAATGCCGTCGCGGACAAGATCGCTGCACATGCCACGGCAAGCTTGAGTGGGGATTTCATTGGAGAACTCCTTTCACTGGTCTCTGCGTGAAAACCGGAGGTATGTCATCGGAACAACGCCTGGCCTGAGCATTGAGTGTCTGGCGATCGCGAACCCTGGGGGACGTCGATGCCTGAAACAACCTCATACGAATTGCGCCACGCATCGTCACTCGCGTGACGACGGAACCGCCACCGGCGTCGGTCACGTCGCCCTGTGATGACCGCGACTGCACCCGCAAACGGCAGACACCCGATGCGTATGTCGAGCGTGCAGCTGCGGCCCTCGTTTGCTCATCACACCGACCACACATGCATTAACGATGCCAGGCACCGTTCCACCGAAGCGGGCCGGCAACAGACGAAGGAGAACGACATCGCAACGCAAAAAAAACGTAACGCCAAAGAAACGCGCGGCGGCGATGCACGGTGGTACCGGCTTCAGGGATCATCGATACCGGCAGGGGGAGAGGAAAGGCATTTCGACTCTGCGCGTGGTTTGCGGCCGAGCCAGTGGGGTGAAAAATGCTACGGATCACGAATCGTGTGGCTCGACGGCCTGCATGTCGGAACGTTTCGATCCTGAGAATTTGCGCTGTTCCGTGAAGACGGTCCTGTCTGGCGCAATTCGCCCGTGGCCACGCGAACTTGTCCGAGAGCGTGAAACCTTTGTCGTATGACAAAAGACGATCTTCCTGCAATCGTCAATCAGCTACGAGGATGGCTTTCATCGCATGCGGTCATTTGGCGACGCGCCTCGGCAGCGTGGCCTGACGATACGACGGCCGTGACGCGGCGGAGGTCGACACCGAACACGACCGGCCAGGCCATGCGGCCGAATACGTCCGCCGGACAGTCGACACACGCACCTTCGCCGACGCAGCCAGCCGTGCCGGATACACCGCCCGCACGTTCGCGGGCTGCGCGACGCCGGGCAACACCTGCACGAGTGCGCACGCTGTCGAGTAGCGTGCGCACGTCCCATATCTAGCGCAGCATGATGCCGCGCCCCGATATCAGGCACAGGTTCACGACGATCGCCTGTAGTAATGCTGCGCCAGCGCGACCCAATACCGGACACCGGCCGGGATGATTTCGTCGTTGAAATCGTATTTCGGGTGATGCAGCGACGGTGCCGCCGCGCCCTCCGGCGCATTGCCGATCAGCACGTAAGCGCCGGGCCGCTCCTCCAGCATGAAGCCGAAATCCTCCGACGTCATGTTCGGCGGCACGTCGCGATACAGGCGTTCGCCACCGAACGTGTCGCCGATCACCGCTTCGCACAGCGCCGTCTCGGCCGGCGTGTTGACCGTCGCCGGGTAATACTGGAAAAACTCGACGTCGACCTGCGCGCCATACGCGCGCGCCAGCCCCTCGCACGTGAGTTGCACGTCTGTCTGCAGTTTCTGCTGCAACGCGGACGACAGCGTGCGGATCGTCCCGCGCAGCTCGACGCTGTCCGGAATGACGTTGTCCGTCGTGCCCGCATGGATCATGCAGACGGAAATGACCGCAGGGTCCACGGGATCCTTGTGCCGCGCGGCGATGGTCTGACACTGCAGCACCATCGAACACGCGAGCGGAACGGGATCGATGCCCAGGTGCGGCAGCGCCGCGTGCGCGCCCTTGCCGGTCACCTTGATCCTGAAGCGCGAGCCCGCGGCCATGATCGGGCCGGTACGCAATCCGAAATGCCCGGCAGGCAAGCCGGGCCAGTTGTGCATGCCGAACACCGCTTCGGTCGGGTATTGCTCGAACAGCCCGTCGTCGATCATCTTGCGCGCGCCCGCGCCGCCCTCTTCGCCCGGCTGAAACACGAAATGAACGGCACCCGGCAATGGCGGCAGCTCCTTCAGGATGCGCGCGGCGCCGAGCAACATGACGGTATGGCCGTCATGCCCGCATGCATGCATGATCCCGTGCGTGCACGATGCGTGCGCGAAGTCGTTGGCTTCCTGGATCGGCAGTGCATCCAGATCCGCACGCAGCACGATGCCGCGCGCCGGATCCGCACCGGGCAGGCTCGCGACGACGCCCGTGCCGCCCAGCCCACGCGATACCGCATAGCCGAGCGCGTCAAGCTCGCGGGCTACGACGTCGGCCGTCCGGTGTTCTTCGAATCGCAGCTCGGGATGCGCATGCAGATCGCGCCGCAGCCTTGCCCAATGCGCGTGATGCGCTTGCAGCGACGTATCGGGAATGACAGGTTTTTCCAATTTCGGCACCTTCCGAAAGTAAGCGGCTTCCAGTCCGTGCTGCCGCCGCGTTCGCACGCAGCGGCTGCGTCAGTCGTAAAAGCCGATGATCGACTTGATTTCCATGTAGTCCTCCATCCCTTCGATCCCGTACTCGCGGCCGTTGCCCGACTGCTTGTAGCCGCCGAACGGCGCCTGCGGATCCCATGCCGGATAGTTCAAGTGCACCTGCCCTGCCCGGATGCGGGCGGCCACCGCGCGTACGCTTTCGTGGTCGCTGCCCTGCACATGCGCGCCGAGCCCGTACACCGTGTCGTTCGCGATGGCGATCGCTTCTTCCACCGTGTCGTAGGGAAGGATCGCCAGGACCGGACCAAAAATCTCCTGTTGCGCGATCGTCATGTCGGTGCGCACGTCGGAAAAAATGGTCGGCCGCGCATAGAAGCCCCGATCGAATCCCGCCGGCCGCCCCGGGCCGCCGGCGATGAGCTTCGCCCGTTCGTCGATGCCTGCGTCGATCATCTGCGCGACCCGCCCGAACTGCGCGCGATTGGCAAGCGGCCCATGCGTCGTCGCCTCGGCGAACGGATCGCCGACCACCAGCCGCTCCACTGCCGCGACGGCCAGCGCCTCGACCGCGCCGAGCGCGGCGCGCGGCACGATCATGCGGGTCGGCGCGCTGCACGACTGGCCCATGTTCCTGAATGCGGCGGCGACGCCGGGTGCGATCGCCTGCTGCAAGTCCGCATCCGGCAACACGATGTTGGGCGATTTGCCGCCGAGTTCCTGTGCGACGCGCTTGACGGTCGGCGCGGCTGCCTGCGCGACCAGCACGCCCGCGCGGGTCGATCCGGTGATCGACACCATGTCGACCTCCGGATGCGACGAAAGCGCGGAGCCGACCTCCGCACCATTGCCGCTCACCAGGTTGAATACGCCTGCCGGCACCCCCGCGTCGGCGATCACTTCCGCAAACAGCAATGCGCTGAGCGGCGACAGCTCGCTGGGTTTCAGGACGACCGTACAACCGGCCGCGAGCGCCGGGCCGACCTTCGCGGTGATCTGGTAGATCGGCCAGTTCCACGGCGTGATCAGCGCGCACACGCCGATCGGCTCGCGTACGATCGCGGTCGTCCCGCGTCGGGAAACGAACGGATAGCGCGCGAGATTGTCGCGCGCGACCCGGATATGCTCGGCCGCGAGCGGCACGTGCGCGGCGCGCGCATAGGCGATCGGCGCACCCATCTCGGTGGCCAGCGCCGTGGCGAACAGTTCCGCCCGCTCCAGCATCAACGTGTGGACGCGATCGAGCAGCGCGGCGCGCGCCTGCGGCGAAGTGGCCGACCACCGTTCGAAAGCGCGGCGCGCGGCGGTGACGGCCCGGTCGGCGTCACGTGCGCTGCCGAGCGGGATGTCGCACACCGTGTCCTCGGTGGACGGGCACACGACCGCGAACCGGTCGCCGCCGTCGGGCAGGACCCAGTCGCCGTCGATGAAGAAACGATCCAGCCTGCCGGCTTGCATCAGGTGACGAACGGGGGAAATGACGGATGAATTCATTGCAGGATGTCCTTGAGGCGGTGCTGCACGCCCGCGAACGGCACGAACGACGGTCTGCCGAAGCGGTCGGATATAACGGGCCGATCGAAGCTTGTCGACGGGTTGAGAGCGGCGCGTCCGTCGACCGTCCGTCGACGATTCGCGCCATCGGCATGACCACGGTTCGCGCCGTGGCCGCCGTCGCCCCGCGTACTAGAAATCCGCGACCTTGCCCCACGCGGAATCGCTGAACCGTTCCGGCCGATACGGCACCGGGTCGACCAGCGGTTGCGCACCGGTCGCGAGATCCGCGATCAGATGCCCGGCGCCCGGCCCGATGCCGAAGCCGTGACCGGAAAAGCCCGCGGCAAGGATCAGCCCCGGCACACCCGGCACTTCGCCGATGCCCGGCACGCCGTCCGGCGTGCTGTCGACGAACCCGGCCCATGCGTGCGTGATCTTCGCGTCGCGAAGTTCGGGAAACAGTTCGGCGGCGCGGCGGTGGGTTTCGTTGACCGTCGGCATGTCCGGTTTCGGATCCAGAATGCGTACCGCCTCCATCGGCGTCGGTTCATCGAGCCGCCAACGCTTCAGCGTTTCATGCCCGCCGCGCACGCCTTCGAGCCAGCCCGGCAGAAGATTACGCCAGCGCTTCGCGAACATCGGCAAGAACTGCGGCGCGAATCGCAGGAACTGCGGCGTCACGTCCACGCGCGCGCGACCGCTGATCGCCAGCGCGTAGCGTCCGTCGCTGCGGCGCGTCACGGACACGCCGGACGTATACATCGCACCCGGCAGCGGATGCTCGACAGGCGACACGCTCAGGATCGACTGACGGATCGACGCCTGCGGAAAGCGGATGCCGAGCTGGCGGCAGAACGACGACGCCCATGCGCCGCCGGCAAGCACGACCGTCCCGGTCTTGATGACGCCGGCCTCCGTGACGACGCCGCCGACACGCCCGCCCTCGAGTTCGATGCCGCGCGCCGCGCAGTGCTGGTGGACACTGCCGCCGAGCTTCATCAGCGCGGCGGCGACGGCCGGTGCGGCCTTCTCCGGGTCGGCCGTGCCGTCGGTCGGCGAAAAGACGCCGCCTTTCCACGTCCGCCCGGTCGCGTGTCCGCGCTCGGTGGCCTGCTTGCGGTCGAGCATGTACGTCGTCACGCCCGCGGTCTTCGCGAACTCGCCCCAGTTGGCCCAGCGCGACAGCTCGGCCTCGTCGTTACTCAGATACAACAGCCCGCAGCGATGAAAGCCGGTGTCTTCGCCGGATTCGGCGGCGAATCGTTCCCACAGATCGATGCTCTTGCTCGCCATCGGCAATTCGCGTTCGTCGCGGTTCTGCTGCCGGCACCAGCCCCAGTTGCGGCTCGACTGCTCGGCGCCGATTCGCCCCTTCTCGACGAGCGCGACCGATACCCCGCGCCGGGCCAGGTAATAGGCGGTAAAGACGCCGATGATGCCGCCGCCGATCACGACGACGTCGGCCGATGCCGGCGGCGTGGGCGAGGTTTCTATAAGGCGCAGCGGTGGGGACATGGTCAGTCTCGTTCGGTTGAGGCACGTACGTTCTGCACGACGTAAAACTTCGCGACGCGTTCGCTGCTTTCCCACCCGATCGATGCGCCGCGCGGCACGAACAGCGCATCGCCGGTGCCGAGCGACAGCACGCTGCCGTCGGGGTCGGCAAACCGCACGCTGCCGGCCAGCAGGAGCATGAACTCGTTGACGCGATGCGGGCGAACGATCCGGTGATAGGGCGTCGAATCCCACGTACCGGCGCAATACCCGGCACCGTCGTCGAGGAACACGTTGTCGCTGCGGCATTGCGGTGCGGGGCCGAGCAGCACCTCGGGCGGCAGCGATGCGGACGGCTTGAAGTCGGCGTCGGCCCGCAGCGGAAACAGGCCGTGTTTCGTCGGCGTCGTGCACGCGGCTGCGCAGAACATCAGCAACACGCGCGATTCCGCGTTGATGCGAACCGCCGTGCCGGCGCCGATGACTGCCCCTTCCCCCGGCCCGAGCACCAGCGGCGCGGCCCCGGCCGCTTCGAGCGTCAGCTCGCCTTCGATGACCGCGATCGTTTCGATGTGCGGAAAGCGCGCCACGTCGAGTTCGCCGACGAAGGCGATACGTCCCGCGGCCATCGAGTCGGGGCCTTCCCAGGCGATCTCCCGATGTCGCGCAAAGGGATCGCCCTCGCCGAACGCCTGCTTGCGGAACGAGGTGGAACAAGGCGCGCCGTCGGCACGATGCAACACGAAAGCTGCGGTCATTTCTGCTCCTCTGCAGTGCGCGGCGGCCGGATCGAAAACCGTCGCGCAATATTGGAAATCTCCGTTCGCCGGCGAACCCGCCGGAATCCCGTCAGGTGTGCACGCCGCCCGCACTTGCGCCCGCGCGGCGTTCGGTGTGCGCGCGCGCCGACGTCGTGCGCGCCGATGCACCGCCCGGTCGCGCGACCACGCAATCGCGCGGCGTGATCCCGAGCACCCGCCGAAAATGCCGGCACAGATGGCTCTGGTCGAAGAAACCGACGTCGGTCGCGACGACCGACGGCGCCACACCGGCGCGCAACAGGTCCTGCGCGCGCCGCACCCGGACGAGGCACAGATACCGGTGCGGGGACAACCCGGTTTCGCTGCGAAAGCGCGCGGTGAAACGCGATACGCTCAACCCGGCCACCGCCGCGAGCGTGTCGAGATTCAGCGGCTGTGCGAACGACGCGTCGATCGTGCGCAGCACATCGCCGATCGCCGGCGAGACGGGCCGCGCGACGCGCGGTGTGCATGGCGTCGTGTCTTCGACCGAATCGTGAATCAGGTCGAGCATGCTGGCAGTCCTCATGTCGCCGCCTGCGGTGTCACGCCCGGCAAGGCGACGCCCGCTGACGGGCAAACGAAACGCGCTGTCATGTTGAATTCTCCCCGGCGCCCGCTTCAGTGCAGGAAATCCTGCACGCGGTAATACGCGCCGACGAACGGCAGGAACCACGCGTGCCCGAAATGTCCGGGCATCGCCGGCCAGTCGAGCTCGCGCCACGGATTCGAGGCCGTCGCGCCATACAGCACGTCGGCCATGACGCGGCCCATGTGCACCGACATCTGCACGCCGTGGCCGCTGTAGCCCATCGAGTAATAGAGTCCGTCGTGCTGGCCCGCGCGCGGCAGCCGGTCGGCGGTGATGTCCACCAGCCCGCCCCAGCAGTAGTCGAGCCGGACGTCGGCCAGTTCCGGGAAATAGCCGGCCATGCCGGCGCGCAGGATGTCGCCGCTTTTCGCGTCGGAGCGCGGGCTCGACATCGCGAAGCGGGCGCGGCCGCCGAACAGCAGCCGGTTGTCGGGCGTCACGCGGAAGTAGTTGCCGATCTGGCGCGACGTCACGTACGCACGGCGATGCGGGAACAGCCGGTTCAACTGCGCGTCGGCGAGCGGCTCGGTCACGACGATGAAGCTGCCGACCGGCGCGATGCGCCGCCGGAACCATCCGAACGGGCCGTGCTGCGATGCGCCGGTCGCGACGAGCACGCGATCGGCGACGATCCTGCCGCGCGTGCAGGTAATCGCGTGCCGCTCGCCGTCGAGCCGGTCCAGCTGCGTGACGGCCGCATGCTCGTAGACGCGTGCACCCGCGCGCACAGCCGCGTGCGCAAGCCCGACACCGAACTTGCCCATGTGCATCTGCGCACCGTTGCGCTGCAGGAGCCCGCCGTAGAAGCCGTCGGACGCGACTTCATCGCGAATCCGCTCGGGTTCGATCAGTTCGATGTCCGGATCGACGTCGCGCCGCAACGCGTCGAACGTCTTCGCCAGCCCCGCGAAATGCTGCGGCTTCGCGGCCAGCTTCAGCTTGCCCGCGCGCCGGAAATCGCAGTCGATCGCGTGTTCGGCGACGATCGACTCGACGCTCTTCACCGCGCTTTCGTATGCGCGATAGAACTGCTTCGCCGGCTCCGCGCCCATGCGCGCGGCCAATGACGCGTAATCCTGCGCGACGCCCGTGTTGCACTGGCCGCCGTTGCGGCCGGACGCTTCGCCCGCGACCTGCGCGGCCTCGAGCACGACCACCGATACGCCGCGCTGCGCCAGCGCGAGCGCCGCCGACAAGCCGGTAAAGCCGCCGCCGATCACGACCACGTCGGCGCGCCCTTCGACGGGGCCCTCGCAGCCCGCGCGAAATGCGGGGCGGGTATCCAGCCAGTACGATTCGAATTTCATCGGGTCCTTCTCGAGCTTGTTGGCGACGACGATCGGCTGCCGTTCACGGGAAATCATTTAATCACCATCAAAAACCGCAGTTGCCGCGTATTCGCGCGCGGCACGCGCGCAAATCGCCGTTTTGCGCAACCGCCGCAGCAGACTATGCGGTGCACCGGCCGCCACGTCGCGCGCGCCGAACGGCGGCGTGCCGCGCATTACAGCTGCACGGGCTGCCCGGGCGCGGCACCCGCCTGCGTCGGCTCGGCCTGGAAGCGCGCCAGGTCTTCCTCGTTGCGATGGCACAGCACCTGCGCGCCGTTGTCGAGCTTGCGCAGCACCGGTGGCGTCCGGTTGCAGACGCCGTCCACCCGCATCGCGCAGCGCGACAGGAACGGACACAGCTCGCCATCGTCCGCGCGCTCGCCGATCGGCACCAGCGGCCGATGGCAGCGCTCGGCCGCATCGTCGAGCCAACCCGCGCGCAGCTCCGGCGCGGACGACACGAGCAGGTGCGAATACGGGTGATAAGGCGGCGCGCACAATGCGTCGCGGCTGCCCGTCTCGACGCGGCGGCCCGCATACAGCACGACGATGTCGTCGCTGATCGCGCGCACCTTCGCGATGTCGTGCGTGATGAACACGTAGGACACGCCGAGCTTCGCCTGCAGGTCGCGCAGCAGGTCCATGATCGCGGCGCCGACCACGGTGTCGAGCGCCGACGTGACTTCGTCGCACAGGATCAGGTCGGGTTCGGCCGCGAGCGCGCGCGCGAGGTTCACGCGCTGCTTCTGCCCGCCCGACAGCTCGCCGGTGCGCCGCGCGGCCACCGCCTGCGGCAGCCGCACGAGTTCGAGCAGCTCCGCGACGCGCTGCCGCGCACGCGCGCCCTTGATCCCGTGGTAGAACGCGAGCGGCCGCGCGAGCGTGCGCTCGACGGTATGCACCGGATTGAGCGCGGTGTCGGCGTTCTGGAACACGATCTGCACCCGGCGGTGCTGCTCCTTGGTGCGCTTGCCGATATCGCGCGCGAGCGGCTCGCCGTCGAGCAGGATCTTCCCGGCCGCCGCCGACACCAGGCCCGCGATCACCTTGGCGAGCGTCGTCTTGCCGGAGCCCGATTCGCCGATCACGCCGACCGTCTGTCCGCGCCCGATGCGCAGGTCGACTTCGTTCAGGATCAGCTTCGCGGGCCAGCCCTTCGCGTTGCGGCCGCCGTAGCCGGCGACCGCGCCGCGCACCTCGAGCAACGGCGCCGGGTCGGCCGGTGCAGGTTTGCCGTCGCGTTGCGCATCGTTCGGCGTGACCGCCGCGATCAGGCTCTGCGTGTACGGGTGCGCCGGTGCATGCAGGATCTGTTCGGTGTCGCCCGTCTCGCGGATCACGCCGTCGCTCAGCACGACGATCCGGTCGGCCATCTGCGCGACCACGGCCAGGTCGTGCGACACGTAGACCGCGCTCATCCCGTAGCGCCGGATCACGCTCTTGAACGCCTGCAGCACGTCGATCTGCGTGGTGACGTCGAGCGCCGTGGTCGGTTCGTCGAGAATCACGAGCTCCGGATCGGTGATCAGCGCCATCGCGGCCATCAGCCGCTGCAACTGCCCGCCCGACACCTGGTGCGGATAGCGCTTGCCGATCGTCTCCGGCTCCGGCAGCGCGAGCGCGCGGAACAGCTCGACCGCCTTTGCCTGCGCATCGCGCTTCGACATCGTCCGGTGAATCAGCGCGCTCTCGATCACCTGGTCGAGGATCGTGCGTGACGGGTTGAACGAGGCAGCCGCGCTCTGCGCGATATACGCGACCTTGCGGCCGCGCAGCGCGGCCAGGCCCGACGCCGACAGCCTGCAGACGTCCGTGCCGCCGATCTTCACCGAGCCGCCGGCAATCCGGCAGCCGGTGCGCGCGTGGCCCATCAGCGACAGCGCGATCGTCGTCTTGCCCGAGCCGGATTCGCCGATCAGCGCGAGCACCTCGCCGCGCCCGATCTCGAAGTCGACGTCGTGGACGATCGTCGTTTCCGCGGCGCCCGGGCGACCGCCGACAACGCGCAGCCCGCGCACCTCGACGAGCGGAGTCGATTGATCTCGCATCAGTGTTCTCCGGCGGCCGCGGCCGCGCCCTTGCGGCGGCCGCGATGCGGCAGGCCGTCGATCAACAGGTTGACGCCCACCGTCAGGATCGCGATCGCGACCGCGGGCATGATCGCGACAGCCGAACCGTCGCCGAGGCTCGCGATGTTCTCGCGCACGAGCGAGCCGAGGTCCGCGTACGGCGGCTGCACGCCGAGCCCGAGAAAGCTCAGGCCGCTCAGCAGCAGCACGACGAACGTGAAGCGCAGGCCGGTATCGGCGAGCATCGGATGAATCATGTTCGGCAGCATCTCGACGCACGCGATGTACAGCGCGCTCTCGCCGCGCGCCTTCGCGACCTGCACGAATTCGAGCGTGCTGATGTTGACCGCCAGCGCGCGCGCGATCCGGTACGAGCCCGGCATGTAGCTGACCGCGGCGGTCAGGACCAGCAGCGGCAGCGACGAGCCGAACGCGGCGACGAACATCAGTGCGAACATCTTCGACGGAATCGACGTGAGCGCGTCGAGCAGCCGGCTCATCGTCTCGTCGACCGCGCGGCCCGACACGGTCGCGAGCAGCCCGAGCGTCGTGCCGGTCAGCGCGGCGAGCAGCACCGCGGCGAGCGCGAGCAGCACGGTCAGGCGCGTGCCGTACAGGATCCGGCTCAGCATGTCGCGGCCGAGGAAGTCGGAGCCGAACGGCAGCTTCGCGCTGAACCGCGCGAACACGTCCGGCGTGACGATCGCGCCCACGTCGTGCGGCGCGAGCAGCGGGGCGAACACCGCGATGAACAGCATCAGCCCGACCATCGACAGGCCGACACGGCCGCCGGCCGTCAATTCGATGCGTGCGGCACGGCGCTTGCGCGGCTGGTCGGGGGCCGGGGCGGCGGGCGGCGTCGCGCCGCCCCACGGCGGGCGCGGTTCGCCGGACGGCGGCAGCGTGTTGCTGCGTTGAACGGGGTCGGTCGGGTGCATGGGCGGCATCTCGGAAGAAGGGCGGGACGGTCAGGTCCGCAGTCGCGGGTTCGACACGATCGAGCACAGGTCGGCGAACAGCACGAGCGTCAGGTAGGCGACGCAGAAGATCATCGTGCACGCCTGGACCAGCGGGAAATCGCGGTTGCTGACGGCATCGACCATCAGGCTCGCGAGGCCCGGATAGTTGAAGATCGTCTCGACGACGATCACGCCGCCGAGCAGATACGACAGGCTCAACGCGATCGCATTGGCGATCGGGCCGATCGCGTTCGGCAACGCATGGCGCAGCACGACGCGTGCGGGGCTCGCGCCCTTGAGCACGGCCATCTCGACATACGACGCGCTCAACTGCTCGATCACCGCGGCGCGCGTCATGCGTGCCATCTGCGCGATCACGACCGCGCACAGCGTCAGCACCGGCATCGCATACGCACGCAGGAAATCGTGCAGGCTTTCGATCTCGCCGCTGTACGACAACGCGGACAGCCAGCGCAGCTTCACGGCGAACACGAGCACGGCGACGGTCGCGATCAGGAATTCCGGCGTCGCGACGAGCGACAGCGTGCCGAGGCTGATCACGCGGTCGACCAGCGACTCGCGCTTGACCGCCGCGAGGATGCCGAGCAGCAGCGCGATCGGCACCGACACGGCGGTCGTGATCGCCGCAAGCGTGAGCGACTTCGGCAGGCGTCCGCCGATCATCTCCGACACCGGCATGTCGCCGGACAGCGAACGGCCGAAATCGCCGTGCATCAGGCCGGCGAGCCAGTGCGCGTAACGCACGTGCGCGGGCATGTCGAGGCCGAACTGCTGGCGCAGCGCGGCAACCGTCTCCGGTGTCGCCGACTGGCCGAGCGCGGCCTGCGCGGCGTCGCCGGGCAGCAGGTTCGTGATCGTGAAGATGATCGCGGACACGATCAGCAACGTCAGCGCGGTGACCGCGATGCGTCGGACGATCAGGCCGATGAGAATTCGGTTCATGAAGCGACACTCCCGAAAAGGCCGCGCGTGGCCGGCGCGGTCGCCCGCACCGGCCGCAAAGCGGCCGCCAGCAACGACGTCACGCGTTCCACCACACGTGCTCGGCGAACATGAAGCCCATCATCCCGCCGGTCGGGATCGAACCGAGACCGGCGAGGCGCTTGTCATAACCGTCGAGGAAGCTGATGAAGGCCGGAATGCCGACCCGCCCCTGCTGCGACACGATCACCTGCATGTCGCCATACATCTGCTTGCGCTTCGCGTCGTCGGTTTCCGAACGCGCGGCGAGCAGCAGCTGGTCGAACTTCGCGTTCTTCCAGCCCGACTCGTTCCACGGCGCATCCGACTTGAAGAACTGCGTGAACAGCACGTCGGCGCTCGAGCGCGGGTTGATGTTGCCGAAGGTGAGCGGGTGCTTCATCCAGTGGTTCGACCAGTAGCCGTCGGGCGACGCACGGTTGACCTGCAGGTTCA
>Ga0209566_100511_pt1 | contig 26839 bp, 22 predicted proteins | sample Araplavi_mTSA_r2_2_FD_184287 | JGI IMG/M metagenome (GOLD analysis project Ga0209566, IMG submission 184287) | Arabidopsis root microbial communities from North Carolina, USA - plate scrape CL_Cvi_mTSA_r2 (SPAdes) (version 2) | ecosystem: Host-associated > Plants > Roots > Endosphere | place...
CGGACTTCGCCAGCACGGTAGAGATCAGTTCGGGATAATATGCTTCGTACTCGGTCACGATGACATTCTCATCCGTCAACTCCATACCGTCAATTTGTTCAATGTGAAGACTGTAGTCATCGGTGTATTTTTCTGCAGGATGGAGATCGATACCGGGTTCAAATGTTTGAATAAATATTAAAAACCGAGTAATCTCATTCACATTCTCAAAATTAATAAACACGACGCTGCCGAACGAAAAGACAAGCACTTGCTGCAAGGGATTCATCGCTTTTTGCAAGATAGACGTCAGTTGGTCGCCTCTCAAAATCAGAGGCTGTTCCCACGTATATTTTTTGGGAATGCCGCAATGGATGGCAATTTTATTCAAGTCAATTTCATTCGTAATGGCCAGTGCCTTAAATGTAAAATTCGTTGTTTCCGCCGCATTCAGCTGCATGATAACGTTCCGAATCGTGTCGGTTGATGATCTCTCATCTGTCTCCTCCCCTTCGCTGATTCAGGTACCTATTAGCATGTCGAGCGAAAATCCCTTTCATACATGTTATTGCCAATGAAGACAAGTAGAACAAAAAAAGCCCCGATCGATCTCGGAGCTTTCCCCTTATTTTAATTCGGAATATAACCTGCCTGAGCGCATGCTTTTGATTTGCGGCAGCTGCGGCACGATCATTCCGATCAGCATCAGTGCACAGCCGATGAAACCGCGGGCCCCGAGCTGTTCACCGAGAATCAGATAGCCGCCAACGGCAGCGAATACCGTTTCCATGCTCAGAACGATGGCCGCTTGCGTCGGATTCGCATTTTTTTGCCCCACCACCTGCAGCGTATAGGCAACCCCAACGGACACAATACCACCGAACAGAAGCGGGATGAGTGCATTGGATAGTCCGGTAAAATCAATCGTCTCCGTAAAGCCGGCCGCAATAAAGCTGAGTATGGAACATGTAATAATTTGAAAAAGGGACAGCTTCAGCACATCTGTTTGGCGGGACAGCTTATCGATGAGCAGAATATGTACCGACCAGAACATCGCTCCGACTAACTCGTAGATATCACCTTTGGCGAGAGACCAATCATCGCTGACGCATAGAAAATAAAGACCAATAACAGCCAGGACAGCCCCTACCCAACTGTTGATCTGCAGCCGTTGCCGCAGGAATAAACCCAAGAATGGCACAATAACGATGTACAGGCCTGTAACAAATGCAGCCTTGCCGGCCGTTGTATAGACAAGTCCGATCTGCTGCAAGGAGGCGCCGCAAAATAAGATTAAACCTGCGCAGCAACCAAATATTGCTGCTGATTTGGTGGAAGTTTTAGAGGCCTGCTTCTGCGCCTGGGCGGATGATGAGGATTTGCGCCCCAGCAAGTAAATCACCGGGAGCAAAGATAGAGCCCCCAAGGCGAAACGAACCGCATTAAATGTAAAAGGGCCTGTGTGGGACATGCCCTCCCGTTGGGCGACAAATGCGAAACCCCAAATGAAAGCCGCGATGAGTAAAAGCAGGCTGGCTTTGAGTTGTGACTGATGATGCATCGGATGATCTCTCCTCTAGTAGAAAATTCTCCTCTGAGTTTATGTCACCCGAGCATATTTTTCAACCCATTTCCCGAACTTGGATCGGTTGAAGGTTCGCTTCAATTTGTTCACGATTCGGCTCGAACCAGTCGGGAAGCATCACTTTCTCCCCTAGAGCGTGTGGCGGTTCGTCTCTGGCAAACCCTGGCGGATCCGTCGCGATCTCGAATAGAATACCGCCTTTTTCTCTGAAATAAATCGCATGGAAGTATTGGCGGTCAATAATTTGCGTCGGCTGGAAATCATGATTCTTGACCTCTTGCTGCCATTCTTCATGCTCCTTGTCATCGCTTGCGCGCCAAGCAATATGGTGCACGGTGCCAGCTCCGCCGACGCCCCACTCCATGTCTTTGAGCCGCACATCGATCATATTTCCAATGTCACCCGATGCTTGAAACCGCGCAAACTCCGCTTGTTCTCCTATCTTTTTAAGACCCATAACGTTTTGCAGCACGTCTATCGTGTTCTGTGCGTGCACGCTGTAAAGGATTACGCCTCCGAAACCTTTGATTGCTTTGTCCAGGGGCACACCGCTAAAGGACCAGGTGCTGTCCACGCCTTGTTCCCGTTCAACCAGTTCCAGCTGCAGTCCATCCTTATCCGTAAACTGTAAAAAGACTTCGTTAAATCTGTTGGTTTTTGAGTTGGCAATATGAAACTTATCGAGGCGCTCCTCCCAGTAACTCAATGCACCTGTAGGGACGGCAAACGTAGTCCTCCCGACTTGCCCGCCGCCGATCCGCCCTCTTGGTGTTCCTGCGGATGGGAAAAATGTCATGACCGTCCCCGGCGAGCCATGTTCGTTGCCAAAATACAAATGATACACGTCGGGCGCGTCAAAGTTAATCGTTCGTTTCACCAGCCGTAAGCCGAGAATCCCAGCGTAAAAGTCAACATTCGTCTGCGGGTCGCCCGCAAATGCGGTGATATGGTGAATGCCTGCCGTCTGTTTGGACACACACATGCCTCCTGTTAGGTTCGTTTCCCAAATATTTTAACTAAAAAGCTGGCGTGTTAACCGCGAGTGCGCTAAAAAGTCTCGTTTTGCGGCGTGGGAGTCGGTGTTGCTGCGCAAATAAGCCGCTTTAGAGGGACGGGTGTTACAGGAGACGCTGCAAAGCGGCAAAGTTACTCTAGAGCCCCGTGTGCCTCGTAAATAACACCTGCCAGAGCAACTAACTCGCGTTAGAGCTTCGGATGGCACCGAAAAATTCACAGTAGAGCGAAAAAGTTACTTTAGAGCGTCGTGCGTCGTGCGCAATGCAGGTCACAGAAATAACATTACATATAAATTATTATGTAAACTATATGAATGTAAACGAAAGCAATTTAACACAAAAACCCGCCATCCTCACAAAGAGAACAAACGGGCCGTCACCAACTAAAGCTTTTTCAAAATCAAGATTGCCTCTCTATTATTCGAAGTCTGCACGAATGTCGCATTCTCCTCGCCATCATACATCGCGTTGACGCGCACCCTCCGGAATAAAGCTTGGTAAATGCCGCGGATAATACCAGGCGTACCGGCCGGAATGTTGCTGATCCGGATCACAGGTCTTTCGTTGAACATCACATGGAGAGACCGCAACATATGCCGAACCGCTGTATCTGCACGCGGACTGGCCAAATTCGGCGGCCCGACAACGAAAGTTACCGTATTTAAAGCACCTTTTTTCATTTGGGTATAACCTGTGATGTTGATATGCTGATTCGCGATCGCACCAAGAATGCGATTGAGCATCCGATCACTAACTCTCACATGGAATTGCGTACGAGTGCGAAGTGTGAAACGTCCGGATTGCATCGCCATAAACGGCCAACTCTCCCCCACTTGTTCAGTTACTAGCAGTCTATGTGAGAGATGCTCGGTGAGCACGGCGCAAGCGACAAAAAAAGAGCTCACACCTGTGAGCTCTTTCCTTCTATTACATCTCGCGCTTAGGCGCCAATTCGATCGCTTGCTTCAGCGCTTCTTTCAAGCTCTGCTCGTCAGCGATGCCTTTGCCCGCGATATCAAAAGCGGTGCCGTGATCAACGCTTGTGCGAATAATCGGAAGACCGACGGTGATGTTCACACCGGCTTCCAAGCCCAGCACCTTGATCGGCCCATGGCCCTGATCATGGTACATCGCAACGACGATGTCAAAGTCTCCACGCGTTGCCCGGAAGAACAAGGTGTCTGCCGGCAGCGGCCCAACAGCGTCGATCCCTTCGCTTTGCGCCTTTTTCACACCAGGAATGATCTTCTCCTCTTCTTCTCCATAGCCAAAAAGTCCATTCTCTCCCGCATGCGGATTGATACCGCAAACGGCAATCTTCGGAGCCGCATAGCCGGCTTTTTTCAACGTTTCGTGCGCCATTCGAATTACTTTGTAAACGCGATCCGCGTTAATCATACGAACTGCATCGAGAATACCGACATGCGTAGTCACATGAATCACTTTCAACTTCGGCGCGGAAAGCATCATCGAGAAATCGGTCGTCCCCGTCAAATCAGCCAAAATCTCGGTATGACCCGGATAGATGTGTCCGCCTTTATGCAGAGCTTCTTTATTCAACGGAGCGGTGCAGATCGCATCAATTGATCCAGCGTTAGCAAGCTCAATCGCTTGTTTTAAGTACATGAACGCCGCATGACCGGCTTCTTTGGACACTTGCCCGATTGGAAGATTCGCCGGTAGCAAGTTCAAATCAAAGCAATCCACGGTTCCGAACTCAAACTGAGCTTCGTCAACGGAGTGAATCGCACGGATGCGCAGTCCAGTCTGCACAAACTGATCCGCTCTCTCCAAAATTTTCGCGTCTCCGATGACGAAAGGTCTGCAAGTCTCATACACCTGTGCATCTTTCAATGACTTCATTATGATTTCCGGACCTACGCCGGCGCCATCACCCATTGTAATACCGATAATTGGTCTATTCATTGCCTTATTCTCCTTTTAAAACGTTTTTGGCATGCGATAAGCTGTGTTCTTGGCCGAAAGCGCCTGCTTTGGTTACGACCTGCACGGGAACTTCCTTCACCATTAATCCTAGCGGAATACCAGGCTCAAGCTCCCGAACAAGTTGAATACTCGGTACGCCAAGGTTCCGGCAAACCGCTTTCGCCGTATCGCCGCCGGTCAATATAACCCCCTGCAAGGCGGTGCGCTGCATCACATCCGATGCAATCGCGCCAAGCAGATTGGCGATTTGGTTAGATACACCATTGCCGTCCAAACCACGGGCTGCGCCGGCTTCTTTCGTGCTCGCCACCTGCTCGGGCGATGAGCTTGCGAACAACGAAACATCATGTCCGGCTTCGATGGCCGTCAACAACGCTTGCTTGCAGCGCCCTATCTCCTGCTGCGCTCCTTCGTCGGTTGCAATCGCGACCACCGTGTTCATTTCAATCGCTGCAACCGTTGGGTCCAAATTGTACGTCGCCACCTGATGGCGCGTAACTTTGGAAATGCTGCCGGCAACCAGCATAACAGGCTTCGTAACTGGCGGCAGCTGAATCGGTACAGTCGTATTTACGGGCAGCGCCAGCGCCTCCGGCAGATAATCCGCCATTCCGGCCGATCCAGCCCACAGCGGTTTGTACGAGCTCGCGGAAATCCATTCAACGATTAGCTGCAAATCTTCTTCTGTTACGGCATCAAATACGATAAGTTCATTTTTCGCTTCCAATAATGCTTGTATGCTCTTCAGAACATGCTCTTTGCCAGCGTGGAGGACAGCTAAAGGAATCAGTCCTACCTGACGTTTGGATTGCGCGGCGAACAATTGAACTAAATCGGATTGCCTTACGGGGCATTTCGGATCATTGGCAATCTCCGTTTGGCTTACCGGCACCCCGTTCAAGTAATGCACGCCTTGAGCCGTCGTGCGGCCTATCTTCGGAAACGCAGGTGCGACGACGGCAAAATCAAAGGACATGACATCCATCACAGCATCGATTTCTGTCCCCAAATTGCCGCGCAGCGTAGAATCCATCTTTTTATATACATAGGAAAAGCCTGCTTCTTTCACCTGTTGCGCTGCTTCCTTTACATTGGCATAAGCGATTTCAGCAGCAACGGAGCGGCTGTCGGTATCGACCACGACAGCCTCCGTTACGTGAGCTTGATTGGCAATCTGCAATACATCAAAGATAACTTGCGTCTGCAGCCCTTTTCGAGCGAATTGTACACCTGAATCGGACGCTCCGGTCAAATCATCGGCAATGATGGCAATATGTTTCATGGTGTTCTTCCTCCCATGCAAATCGCTATCCATTTAGACGATTTGACTCTTTACTCCGATTTTTTTGGCGTACCATGCAGTGACAATCGGAACGATTACAGCGGTCACGATGACGCAGGACGCAACCAGCGCAGTAGCCGAAGGCACGAGCGGTGCATAAGCCGCATTCGCTGCAGCAACTGCGGCAGGCACACCTGCTGCATTACCGGCTGTGGACGCTGCCGAAATACCGGCAATCCCGTTGCCGCCGATCAAGCGGTCTGTAAGAATCAAGGTAACACCAGTCACAGCAACGACAGCGACACCAAGCAGAACGCCAAGGATGCCGGCTTTCCATACGGTCTCCAGATTCAGACCGGCACCAAGCGCAAAGGCGAAGAAGGGGACGAGAACCGGAACCGCTTTGGACAGAAACTCGCGCATGTCTTTATCGAGGTTCCCGAGAATCATCCCGATGACCAGAGGTAGAATCGCGCCGACAAACGTTTGCCAAGGAAATGCTGCCAAGCCGGCGACGCCCAAGGAAATCATCGAGAAGAATGGCCCGGATTCCAAACTCATGACGGAGTATGCGCCCACATCTTCTTTTTTGCCGAATTGACCCATCAGCGCCATGTAAAGGCCGCCGTTCGTATCATTCATAGCTGCAACAATTGCCAGTACGGACAGACCTGCGAAGAACCCTCCACTAATCATGCCATTCCCCAAAAACTTGGCGGCGATAAAACCGACGATGATTGCGGTTAATATTTTGGTACCTAAAAGCGTTCCGCCTTTTTTCAAAATGTACGGGGTTGCTTTGAAGTTGATTGTCGATCCCATACAAACGTAGAACACGGCAAGGATCGGTAACGATCCCGTCATTAAAGCTCCTGTAAACGAGCCGAACGTTTTACCCATATTCGGGAATAGGGTTGTGATAATCGCCCCTAGAATGAGCGGCACGATCATCATGCCTCCTGGAACTTTTTCAATTGCTGCTTTAATTCTCATATGGCTTCCTCCTAGATGTAGTTTACATGAACAATTATGTTGCATTATGCAACATTCATATAACTCGTTGCCTTTGTCATTATTATATGACAGGAGTCCACCTTGAACAACAGGTTATACTGTTCGTTATTGCAACACATCTTTCAACTTCCGCCATAAAGTAGAACGGTTGATGCCCAGTCTTTTTGCCGCTTTCGATTGATTCATCCCCTCTTTTTGTAAAATCTCCAGCAAGATGCGCTGCTCAATCTCATCCCAAGTTCCGGATAAATTAAGCTCTGCGCGATGACTGGCGAAATCCGACTGCAGCGTTTCCTTCACTTTGCGCCATCCGTCTTTCGCTTCTTTCGCCCCGACATAGTGGCCGTCCGTACAGGCCAGCATGCTTTCTATGACAAGCTTGAGCTGTCCGATATTGCCTGGCCATAGCTTGTTCATCAGATCGTCCTCAAGAACTTCCGACCGAATGCCAACGATCTGTTTGCCGTGCCGCGAATTATAACTAGCAATCAGCACCCGCGCGATCTCGCCGATATCCTCCAACCGTTCCCGAAGCGGGGGCAGACTGAGATTCATGTCCATGAAGGCTTGCACAAAGCCAGCATCCATCTCCTCCCTTTTGACCATCAGCTTGATCGGCAGACTGCTTGTGACAATCAGGCGAGCATGCGTGCCCCCTTGCATCACCGTCAGCATTTTTCGCTGCAGGGGCGTACTGAGATGCTGGATTTGCTCCAGGCAAATCGTGCCGACGGATTCCTTGAAGAGCAGCCCAGGGTAAGCATCCGTCCCCCACAGAATGGCTGCCTGCTCCTCTTTGCTCAATTGATCGCACGGAATGATATGCAGCTCATCGCTTGCATGCGAACTTGCTGAATGAATCGCTTGACAGATCAGCTTCTTCCCGCTCCCCGCCTCGCCTGCAATCCACACCGGCAGCTCAGCTTGCGCCATCGTTTTCGCTCGCTTGATCGTCTGCTGAATCGTGCTGCTCGAACCCATGATTTGCGCAAACGTTGCGATACGCTCCGTAACTTCAAAGCTGCCAATAGCCGCGCTATCCTGTTTCGACTGGGCCCCATATAAATAAATGAAAAACTTACAGTTCATCTTGCTTTGCTGCTCAGGAACGATAATTTCTATGCTGATCTGCCGCCGTTGAAACCACCTCGTTTGCTTCTTCGCGGTATCCGACTGCAGGCGTGACGCTTCTTCCAAATATCGCCCCCAAGCAGGGTCGATCCCGGTCAAATTCATGCCGCGCATCACGGCACGATCGTAGCCCAGCAAAGATGATGCCGCCTCGTTGGCATAGATGATGCCGCCTTTCTCATCCACGGCCATAACGCCTGTCCGATGCTGTTCAAGCATGTGCTCGAACAAATGTTCGTTTTCCTGTGCCTTCCATACAACATCATAGATACGTTTCACTTCACCGAACGCTTCGATGACCGATTCCCGGCCGGTCGTAATCAGAATGCCGTTATACCCCATTTGCTCCGCTGTGTTTACGGTGACTACGTCGCCGAGCACGATCTGAATACCATCGGCAAAAGCTTTCTGCAGCGCTTCCGGAACATCTTCCGCCTCTTCGACCGAATAGATCGGAATGTCAAAGTCCAGCAAACTGGACACTTCCGCAACGCCGCGGCAGATGTTGGGAAAACCGATAATGGCAACTTTACTGTTTGAATTTTTCACCAACGTCAAGACGCGCAATATATCGTAACCGGAGACAGGGATATCCACCACGGGAATCTTCACATGCCTGCGGATCAACCTGGAGGTCCCCCCGCGGCTTAAGATGACGTCATAACGATCTTTAGCTGCACGAACAATCGGAATCGCATTGTGCAAATCGGCCACTTCCACATCGAGTTCGATGCGCGAATCCTCTCTGACCATGCTTTCCAGTAAACCTTTTAACCCCTCATATGGTGCAATAGCCAGCACTCTGATCTTCATTATTACCCTCCACTTATCTATGTTGCAAAATAAACCATATCAATCTAAGTATACACGGATTTCCCGCAACAAAAAAATAACAACCCGCAATTTGCGAGTTGTTTGAGAAGAAATATGGATAGCATCAAAGTCGAAGTCTGGCCTTGACTGGCTTTGACTTAAACCGTTACTGCAGGCTCATGCAAACCAATCGCTTCTTCCGTAATCCGCTTAATATCAACGGTTGATGTCATGGCGTCACGCACCATATCAGGAAGAATCTTGCTCAGGAAGTAATCCACACAGTGCAGGTCAATCTTTTTTATTTTAATGAGTGCATTCCTGTACATCGTTACGAATTCTTTCTCCATATTGCCGCGCTGCAGCTCTGCAAACGCTTCGTACACTTGATCCATCTTATCCGCGACCTCCAAAATCTGCCCTTCGACGGAATCATCTTTCCCTTCGCGGAGCTGATCATGGAAAATCGCTTTGAATTCCTGCGGAATCTGCTCTTCAATGAAATTGTACACCATCGCTTCCTCTACTTTCTGAATGAGGGAGCGAAGCTCAGGCGAAGCGTGTTTCACCGGTGTTTTAATATCGCCAATAAAAATTTCACCGTAATCGTGACTGCTCGTGATTTGATAAAGTTTCTTCCAATTAACGGATTCACCATGTTGTTCTTCGATATCCGCGAGTGTTTTCGCGTACTGGACAACCTTCCAGGAATGTGCGGCAACGCTATGCTCCTCAAATTTAAACTTCCCGGGGCATCGAATAATTCGCTCTAGTTCGTTTAGCGACTTAAAATAAGAATGGATCCCCATTAATCCAATCCTCCTTTATACGTATGCCTTTTTATATCGATCCCATGATTATTGTACAAGCTGCTTGTAAAAACTAAATTAAGTCCAATTCATTATCACGTTAAATGTGTAAAAAAATATAAACCTGCAATGCGCAGGTTTATACGATATGAAAAGCCAACGCTTCGTCTGTCAATTGTTGGATATCCAAATTCGCTGAGATCGGTTGAGCCAGTAAATCTGGCAGAATGACGTGAAGAAAATGATCAACACAATGCAAGCGAATGCCCTGCAGGATCTTCAGCGCGTTCTGGAACATAATTATATATTCCACGCCTTCATTCCCGCTTTGGAATTCGGCGAACGCCTCGAACACATGATCGGTATGATCCGCTGCAAGGACGATCTGGCATTCTACCGAATCATCCTTTACCTCCATCAGCTGATGATGGAAAATCGTTCTATATGTCGACGGAATTTGCTCTTCCACAAAATTATATATCATCGCTTGTTCGACCTTCTCGACCATATTTTGCAGTTCCGAGGAGACGAACATCTTTGGCGTTTTGAATTCATTCACGAAAATTTCGCCGTAATCATGACGGCTGGATAGCTGATACAATTTTTTCCAATCTATCACAGCACCATGCTGCTCTTCGATATCTGCAAAAATCTTGGCAAATTGAATGACCTTCCATGAATGCGCAGCAACACTATATTCTTCAAATTTGACTTGAACCGGGTGACGAACAATCTTCTCGAGCTTCGTTAAGGATTGAAAATAAGAAAGGATTCCCACCAACTCTTGTCCTCCTAAATGATGACCTGAACACATTCTAGAGAGTAAATATTTAATAAGTGTTAGGATTACTCAATAAAGTGTTAGATTTTATTGAGGTTCTTTTTTTGATTATAAAAAAAAGCACAACCCTCTCAGAGAGCCATGCTTCTATCGTCTATATTATCTAGGCCATCTGCGCTCCACGGGCAGCAGCTGCGGGAATGGCGCATGCGGTTCAGCTTGATACCAGTAAGCGACCGAAGACACGTCATCGGTTCGTTCAAACAATTGCCGACTATTATGACCCATTTGTTGAATCGTAACACGCAATTCGTTCTCGAAACGAATCGGATCCATTAAATGCCAGCGGTACAACCCATGCATCGGCACGCTGTCTTCACCGAAAATATCCGAGCGCGTATTGTCCAGCTTGGAATAGTACGGATAGCCTAGGAACGGAGTTGAATACGGCGTTTCAACGATCTTCCCGTCTTTCTTTTCATAGAAACACCAGGCGCCTCCGAAGTAATCTTCTGTTCCTGTGCCGCAGATCGTCGGCCATTCCTCATCGCCATCCATAAAAAACTTGATTTCACCTTCGCCCCACCAATACCGTTCAAGCGCTGCCCACGCCAGATAAGTTCCCACGTAATGGCCCTTGCCTTGCACATTATCGAGAATCGTAAAATCTTTTGCTTCAGTCGTGATATTCTCTCTGCGCCACTGGGCATGGAAATAAGCGGCTTCATCCGGGATGGCATCGACCAAGGTGTAATTGAATTGATAGAAAAAGCCGCTAATATCGGCTGCGTGTTGATTTTCAATCGTAATTTTCGCCGATTTGCGGAAAGGCATCGGGAAATAACAGTTCATGCCACCGGTCGGATTCACGGCAATCGGCAGCGAGTTCACGTTGCTTCGTGCGCCGAAACCGTTGCAGAAGAAATCGCCTAAAGGCACTTCAACAGACGGTGTCGCCTCGTCATCCCAGTACATGCGCAGCACCAGGTCGCGCAGCACAAAGTAGCCTTTGTCCGTACGATCCGTCACCGTGATCCAGAAGTGCTGGATCACACCGGTGCCGGTTATTTCGGCCAACGTGACCGTATCGCCTTGCTTCAACGTAATGCAAGGACGCCCTTTACGGGCGACGCCGAGATTGCTCGCTTCTTTGCCCCCGGCCCCCACTTCGCCTCGTGGGTTCTCCGCACTAATCGAACGTGTCTTGGCGTTAGACAGCAGCGGAGCGGAAGATAAATCAAAGCCTAATCCATGATTTTGCAGCATACAACAACATCCTCCTCATCATTATCCAGATATGGAACGGGAATTGTCTTTGGAATCACTGTGATTCTTATTATGGTGGACATACGCCATGTTGCCGGTTTGGTAATCGTTATGCTTCATGCAGAGTACTTTGTGTTCCGCATCGAGATGAACCATATACGGCTGCACAGAATGGCAAACTTCCTTGGCATACGGGCAGCGTCCGGCAAATTTGCAGCCTGCTTCGTTCTCCTGCTTGTTCTCAAAATCCGGCTGCAGCACATCCTCCGCCCACTTCTTCCCCACTCTCGGGATCGAGTCGAGCAGCAGCTCCGTGTACGGATGTGAAGGGTTGTTCAAAATATTGCGCGCGTGGCCAAATTCAATCAAGTTGCCCTTATACATTGTGGCGATGTAATCGCTCACGTAATAAGCCGTGGACAAATCATGTGTGATGTAGATGAAATTGACGTTATATTCATCCTTCAGCTTCTTGAACAGGTTGACGATGTTCATGCGCAGCGAGGCGTCGATCATCGCCACGGGCTCATCGGCGACAATCAAGCTGGGCTTGGGGATTAACGCGCGTGCAATGGAAATCCGCTGCAGCTCCCCGCCCGAGAACTGGTTCGGGTATTTCCCTTTGATATGGGCATATTCCAAGCCCACTGATTTCAACACGTCGGTCACGACGGCGAGCGCTTCCTTCTTATTGGCGGCCACATCCAGGTTCAGTGCCGTTTCGAACAAGTACGTATCCACCGTTTTTCTGGCGCTGAACGAAGTGAACGGATTTTGGAAGATCGGCTGCACCTTCTTCAAAAATTCCTTCCGTTTCTCGCGCTTGCCATAGGCGGATAACGGCACCCCATCGAGCACGATGTTACCGGAAGAAGGATCCAGCAGCCGCAAAATCAGCTTGGCCAGTGTCGTTTTGCCGCTTCCGGACTCGCCCACGATGCTCATGATTTGCGGTTTATCGCCGGGGAGCTCAATGGCCACTTGGTCAACGGCAGCAATTTTTTTGCCGAAAAACATACCGCCAAGCTTAAAGGTTCGGGATACATCGTTAATTTGTAAGATAGGCCGCACCTTGATTCCCCCCTCCGATTCCGTAGTCGAGCAAGTGGCAGCTGGCATAATGGTCTTCGCCAACGGTGACCCGGGCAGGGTCGGAGATGCGGCACAGCTCCATCGCATGCGGGCATCGGGCTGCAAAGCGGCAGCCTTTCGGCGGTTCCCGAAGCGATGGCGGCGTTCCCGGAATCCCTTCTTTTTGCGAATTGTCGCCGACTTTCGGCAGTGCATGAATGAGCATCTTCGTATAAGGATGCTGCGGGTTGTTAAAAATCTGCTCCGTCGGCCCGACTTCAATCATTTGCCCAGCGTACATGATGCCCATGCGATTCGTAATCTGATAATGAACGCCCATGTCGTGTGAGACGATGACCATCGAATTTTTCATTTTTTTCTGCACGGCGGATAGCATAGTCAGGATGCCTCGCTGCACAACAACGTCCAGCGCCGTCGTCGGCTCGTCAGCCAGCACAATATCAGGATGCAAGAACGTCGCCAGCGCGATGAGCACCCGCTGACGCATCCCTCCGCTTAGTTGATGCGGATAGGCCTTCAGCACCTCCGGCGGGAGTTCCAATTCCTGTAAATAGCGGGTGATTTCTGCTTGCAGCTCTTTTTTGTCCTTCTTGTCATGGTATTTGCTGATGGCGTCAAAAAATTGGTCTTTAATCCTTGCCACTGGATTCATCACGTGCATAGCCCCTTGCGGCACATAGGAAATCACTTTCCACCAGCTTTGATGAATGTTGCCATTCGTATGTATCCTCGTTTGACCGTTCTTATCCTGGGAATGAATCTCGACAGAACCGTGCGAGATTTCGAGCGGATAGCTGATCAGGTCATACATGACCTTCAGCAAGGTCGACTTGCCGCAGCCGGATTCGCCGGCGATGCCGAAGATTTCATTTTTTTTCACATCAAAATGGACCCGGTCCACAGCTTTCACATATCCGTTCAGCATGTTATATTGCGCACTCACCTGATTAAGTCTCAGCATATTATTTCCCTCTCCTTAACGCAGAATATTGCTGATATCCTGTCATCGTCAGAAACAGGGCAATAAAGATCAGGGCGATGGCGATGACTGGCGATCCGATCCACCACCACCGTCCGGCTAGCATCGCTTGATGCTGATTGGCCCAATAGATCATCGTCCCCAGCGTCGCTTTTTCGTTACTGGACATGCCGATGACGGCCAACCCCGATTCGGAGCCGATCGCGACAAGAATCGTGTTGACGAAGTTGGCGATGGACCAGCCTGCAACAAAGGGGAAGATCTCTTTGACAATGATTTTCAATGTGCCCATACCGGAAAATAAAGCTGTCGAAATGAACTCGCGCTCACGTAACGACAACGCCATTGCGCGAAGCTGTCTAGCCGGCCATGGCCAGTTAAAAATGATGAGAATGATGGCAATGTACAAAAGCGATGCTCTTCCTTTGAGCATTGTGCCGAGCAGAATCAGAATCGGCAAGGACGGGATGACGATGAACGAGTCGGTTAACAGCGTGATTAGCCTGTCGAGGAAGCCGCCCTTGAAGCCGGCGAGCAGTCCGAGAATCGCGCCGATGACTGTCGCGAAGAAAGCTACGATCAGACCGATAATGAAGGAGTTCTGAATCGACTTGGCCAGCAGCCAGAACGTGTCCTGGCCAAGATTCGTGGTCCCGAACCAGTGTGCGGCGCTGGGCTTCAAATTTTTCGGATACGTTCCCCATTCCATCGGATTACCTGAGTTGAACAACGGCAGGATAAAACCGAGAATGAGAAAAATCGCGATGACGAAGACACCGATCTTCAGACGAAGGTTCCAATTTTTCATGAGCCCTCCTTATTTATATCGAACTCGAGGATCTAGGAATGGGTACAACAAATCGACGATAAACGTCGCACCGGCAACGGCGATAATGGAAATGGTAATCGTCCCCATAATCAAGTTGTAATCCGCTTGTAGAATCCCGCTATAGATTAGTGTTCCGACTCCTGGATACCCGAACAAAATTTCCGTAACTAGTGCGCCGTTGAAGATCGTCCCGATCTGCAAGGCGAGCATCGTAACTTGGGGAAGTGCAGCGTTAGGCAGCACGTATTTACTCATGATTTTGGATTCCTTCAACCCTTTCAGCCGGGCAAAATGCACATAATCCTCCTCGGCAATCCCTGCAGATAACGTTTTCATACTAATGACCCACCAACCTGTACCCACTAAGATCATCGATAGTGCAGGCAGCGTGGAATTAATGATCAGACTTTTGATATGTACCCAGGTGAAGCCATGTCCTTGGAAATTGGCAGATAGAGGGAAAATCGGCAGCACATAGGCGAACAGCATGATCAGCACTAACGCGAAAATGTAGTAGGGAATCGGATACAGCGCGATCGAGATCGCTTCAAGCGCTTTGGAGTACATTTTGTTTTTGCGGAATCCGGCAAGCAAGCCGATTGCATTCCCGATGACCCAGGAAATCAGGGTGGAAGTCAGCAGCAGGCCCATCGTCCAAGGCAAGGCGCGACCAATCAGCTCATTCACAGGTGCCGGGTAGTTTGCCAGCGACGGTCCGAAATCATGGGTAATGACAACACGTTTAAAAAATCCGAGATACTGCTCGAACGCCGAGCCTTCGAGACCAAACGACTGATTTAACGTTTCGCGGAGTGTAGCTACCGCTTTGGGATCCATGAAAGCTGATTTCGACGTCATTTGTCCAATCATCGCTTCGACCGGATCAGATGGTAAAAATCGGGGAACGAAGAATACTGTCGTAATCCCGATAAAGACAACGAGCAAGAATGTCACAACTCTGGATAGCAGAAATTTATAAAATCCCATGGGAATGCCTCCCCCTCCTCGATCACCCCAGCTTGATAGGACCAGTCTGCATACCGGCGTCGGGTGCTGCCGGTATGCAGATCTGGCTGGAGCAAAGCTTACAGCTGGCTCTTACTTGCCGGTCGGCTTGTAATGCGGGGTGTAGAACTTAAACTGCGACCACCACCACCAAGGACCTTCGAATTGATTATCTGCCGTTTGGAATCCTTTCCAGTAGTACGTATCGACAGGGACGAACTTGGACGTACCGAACATCGGGATAAACGGCATGCCTTTCACAAATTCTTTATGGATCTCGGTAATATCGGCAACGACTTTCGGATCATTACTTTTCAAACCGTTCAACTCATCGATCAGCGAGCTTACTTTATCATTAGCCCAACGGTTGCGGTTTCCTGGCGCTTGTTGGCCATTCGGCACGATATATTGCTTGTGCCAGCCTTGGAGGTTGGACGTTGTATCCGGCAGCAATCCGCAAGCAGGCCAGTAAGAGCCAACTTCGAAGTTGCCTGTTGATTCGCTGTCCCAGAACGTAGCTGCATCCATTTGCTGCACATTGACATCAATGCCGTTCTTTCTCCAGCTGTCAGCAACTGCAAACGCAAGACGCATCGATTCCACTTCAAAGTTCGCCGGCGCATTGATCGTCAGCTTCCATGGTGTGCCATCCGGCTTCAGCCATTTGTCGCCGTTTTTCTTAAATCCAGCTTTTTGCAGCAATTGCGCTGCTTCCGCAGGATCATATTTGAACCAGCCTACACCAAATGTATCGATCGCATCTTTATCAGCCGGAAGTCCTTTCACACCTTGCTGCTTGAGCATATCCACCATGCCGGACGCATAGCTTTGGTCAAACGGTTTATAACCATCGCTCAATTGGAAGCTTTTCAGCCAATCTGTCATCGGCTTGTGGTAGGCTTCCTGCAGAACGGAGATTGGTGGAGCCATGATCGGCGAAACCCGCAGCATGCCGCCGAACGTTGCCATCGACACGTTCTTGATATCGGTCATAAGCGTTAAAGCCCAACGGACGTCAGCGTTATCATACGGCGCTTTGGAAGCATTGAATGACATCCCGCGTTCGCAAGGGTCATTCATGTCGGCATAAGGGAAGTTGCTGTACCAAGCTTGGGCAAACTGATTTTTCTGACGAAGCACATCCCAGCTTTCCGGTGTAATATCTTGCAGGATGTCCATATCGTGGCCGATTGCAGCCATAATCCGCTTCTCTTCCGGTCCGAAAGACTGGAATAAAATGTATTGCGGCCCTGGCTCGCCGACCAATTTACCGACGTCACTCTTCTGCCAATCCGCACGCTTCTCATAGAGCATCCAGTTGCCTTGCGGATCGTGCTGCTTTAATTTATATGGACCTATACCCACAGGGTCCGTGAATTTAAACTTCGTCGGATCCTCTTTTTCCCAAATATGCTTCGGCATCACTCTGAAGCTAGTTCCCCAGATGACGACGCCCAGCTTTTGCGCCAGACGGGTTTCCGGATTTACGGTCTCCACAGCAATCGTGTATTTATCAACCGCTTTCATACTTTTCACCAAACTGGAGAAATAACCGCTGTAGCCGAGTTCTTTGGTCTTCAAAAGCATATCGGCTGTATACTCCACGTCTGCGGACGTAAATTCAGTCCCATCAGACCATGTCAGGCCTTCTTGAAGTTTAAACGTAAACTTCGTATTCGTGCTGTCCGTAGGCTCAGGGAACGTTGCCGCCAAATCCGGAATTTGCTGGCCCTTCACCGTATCGATCTCCCACAGGTTCGAGTAGACCAATTGGTGCAAACCGCTGTCCATTGGCACTGCACCAGGCATGTACGGATTCATTCGATCTGGATCTGCCGCTTTACCACTCAGAATATCGACAACGAGCGTCTGATTCCTCGGCGTGCCGACTTCAGTCATCCGGCCCTGGCTTTGCCCTTGATTGGCGCTTTGACCATTGCCCGAAGGTTGATTCGTCGCTGCATTGTCCGTTGTCGTGCCCCCTGATTCACACGCTGAAAGCAAAACCAACATCGTAAGCATCGCGCTGATTACAGCTTTTTTACGTTTCATTGAAACCCTCCTTCATCTGATTTCCTTTAGTTTATCACTAGCTTTTTCATAAACTTTTGAAAAACATTTGATTTCTTGTAAAAGGATTGGGTTCTCATGAAACCGTTTTCTGGAAATCCTTCGGACTCATTCGCTCTATGTTTTTAAAAACCGTACTGAAGTAAGCCGCATCCTGAAATCCGACCATTTCGGCGACTTGATACACTTTCAAATCTTTTTGCTTTAAAAATTGTTTGGCAATTTTCACCCGCATATGGTTCAAATATTCGCTGAACGAAAGCTGCATATACTTTTTAAATTGGCTGCTGAAATACCAAGGATTGAGATAGACTTCCTCCGAAATGCGCTTGAGATCGATCTCTTCCATATAGTGTCTCTCCATAAATTTGATTGCTGCCAGAATATAATGCGGTGTCTGTTCCTCCTCCTGCGTATCCTTCAAGATGGCGAAAAGCACTTTATGTAACCAGTCAAATAGCTCTCTCTGCGTTTTGATCTGATTGAGCTCCTTCACATAGTCGACCGCTTCCATCGCACTTGGCCGGTAGCCATGCTCGACGAGGCATTGCTCCAGCTGCAGTAATTCCTTGAGCAGTTCATTCCTGAGTTTATTCGGCTCCCAACGGATATGACGCTCACGGATTTCTTGCAAGCTTGACTCCAAATACATGTTGAGCTTAAGCGCATCGCCAGTCTGCAGATGTTTGCTGATCGATTGAAAGGAAAAATAATCGTGGACGCCGATTTGCTTTTGCTTTTGCAAATAACTCTCAAATCGCTCCGCTAACAGCACAACCGCTTCCTCATGGAACGATAGAAACTCCATCATCCTTTTACAGGATGTAAAAGCATCCTTCAACGGCAGCTTGTCACCGATCCTCTCACTGATCGCCCATTGGGTGATCCAGCCCTGTTGGACCAAGCTTTGCCGGCATGTATACAATCTTTCCTGGAGTGGAGTCTCGCCACGGGACGTCCAGATGAGAACCAACCCTTCACTGCCCAGTGAAACGCACTCGTACGCATCATCGATGGTGCTGATCTTATCCAGTATTGGAGTGAGCGCTTTCTCCAAGATCAGATGGCTATTTCCGGCAGCAGTAATCAGAATCAAGCGGTAGTCGCGATGGATGGGAAAGATGGCATCCGATAGCGCTTGCTTGCCCTGCAGCGCTGCCAACAGCGCATTTTTTTTCGCCCGCCCCTGAGTCTCCTCACCTTGCTCCGTTACCTTGACTTCAATTTTCTGCAGCAGCTCAAGGATCGTCTGATAATTGCAGGGCTTCAATAAATAGTCGCATGCGCCGTGCTTCATCGTTTGCCGTACATACTCGAAATCCGCATGTCCGCTCAGAATGATCACTGACACATGCGGATACAACGATTCGATCGTTTTGGTCAGTTCAATGCCATCCATTTCCGGCATCGATACATCGGTAATCACCACATCCACCGGTGTAGTCTGCATGAGCTGCAAGGCATCCTTGGCCTGCTGAGCCATGCCGACAATCTCGTAGTGGGGACCATATCTGCTTAAAATGTGCGATAATCCATTCAGCACCGTTTTCTCATCATCAACGAGCATAATTTTTAACATAAAGAGCCCCCTCTTTATATCAATAATTTTCTTTCTCCAAGCCGCAGACATACCGTTGTTCCCCTGCCAAGCTCGCTGTCTATTGATATTCCGTAGCCTTCTCCGTACAAATAAACGATCCGTTGATGAACAAGCCGAATGCCGATTCCGCTCTCGTCACCTTGCATCTCACAGGATGCGGTGAGCTTTTCTACGGTCTCTGGCGACATCCCGATGCCGTTATCGATCACCTCGAACACGAGATCTCCTTCCTCAAGCCGACCGCAAATCGCCATGCATCCCACATCCTTCATATCGCGAAAAGCATATTTCATCGCATTCTCGACCAAGGGTTGGATCAGCAGCTTCGGAATTTGGCAGCTCATCATTTCGGACGGAATATCAAAGCTGTATCGAAGTTTATCCTCAAACCTTAGTTTTTGAATCTGCAAATAGCTCTCCAGCTGTCTCATATCTTCCGCTACAGGCACAAATTCGTCTTTCTGCGAGATGGAATAACGCAAAATATTGGAGAGCGCGACAATCGTATTGCCAATCTCGTCTTCGCCTTTCATAATCGCTTTCCAGTAAATCATATCCAGCGAGTTGTATAAGAAATGAGGATTGAGCTTGGCCAGTAGACTTAATATTTCCGCTTTGCGCTGATGCCTTTGCTGCTTATAAATCGTCTGGATCAACCCTTGAATCCGCTCCACCATATAGTTGAAATGATCAAAAATACGGCCGAACTCATCTTGGTTCTTATGTGCCAGCACCACGGAAAGATCGCCTTGCTGGACACGCTCCATCCCTTTAATGATGATCTTGAGAGGCCTAAGTACAAGCCGCATCGCGACGATGGCAAAGCCCATAATCGCTGCGAGCAGTACGATTACCATCAGTACAAAAATGCGATTGAATTTCGTGATCTGATTCCACAATTCGGATTGCGGCACCCTGCCGATGAGCGTCCAGCCGGTGTCATCCATGGTATACTCAACCTGTGTGTACCGGTCTTGTTTCAGCTTTGATACGGGAACACCGATTAGGGTCGGATCTTGCGCATAGACAATCACGCCGTCGTTGACCACATACACAGAACCATGCTTGCCAATTTTCGCTTCGTCCAAAATTTCACTGAAAATCGACGGCTTCAAGCCGATCGATAAAATGCCTAACCTGCCATTCTCATCAATAGGAATGATGGCTGATATTTGGTTACTTGAATTTTGTAAGCGCATCCAAAATAGCGACTTTTGCGGCTGATTATAGTTCGACTGCAGCATATTCTCGATGGACGGTTCCGGAGCAAAGACCGGTACGGTGTAAAATAGATTAATCGGAGGATCATAGACCGGATAAATCACCATGTTATCGATCCAATCGAGCTTCGTTACGCGCAGCACTTCATAGTTGATTTTGTATTTGGCAATCTGGTAATTGATCTGCTGAAATTTCAAATCAGCCAAATAATTGATGACGACCTGATTACGGCCGATGCCTTCGGCCATCGTGCGGAATTGCTTGAGCTGCAAATCCATCCGTTTGCCGATCTGATGGACGGTTTCCTGAAAGTATGATTCCGAATTATCCATGATCATCGTGCCGATCCACTGCTGAAAGATGCCGAATTGCAGCAAGACAACCATGCAAGTAAAACCGAGAAACACCGCGATGATTTTAGACTTGATCGTGCGTAAGTGTAAGCCTGCCATCATCTCCTCCTTCGGCTGAACGGGTTCGTGGGATAGCCATTTATATCGTTATGTTATAACCGGGTGAATAGCAAAGATGAGTTGACAGGTGAATTACAAGGTGAGTCGTTATGCGTGCAGCTATATATAAAATGCAGTGAATGTCCATGTGTAAACGATTACATGTATTTTAAACCACAACCCTTCAACCGTCAAGAACCATTTGTTCCACGATCTTCCACTGTCAGCCGGTGTCGATACTTGGACGAAAACATCAAAAAAGACTACCGTACAACTGGTAGTCTTGAGCTATACCCTAGGCAAATGGGCATGTTATTTGAGTAATTGCTTGGGCTTGCTCCAATATTTCACCCACAAGTCATATTCTTCGTCCCGATAAAAGCGAATCCCAATATATTTAAGTGGTGTCCACATTTCCCGGAAGTAATAGCTAGGCATGTATATCGCTCTCCTCACTCAAATAGTTCGATTTGCCTAATATACCAGGACTTTAGCGGGATTGTTGCTGAACCATGTCGAATTAAATATAAAAAATTCTTTATAAATGGGCGTGGACAGGCGCCGCAAGGGCGTAGAGCGGCGGGAGGCTTTGGCACGACTTTTTCGCTTAAAGCCAATCCGCGCGCTTTCGCTGCTCACTTCGTGGTTGCACTGCATGCAAAGCGATTTTTCCGCTTTACAACGTGCCGCGGAGGTGCCTCCTAGACCGCTAACGCGATTTTTTCGCTTTGCAGTGCCGATTCGCGAGCTATCGGGCGCTCTAACGTAACTTTTCCGCTTTGCAAGGTGTCGCGCCGGTGACCTTTCGACCGCTAATGCGGCACGCGCCAAATCGTCGCGTCCAAACGATTTAGCACGCACTGGGACGCACGATAACGCGACTTTTCCGCTTTGTGAGTATCACGCCGGCAACGTTTTCACCGCTCTTGCAGCACGAGTCCAATCGTCGCACTCAATGATTAGTATACATAATATTTATTATGTAAAAAACTTATATAAATCTGCGCTTTGCAAGTCGCAGCCTAATTATGCACTTACTTCGTTAATACTTAGCTCATACATTGTTACGCAGCTACGAGCCCATCACAAGTCCTCCATCGACACGCAGACACTGACCCGTAATAAAGCCCGATAGGTCGGAGGCAAGCAGAACAGCAGCATTCGCAATATCCTGCGGAACAGCTAACCGCTGCATCGGTGTAAGCCTGACGATGTCACGTCGTACATCTTCTCTGGTCTCACGCGAGGAATCGGTTCCTTGGGTTAAGCCGGGTGCAAGCGCATTGACCGTAATGTTGAATCTGCCCAGCTCAGCAGCCATGTTCCGTGTAAAGCCAAGCAGCGCGCTCTTGGCAGTTGTGTAATCGTGATAAGGGACGACCGGAAAATCAATCAAATTAGTGACCACATTGATGATACGTCCGCTCCCTTGCTTTTGCAAATGAGGCATTGCCGCTTTGCATACATGAAAAGCACCACCAAGACTTCCATCCAATTGTTCTTGATAGTCTTCCCAGTTGTGTTCCCAGACGGTACGGCGCTGAGCAGGGTTAAAGCTATAGGGACTCAAGGCATTGTTGACAACAATATCGATACTCCCATATCGATTGACAACTTCTTCCACCATGACAGTCACTTCATCCATCGATCGGACATCTGCCTGATAGGCAAAAGCGCGCCCGCCCGCTTCACGAACTCGTTCTACCGTACGCTCCGCAGCATCCTTGCGGGTATGATAGCCAACAACGACAGAGGCTCCATGTAAGGCTAAAGCGGCAGCGATTTCAGCACCAATCCCCCGACTGGCACCGGTGACGAGCGCCGTTTTCGTTTTTAACAGCATAAGGAAGTCTCCTTTATTCAAAGTCAGGGTCGTATTGCTCCAATTCATCTTCCATTGTGCGTTCAATATCTGTAAAACGAATCAGATCCATCAGATTAAAACGTCCATCGTGATGCCAGCCGGCCTTCGCTTGCAGCATGGAGCCAATGTGACAGAAGCGGTTCACGCCGATGTTACCAAGCGCCTCGGCCAATGCGAACATTCGATGCGGCCCTATCGCTGCACCGCAGGTTTGCAGAAGTCCCGCTTGCCCTGCAGGCTCCAGCATCGGGATCACGTCCTCCACCCGTCGGCAGCGATAAACATGAAGCGTTCGGTTCAACGGTGAACCTTCGAACCTAGGCGTATTGTGGTAAACGACCGTCCATTGTGCATCCTTCGTGCTCGCGTACACCGCACTCCCCTCCCCAGCCGCCTCCTCCAGCCAGTAGCGGTTCCTTACCTCCAGGATGGCATAAGCTTCTTGATCCGCAAGCGAGGCACGTGGCCATCGAAGCTGCAATCGGCCGAGCTCGGCTGCAATCAGGGCGGCAAAGCCTTGGGCGTCAATGCTGCCGCCATCTTCTATGTAGACACATTGCGGCGACATACAGCTTTGCTGGTCATAATGAGCAACATCTGCGGCTAGTCGCGAGATCGTGACATTCATCCGATCCGGAGTCAACGCTTCTTTGCCGATCATAGCAAAGCTTGCCTTCGGTCCGTAGGCAACGAATTTTTTTTCAATTGGCACCTTAGCGCGCACACTCTCGACGGCCAAGCGACCGCCATACACGGTCACGGTGTCTGCCTGGCGAATCGCTTCCCGCTCGAGCTCCTCACTGCCACCTTTCCATGGCAAGATAGCGATGCTATCCGCAAGCTTCGCATCAACTTCGGCGAGCGACTGCGCAAACCAAACCGCCATCAGCGGCTCTGCCATCGATGTCTTGCCGAGCTGGGCAGAACGAAGCAGCAGCCCCATCGTCATGCTCCACAGCGAGACACCAGGCACATTCCCGGAAAACACTTGGAACAAGAGCTTGGGGCCGTAAGCTCGGCTGAAGCCTCCGCTCTTTCGCGGGCGAAACTCGTCCAGAACAAGCGGGTCATCGAATTCCTCGCCAATAAATCGGAGCAGTTCTTTACGACGGAATGTTCGCATATACCGCTTCAACTGCAAGCGGATCGAATCTGCTGCATACCCCGTTAATGCAGGCAGCAGCTGTTCGGCGAGCACCCTTTGCGGGTAGGAGGGATTCAGCCATTTTTCGCTGGCTACGGCAATGCGTTCAATTATCTCCGAAGTCGATAATGTGGATAGATAGTCGCTGCGATTGCGGCTCAGGTTCGCTATGATCATCTTTAACTTCTCTCCATCCAATACAGGGATAAGCAGTTCCACAGGACCTTCGGAAGTCAAAATACGTGTAGACGTTGTTGTTTCAAAGCTCATACCGGCAGGCAAAAAGAAGGCCTCAATGCGGGTTATCTCCTTGGTTTCGTTCATGACGTTTGCAGGCCGTTAGATTGAATAAACTGCTCAACCGCGAGCGAACACCCTCTAGCTTCTGAGCCGGCAATGCGCCCTATAAGCTCAAAACGTCCACCTTCCATAACCCCGATATCTTCGGTCAAGATAGCTACACAGGAATTCCAATTCGCCAGGTCAAAATGAGCGAGGACACCGACGTTCCCCTCTGCAACCGGTAGTAACGTATTGGGATCGAGTACTAGCGGACGAAGCCAGGCCGGTCCAAGCTTCATCTTGGTAAACGCTCCAGTGAGAATCGTCGTATCGTAATATTGGGAGCAAAGCTCTGTCATCCCGTACATATTTACACAAAGGGTTCGTGGAACTCCGAAACACTGCTCAAACTTCTCATACAGCCAATTCACGGACACTTCCCGCGACTTCCCTTTAAATCCGCCGGTATCCAAGATTCGACTGCCCGGAGCCAGGCGAAAGCGAATACCTAGCTTTTCGATCGTATCTAGCAAGGGGACGTAAGCGAAAGTAGCACCGAGCAGCAGAACCGGCTCCCCCTGTTCTTCGCAAGCTCTCAAGTCATCTAACAGCTGTTCGACCACTAGACCATCTTGCTGGAAATAGCTCTGCGAACCGCTTGTTCCGAATAAGCGCAACGCTTGGGATAAGTAACGCGAAAGAGAGGAGTTTGTATGAATATCCTCCGCAGGCGAAAGCGATAATATCTTTAATTTTCCGATATCTCCCATAACAAATGAGCGAAAACCCGTGCTCATAGATGCATCCCAAACTTCAAAAGTAGGATGATATTGACGGCCACGCTGTTCAGGATTCGTCGTTCCGCTCGTCATGAAAACAGCAGCCGCCTCCTCAGGCGGCTCGCACGCAAGAGGTGAGCGCTTGAACGCCTGAATGGGCATCGGAGGGATGTCGCGCCAGCTATCGAGCTGGTTGGGCAGCTTACGCTTCAACTTCGCATAATTCCGATAGGCGGAATTATATTCACATTGGAATTGAAATAATTGAAGCGCCAACTCGCCGAACGCCTGCTCGGATGCCATGGAATCCGCATTTATTACACTGTGACGTTCTATGTAAGCTTTCACGGCATTGATGATCGTTTTGGACTCAGGCCTCATGATTCATCCCTCCTTTCTTCTTTTGCAGCCATTGTGGCAGTCCGGATAGAACCATCTGCAGCAGAAGAACACTGCAAGCACCGATTAAGATCTGATTGGATAATATCGTTCCCCATACGCCTGTCATATCACTGAAATTACCAGGTAACGCGATAGCTAATAACAACGACAAGCCTACGATCGTATAGTTCGCCTCGGTTTTCTCCATTCGCATAAGCAGTGAAATACCTGACATGAACAAGCCTGCTGCAGCAGGCAAGAACAAACCGCCAACGACTGCGTCCGGTGTCAGGGCGAGCAAGGCGCCAGCTTTGGGAACTAATCCCAGCACGAGGAACAGAATGCCTGCAGCAATGACGGGGTAGCGAGAACCGCTGCCGGTTAAACGAAGTAAACCTACGTTTTGCGCATAGGCTGTTGTCGGGAAGCCGCCAAGGAACGAGGAAAGCATCGAGCCAGCCGCTTCACCTGCAAACCCCCTGCGAATCCGTTTGGCATCCAGAGATATTTTGGCCGTTTCGGCAGCAGCCTGATAAACGCCCATCGCTTCAATGACAGCGACGAGATAAGCGATAAGGAAAGTGACAATCATCGCACCGTTAAATGTAAAAGCGCCGTAGGGAAGCAATTCAGGAAAGCCGAACCAGCTTTTACTTGACAGGCTGGACGTATCCATGAGTCCCAGCATGGCCGCAATCACATTGCCTGCTAAGAGAGCGATAAGAAACGCGTAGCGCCGAATCCAACCACGGCCGAAATGCGTAAGCACGAGTACGATTAACGCCGTCGGGATGGATAGCGCTAACGTAGTCGACGATAAGAAGCCGGGTGTCCCGGGACTTCCTCCCAGAAATTCGTACATCGTAAAATGCGACAAGGCCACACCCACGACGCAGATGACCGTTCCTGATACCGCAGGAGTGAACCAACGCTGCAGCTTGCCGATCAATCCCGTGATGGACAGGATGAATACAATCGCTGCGCTGATCAGAATACCTCCGGATGCTGCTGCCAAGCTATTGGCCTTGCCTGCGGAGATCATCAGCGAATCAAAAGCTGCTGAAGGCCCTTGGACGATCGGAAGCTTCGCAAGCTTCGTCGCTTGGGTAAGCGTCACGAAGCCGGCTGCGATAAAAATGGCATTCACGAGATTGGAAGAGGCTGCAAGCGGTAAACCAATCATCGCCGCAATAAACAGCGGGTCCAGCCAAACATTCGATACAAAGACATGTTGCAGTCCAAGCAGCAGGTTCGGTAGTAGGCGTGGCTTCTCTTCCGAAACATGACTTATGCTTTTTTGATGCTCTGACTCTATCTTCTCTGCTGTCATCACGGTCACTCACCCCGTTTATCTATTAAGGTATTTAAAGCAACACGCGTTTCTCTCACTGTTGCAAGTAATGCTGATGCGGCTAGTTGAGGGTCCGCGGAGCCGCTAATCGCGGAGATGACGGATATACCGTCAGCACCAGCTTGTATAACTTTCCTCGCATTCCCAATCTGAATGCCGCCAATGCC
>Ga0209566_100512_pt1 | contig 26820 bp, 40 predicted proteins | sample Araplavi_mTSA_r2_2_FD_184287 | JGI IMG/M metagenome (GOLD analysis project Ga0209566, IMG submission 184287) | Arabidopsis root microbial communities from North Carolina, USA - plate scrape CL_Cvi_mTSA_r2 (SPAdes) (version 2) | ecosystem: Host-associated > Plants > Roots > Endosphere | place...
TTGATCGCTCCAATCGCGATCGAAGAAGGTACACGCTTCGCGATCCGCGAAGGTGGCCGTACAGTAGGTGCTGGTGCGGTTGCAACTATCATTAAATAATGATAGTACCGACAATAGTCGGTAATAAGAGCCCCTTATCCTTACGGATAAGGGGCTTTTTGCTTTACAAAAAACACAGCTTTTGTTCAATATTCTTTCAAGAAGTCCCTTCCAGATCACTATACATGATTTCTGTTATAGCGCTATAATATGTAACAATATAAGCTTACATATAGGTATGTAGAGCTAGTAATATAGGGATTTAGGCCGATAAGTGAGGCGCAGGAAGGAAGAGCGACTGAAATGAGCAAAAAGCTATTAGGATGGGCAGGAAAGTGGAATAAGGAACAAACTGTGGATAGAATTGCAGCAATACCCGAAGAAGATAAATTAATGGTGCAAGGTATTATTCATTTATCCACAACTCATCCTATACATAAACAGATCGAAGTGATCGGATTGACAACAGAAGACTTAACCTTACTGCGTCAGCTCAAGCCATATTTATTGCCGCACATGAAATCATTAACGGAGGCATTTTATTCGGTTATTTTGAGTGTAGAGCATTTAAAGCAACTCATAACAAAACATAGTACAATCGAACGATTGCAGTTCACGCTCGAGGGTCATATCGAAGAAATGTTTGATGGAAAGATAAATGAGGAATTTGTAGGAAAACGAATTCGGATTGCAGACGTTCATCGCCATATCGGTCTCGAAACGAAATGGTACATGGCAGCTTTTCAGAATATGCAGAACCGGCTTCTTGATCTGATTGCAGCGGAGATCCGCAATGCAGAAGATCGAATGAAGGCGATTTTGGCTGTGAATAAAATATTGAACTTGGAGCAACAGCTTGTCCTTGAGGCATATGAAGAGCGAAACCGATTAGAGCGAGAAGAACAATATCAACAGGTCAAGAATGAACTGAAGGGAAGTATCGCACAACTTAGTAATCACCTTGAACTGTTAACGACGGAAACAAAGCATACAATTGAACAACTGGTCGAACGAGGCAAGAGTGTAAATGATATCATTGGACATACAGCTTCTACTGTAAGGCATGCCCAACTGGAGGCAGATGAAGGGGAGCGAATGATGCGTACGTATATCGAGCGCATTCAGGACATTGACCACAATGCTTTGCTGATGAAGGGGCATGTTGATCAGTTGAAGGATACCTCTGCTCAAATCAGGACGATTGTTAGTGCCGTAAAGGAAATTGCAGGTCAAACGAAACTGCTGTCGCTTAATGCAGCTATTGAAGCAGCGCGTGCAGGTGAACATGGTGCAGGCTTTGCCGTGGTAGCCAAAGAAGTGAACAAGCTGGCTGATCATACAAAGGATACCGTGGCTCATATTGAAGAACTCGTCGGCAATTCGAATTTGGCAACGAATGCAGTTGTATATAATATTGAAGTTGTGAAGTCGAGTGTAGGAACAGTTCGGGGACAAGCAGATGCTGCAGGAAACGCGTTCCTGCAAATTGTTGATCATGTTGAGCACAGTACATCGAATATGGAGCATATCCAAGGCGAAATGAGCGATTTGCTGCAAATGATCAGTCATATCCATGAGGCGACAGCTGAAGTTGCGGCTTCTGCAGAGCAGCTCAACCGAACAACGAAGCATTTGTAGTCTAATTGATTTCCTATTCGATAGAAATATAGCATACAGTGGAAGAGACTGGTTTAATAACTAGTCTTTTTCTATGTTATGGCAGTTTATCGTGTTATGATTGCTTTCGTATTTACTTCGTTATGATGAACAGGGGGAGACAAATGAGAAAGTGGATGAGTCACGCAATTGTTTTAACGCTAGTGAGTGTGTTGCTATTAACGTCTATGGCTGGTACCGCTTCAGCGAAATCGGAATTTTTGAAGGAAGGTACAATAGTAGGTAAAGTTTCTGAGGTACAATTAAAAGGTTCAATTAATGGAATAGCTATTACAGGGTATACGTTTCGCGATTCACTGTGGATTCCAGTTAGTCATTTATCACAATATGGGTTCGACATACAAGCCAATGGGAATTCCGGACCAATTCGAATTCTTCGAAATACAAGTAAACCTGTAAAAGGGATGGCAGTTGATAAAATAAAGAAGCCAACAAGCAAGCTCACAAACGTCCATTTCACGCAAAAAGACGTATTGTTAGGTAATCGCAAGCTTACTACATATCAAATTGATAATTCAGCTGTTATTCGATTAAATGACTTAGCTTTGTTTGGTGAAGTACTATGGAATGGACAAAGTAAAACGCTTGAGTTAAAACTCGGCAATATGGAATATGAAAATACTCTCGGCATTTGGATTGCAGGTGATAAGGCATATAATAGAAGTGATAAACAGATAAATGAAATAAGCATTAAACACTTCTTCATGTATAGAGGGAATTTGTATGACGTAAGTGAAGTTATCGATACTGCAGGTAAGCAATTTGCAGATATTCAAGGACTCATTGATCCAGATTCAAAAGAGAAGCTTGTAGATACTTACATTGGTTCAACTGTTGAATATGTAATTACATCGACTGGAGATCGAATCGATAATCCATACTTGAAGCAAGATAGTGATTATTATAAGAGCAAGACAATGGCAGAAGACGTATTGTTCCAATTGAAAAGTGTGAAGACCTATATGGAAGCAGCGGAAAAAGAATACTACATGAAATTGAAAGAGGAACTAAAAAATAACGGAAATCGTCCTCTTAAATTCGTAACACAAAAAATTACTTACAATCGTTTTGGAAGTCCAGAAGTCAACTTATCCCTAAAAAATTTAACTGAGAAAAAAGTCGTTTCTTTTGAATTGACGATAACCGGTTATGATGGGAAAGGTCGCATCGTGAAGAACAGCATCACTGGGGAAAGCCAAGTAAAAGGACGAGCTAAAGATTTTGGGAAGTATGGATCTGGAGATGTTATTGAATTTACATGGGTAATGGATTTTTATAACGATATGGTCAAGGCGAATGCTAAACTTACATCGGTTAAGTTCTCCGACGGTACGGTATGGAGAGCGAAGTAATTCGGACATCGTCTTACGGAGGCTGGAACAACATCCAGAACCTTCAACTTTCAATATTTATATAAACTGTGATAGACTCTAACAAGTGCCTAATAGAATCGATTTATGTAGTGTCCTGGCTGTCTGCAAGCATCGTCAAAAAGAGTTACGAAAAAAACTTGCAATAGTCGGGACATTTATATATAATAGTGAATGTTGTTCGTCGACGTTGCGATGAAGTGAGAGGTTACCGACACACCCGGCCCCTTTGCCATGGCGATGTGTTAGGAAAATTTTCACGGAGTATGTCCGATGCAAAATTGGGCGATAAAAGGAGGGACTAAAATGGCAAAGCAAAAAATTCGTATCCGCTTGAAAGCATACGATCACAGAATTCTTGACCAATCCGCTGAGAAAATCGTTGAAACGGCTAAACGTTCCGGTGCTGGAGTATCCGGTCCAATCCCGTTGCCAACGGAGAAGCAAATCATTACGATTCTTCGTGCGGTGCACAAGTATAAGGATTCCCGCGAGCAGTTCGAAATGCGCACTCATAAGCGCCTTATCGACATCGTGAATCCAACGCCGCAAACGGTGGACGCGCTGATGCGCTTGGACTTGCCGTCCGGTGTAGATATCGAAATTAAATTGTAAGACAGTTGAAACGGTTATCCACATGTGGATAGCGAAGCCGTTTCTACTTCATTATGAACGGACTAAGGAAAGAAAAGAGGTGTCAACATGAAAGGTATCTTAGGTAAAAAGCTCGGCATGACTCAAGTATTTACCGCTGAAGGTAATGTACTGCCGGTAACTGTTATCGAAGCTGGCCCTTGCGTCGTTCTTCAAAAGAAAGACGTTGAGAACGATGGCTACGAAGCTATTCAAATCGGCTACGCTGATAAGAAAGAAAAGCGTGCTACGAAACCAGAAATCGGTCACGCGAAAAAAGCTAACGCAACACCTAAGCGCTACGTTAAGGAACTTCGTGGTGTGGATCTTTCTCAATATGAAGTTGGCCAAGAATTGAAGGCTGATTTGTTCGCTGAGGGAGAATTCGTTGACGTTACAGGTATCTCGAAAGGTAAAGGCTTTGCCGGCGTAATTAAGCGTTGGGGACAAAGCACGGGTCCTATGTCTCACGGTTCCCGTTACCATCGTGGACCAGGTTCCATGGGTTCCATTCAAGCGAACCGCGTACCGAAGGGCAAACGCCTTCCAGGTCACATGGGTACTGACACAGTAACAATTCAAAATCTTGAAGTTGTTAAAGTGGATGCAGAACGCAATGTTATCCTCGTTAAAGGTTCTATTCCAGGCCCTAAAAACAGCTTCGTTAACGTTAAATCTGCAATTAAAAAGTAATTGGTGAGGAAAGGAGGAGCACATTATGCCTAAAGTAGCAGTTTACAACATGAGCGGTGCGCAAGTTGGCGAGATCGAATTGTCCGACAGCGTATTCGGCATTGAACCAAACAAAAACGTACTTCATGATGCAGTTGTGATGCAGCTTGCATCTATGCGTCAAGGTACTCATAAAGTTAAAGGCCGTTCCGAAGTTCGCGGCGGCGGTCGTAAACCATGGAAACAAAAAGGCACAGGTCGTGCGCGTCAAGGTTCCATTCGTTCGCCACAATGGGTTGGCGGCGGTACAGTATTTGGACCGACACCACGTAGCTATGCTTACAAGCTTCCTAAGAAAGTTCGTCGTTTGGCGATTAAATCCGCATTGTCTTCGAAAGTGTTGGCAGAGCAAATTATCGTAATCGATAGCCTTGCTTTGAACACGCCAAAAACGAAGGAATTCGCGGCAGTATTGAACAACCTAAAAGTGGATCGCAAAGCGCTTGTCGTGCTTCCTGAGTACAACGACAACGTGGCACTTTCCGCTCGCAACATTCCTTCTGTGAAGCTTGTTGCAGCTGATGGTGTTAACGTATATGATGTTCTTCGCCATGAGAAGCTCATCATCACGAAGGATGCGGTTCAGAAGGTAGAGGAGGTGTTCGCATAATGAAAGACCCTCGCGATATCATTAAGCGTCCGGTTATTACTGAGCGTACAGCAGACATGATGAATGACTTGAAATACGTATTCGAAGTTGATATGCGTGCTAACAAGACTGAAATCAAATTGGCTGTAGAGCAAATCTTCAAAGTGAAGGTAGCGAACGTGAACACGCTTCGTATGCCTGCTAAGCCAAAACGCTATGGCCGTCACTCCGGCTACACTTCCGAATGGAAAAAAGCGTTTGTCACTTTGGCAAAAGACAGCAAGCCACTCGAGTTCTTCGAGACGGTTTAATATAGACTTCTGAAGTAAGGAGGGAAAACAAGTGCCTATCAAAAAGTACAAACCGACATCCCCGGCTCGTCGTAATATGAGCGTGTCCACGTTCGAAGAAATTACAACGAATGTACCGGAGAAATCGTTGCTGGCGCCTTTGAGCAAAACTGCGGGCCGCAACAACCAAGGTAAAATTACGGTTCGTCACCACGGTGGTGGACACAAACGTAAATACCGTATCATTGATTTCAAACGTAACAAGGATGGCATTCCAGGCCGCGTTGCTACAATCGAGTACGATCCAAACCGTACTTCCAACATTGCGTTGATCAACTATGCTGATGGTGAAAAGCGTTATATCATCGCTCCTAAAGGATTGAAAGTAGGCGACGTTATCGAGTCCGGTACCGGCGCAGACATCAAGATCGGTAACGCATTGCCAATGGAAAACATTCCAGTAGGTACAGTTATCCACAACATCGAATTGCAACCAGGCAAGGGTGGTCAGTTGGTTCGCGCCGCTGGTACGGAAGCTCAATTGCTTGGTAAAGAAGAGAAGTATGTAACAGTACGTTTGTCTTCTGGCGAAGTTCGTAAATTGTTGAAAGTGTGCCGTGCTACAATCGGTTCCGTAGGTAACGGTGACCATGAGCTTATCAAAATCGGTAAAGCAGGCCGTAACCGCTGGTTGGGCAAACGTCCAGTCGTTCGTGGTGTGGTAATGAACCCGGTTGATCACCCTCACGGTGGTGGTGAAGGTAAAGCTCCAATCGGTCGTAAGTCTCCTATGTCTCCATGGGGCAAACCGACACTTGGTTACAAAACGCGTAAAAAAGGTAAACATTCCGATAAATATATCGTTCGTCGTCGCACGAAATAATATGTTTCCATTTGATTGCGCAGCAGCGTAATCACAAACGAATCAGTTCTGTCGAAGGGAGGATTCATATATGGGTCGCAGTTTGAAAAAAGGACCATTCGTTGATGGTCACCTGATGAAGAAAGTTGAAGGATTGAACGATACAAGCAAGAAAGTTGTTATCAAGACTTGGTCCCGTCGTTCTACAATTTTCCCTCAATTTATCGGTCATACGTTCGGGGTATATGACGGACGTAAACATGTACCAGTATACGTAACGGAAGATATGGTTGGGCATAAGCTTGGCGAATTCGCACCAACACGTACGTACAAAGGTCATGACGATGACAGAAAAACAGGCAAACGCTAATTATTGATATAGCATTCGAGGGGAGGTACTTCCATGCAAGCAAAAGCACATGCGAATAACATTCGCATCGCCCCACGCAAGGTTAAGCTGGTTATTGACTTGATCCGCGGCAAACAAGTGGGCGAAGCAATCGCAATTTTGCGCCACACGCCGAAGTCAGCTTCGCCAGTGGTTGAAAAATTGTTGAACTCTGCAATTGCCAATGCAGAACACAACCATCAAATGGACGTTAATAGTCTCGTTATTTCGGAAGTCTTCGTAAACCAAGGACCAACGATGAAACGTTTCCGTCCACGCGCTATGGGACGTGCGAGCCGCATTAACAAAAGAACAAGCCACATCACGCTTGTAGTATCTGAAAAATAAGGAGGGACAACGTGTGGGTCAAAAGGTAAATCCAGTCGGACTTCGAGTGGGCGTTATCCGCGATTGGGAATCCAAGTGGTATGCCGAAAAAGATTTCGGTACATTGCTCATCGAAGACGTGAAGATTCGTGAATTCCTTAAGAATAAATTGAAAGAATCCGCCGTATCCCGCATTGAGATTGAACGTGCAGCTAACCGCGTGAACGTTACAATCCACACTGCGAAACCGGGTATGGTAATCGGTAAGGGCGGTTCCGAAGTTGAAGCACTTCGTCGTGAAGTAACGAAAATTGCTAACGGCAAAAAAGTACACATCAACATCTCGGAAATCAAAACTCCAGATTTGGACGCAACTCTCGTTGCAGAGAGCATTGCACAACAACTGGAACGCCGCGTTTCTTTCCGCCGCGCTTTGAAACAGTCAATTCAACGTTCCATGCGCTCTGGTGCGAAAGGGATTAAGACACAAGTTAGCGGTCGTTTGGGCGGTGCTGAAATCGCTCGTACAGAAGGTTACAGCGAAGGGACAGTGCCACTTCATACGCTTCGCGCCGACATCGACTACGGCACAGCTGAAGCTCATACAACTTACGGCCGTATCGGCGTAAAAGTATGGATTTATCGTGGAGAGGTACTTCCTACGGCTAAGAAAAAGGCTGTTGAGGAAGGAGGCAACTAATCATGTTGGTACCTAAACGTGTAAAACACCGGAAGCAGCAAAAAGGACGCATGAAGGGTCAAGCTAAAGGTGGCACGACAGTTCACTTCGGTGAATACGGGTTGCAAGCATTGGAGCCTACATGGATTACGAATCGTCAAATCGAGGCTGCTCGTATTGCGATGACTCGTTACATCAAACGTGGCGGTAAAGTATGGATTAAAATTTTCCCAGATAAACCAGTAACGGCTAAGCCGCTTGAGGTTCGTATGGGTAGCGGTAAAGGTAACGTTGAGAAGTGGGTTGCTGTAGTTAAGCCTGGTAAAGTAATGTTCGAACTTTCCGGTGTACCTGAAGAGGTAGCTCGCGAAGCTATGCGCCTTGCTGCTCACAAACTGCCTATCAAGACTAAGTTTGTGAAACGTGAAGAAATGGGTGGTGAAGCAAATGAAAGCTAGTGAATTCCGCAACTTGACCACTGCCGAAATCGAACAAAAGATTGCCGGATTCAAGGAAGAACTTTTCAACCTCCGTTTCCAATTGGCTACCGGACAGCTTGACAACCCAACTCGCATTCGTGACGTGCGTAAAGCGATTGCTCGTGCACATACGATTCTGCGTGAAAGAGAACTTGGTATTACTAGCTAATACACCAAGATGTCAGTTTCGGAAAAATAGACATCCTGTATCCAGGAAGGAGGCAGAACACTAATGAGTGAAGTACGTAACGCTCGTAAAGTGCAAATTGGTAAAGTTGTCAGCGATAAAATGGACAAAACAATCGTAGTAGCGGTTGAGACATACAAAAAGCATGATTTGTATCACAAACGCATCAAATACACGAAGAAGTTCAAAGCGCATGACGAAAATAACGAAGCCAAAATTGGCGATACTGTAAAAATCATGGAGACGCGTCCGTTGTCGAAAGACAAGCGCTGGAGACTCGTTGAAATCGTTGAGAAAGCAGTTATCGTTTAATGAACGGATAGTTTCACCGAAAGGAGGACATTCGAATGATTCAAGCATTTTCACGTTTAAATGTAGCAGACAACTCTGGTGCGAAAGAACTGATGTGTATTCGCGTGTTGGGCGGTACTGGCCGTAAATCAGCTCACATCGGTGACTTGATCGTATGCTCTGTCAAACAAGCAACACCAGGCGGCGTTGTCAAAAAGGGTGACGTAGTCAAAGCGGTTATCGTTCGTACGAAGCGTTCTGTACGCCGTAAAGACGGTTCTTACATCGCATTTGACGAAAACGCAGCGGTTATCGTGAAAGAAGATAAGGGCCCACGTGGGACTCGTATTTTCGGACCTGTCGCTCGCGAGCTTCGCGAAAAAGACTTCATGAAAATCGTTTCCCTGGCACCGGAAGTTATCTAATCAGCTTGCCCGCCAGGCAAGACTCAGGAGGTGTGACACATGCCACGATTGAAAAAAATTCTCGAGTCGCATAACAACAAATTGCACGTGAAAAAAGATGACACTGTCATCGTAATTACGGGTAAAGATAAAGGCAAAAAAGGCCGTGTTATTGCAGCATTCCCTCGTGAAAACCGCGTTATTGTGGAAGGCGTAAACATGGTGAAGAAGCATCAGAAGCCTAACGCTAAGAACCCACAAGGCGGTATCGTTGAGCAAGAAGCAGCAATTCATGCATCTAACGTTATGCACGTGGATCCAAAGTCGGGTAAAGTAACGCGCATCGGTTACAAAGTGGAAAACGGTAAAAAAGTGCGCGTAGCTAAACGCTCCGGCGAAATTATCGACTAATCGCTTCGGAAAGGAGGTCCATTCTACATGGCAGCTCGTTTGAAAGAACGTTATTTAAACGAAATTACTCCTGCGCTAGTGCAGAAGTTCAACTATACATCAGTAATGCAAGCACCAAAAGTGGAGAAAGTCGTCATCAACATTGGTATGGGTGAGGCTGTTCAAAACTCCAAAGTTTTGGATGCTGCAGTAGCTGAATTGCAACTAATCGCTGGTCAAAAGCCAGTAATCACTCGCGCGAAGAAGTCTATCGCAGGCTTTAAACTTCGTGAGGGAATGCCGATTGGTGTGAAAGTCACATTGCGTGGTGAGCGCATGTATCACTTCTTGGACAAATTGTTCAATGTCACGCTTCCTCGTGTCCGCGACTTCCGCGGTATCTCGAATAAAGCGTTTGACGGCCGCGGCAACTACACACTCGGTTTGAAGGAGCAAATTATCTTCCCTGAAATCGAGTATGATAAAATTGACAAGGTTCGTGGTATGGATATCGTCATCGTTACAACAGCGAAGACGGACGAAGAATCCCGCGAATTGTTGACGCAACTCGGCATGCCTTTCACGAAGTAATTCGTTTTAAAGGTCGGTTACGTTTGAGATACGGACTGAGCAATCAGTTCTGAATCCATCGACACAAATCTCTAGGAGGTGTCAACTCACGTGGCAAAAACTTCGATGAAAATCAAGCAACAACGCAAACCGAAGTTTGAAGTACGGGCATATACGCGCTGTGAGCGCTGCGGACGTCCGCATTCCGTATTACGTAAGTTCAAAATTTGCCGGATTTGTTTCCGCGAATTGGCATATAAAGGCCAGATTCCTGGCGTTAAAAAAGCAAGCTGGTAATCAACCCTGTTGCGGGAAGGAGGTTTACACTAATGGTTATGTCCGATCCGATTGCAGATATGCTTACACGCATTCGCAATGCTAATACAGTGCGTCATGAAACGGTGGAAATGCCTGCTTCTACTATGAAGAAGCAAATCGCAGAAATCTTGAAGCGTGAAGGCTTTATCCGTGACGCTGAATATATCGATGACAACAAACAAGGGATCATTCGCGTGTTCCTGAAGTACGGTGCAAACAACGAGCGTGTTATCACAGGCTTGAAGCGCATCAGTAAACCAGGACTGCGCGTGTACACGAAGGCTAATGAGGTTCCTCGCGTACTCGGCGGTCTCGGTATCGCAATCATCTCGACGTCCAAGGGCGTCATGACTGACAAAGAAGCTCGCCAGTCCAAATCCGGCGGCGAGGTAATCTGCTACGTTTGGTAAACCATTCGCATAAGATTGGAGGTGCAACAACATGTCCCGTATTGGTCGCAAACCAATTGAGGTACCAGGTGGCGTAACTGTCACTTTGGAAAACCACGTTATTACAGTAAAAGGACCGAAAGGAACTTTGACTCGTGAACTTCACAAAGACATGAAAGTGTCTGTAGAAGAGAACGTCATTTCCGTAGAACGTCCTTCTGAAAATAAACTTCATCGTTCGTTGCACGGTACAACACGCAGCGTAATCAACAACATGGTTAGCGGAGTAACTGATGGTTTCTCCAAAACCCTTGAGTTGGTCGGTGTAGGTTACCGTGCAAACAAATCCGGCGACAAGCTTGTCTTGAACGTTGGTTACTCCCATCCGGTTGAAATTACACCGGAAGCTGGTATTGAATTCGAAGTGCCTGCTCAAACGAAAATCATCGTTAAAGGCATTGATAAAGAGCGCGTTGGTGCTTATGCAGCGAACATTCGTGCAGTACGTGAGCCAGAACCTTACAAAGGTAAAGGTATCAAGTACGAAGGCGAACGCATCATTCGTAAAGAAGGTAAAGCAGGCAAGAAGAAGTAAGATCTTGCCTAGCTCACTTACCTTAGCAGCTTAATGGTTAAACTGAAGGGAGTGAAACAATCCGATGATTACCAAAGGCGATAAGAACAAAGCTCGGTTGAAAAGACACCTGCGTGTCCGTAAAAAAATCGAAGGTACAACGGAACGTCCTCGCTTGAACGTATTCCGTTCTTCTAAACATATTTACGCTCAACTTATCGATGACGTGAAAGGCGTAACAGTCGCTTCCGCTTCGACTATGGACAAAGAGCTTCGTGAAGATATCAAAAATGGTGGTAACGTAGAATCCGCTCGCAAAGTTGGCGAATTGATCGCAAAACGTGCGAAAGAGCAAGGATACGAGACAATCGTATTCGATCGTGGCGGTTACTTGTACCATGGACGTATTCAAGCTTTGGCTGACGCAGCACGCGAAGCTGGTCTTGAATTCTAATTTTTAATCGAAGGAGGTAAACGACTTGCGAGTTGATCCAAACACGTTAGAACTTTCTGAAAAAGTTGTTCAAATTAACCGCGTTGCTAAAGTTGTTAAAGGCGGACGTCGCTTTAGCTTTAGCGCTCTCGTGGTTGTCGGCGATGGCAAGGGCTGGGTTGGCGCTGGAATCGGTAAAGCATCCGAAGTACCAGACGCAATCCGCAAAGGTATCGAAGACGCTAAGAAAAACCTGATTCATGTTCCGTTTGTTAACACGACAATCCCTCACCAAGTAATTGGTCAGTTCGGCGCTGGTAAAGTTCTTTTGAAGCCAGCATCCGAAGGTACTGGGGTTATCGCAGGCGGTCCTGTTCGTGCCGTTCTTGAGTTGGCTGGTGTAGGCGATATCTTGACGAAATCGCTTGGTTCCTCTAACTCCATGAACATGGTTAACGCTACATTGGAAGGCTTGTCTCGTTTGAAGACAGCTGAACAAGTAGCTAAATTGCGCGGTAAAACCGTTGAAGAACTGTTAGGTTAAGGAGGGGACGAAGATGGCGAAATTGCAAATTACCCTCGTTCGCAGTCTGATCGGTCGCCCGGAAACTCATCGCCAAACGGTGAACACTTTGGGTTTGCGCAAGTTGAATCAGACGGTTGTTCATAACGACAACGTTGCGATCCGCGGAATGGTAAACCAAGTTAAACACTTGGTTGAAGTCAAAGAGATCGAAGCGTAAGGGTAAAACCATACGACTTCTGTAATCAGTTATAGATTACATGATACAATACAAAAGATTAGAGTCATAAATATTAAAGGAGGTGCGACGAACGATGAAGTTGAATGAACTTTCTCCGGCACCTGGTTCCCGCCAAACACGTAACCGTGTAGGCCGTGGTATCGCGACAGGAAACGGTAAAACATCTGGCCGTGGTCACAAGGGTCAAAATTCCCGTTCCGGCGGTGGTGTTCGTCCGGGCTTCGAAGGTGGACAAAACCCACTTTACCGTCGTCTGCCAAAACGCGGCTTTGTAAATCCAACTCGTAAAGAGTATGCGGTAGTTAACGTAACGGATTTGAACCGCTTTGAGGCGGGTACGGAAGTAACTCCGGAATTGTTGATGGAACAAGGCATCGTGAACAACCCAATGAGCGGAATCAAAGTATTGGGCAATGGCGATTTGTCCGTCAAATTGACGGTCAAAGCTAACAAGTTCTCTCAATCTGCGGTAGAGAAGATCGAGGCTGCCGGCGGTAAATCCGAGGTGATCTAATGTTCAAGACCGTATCGAATATATGGCGAGTCGAGGACTTGAGACGTAAGATTTTGTTTACGCTCATGGTTCTGATCGTTTATCGCGTCGGGTCCTTTATACCGGTTCCCGGCGTCGATACGTCGGTCTTTGCTACAGCAAGCCAAAACACGGACTTGTTCAGCATGCTGAACACTTTCTCTGGTGGTGCGCTGTTTAAATTCTCTATCTTTGCTCTAGGAATTATGCCGTACATTACGGCCTCGATCATCGTACAGCTTCTGTCGATGGACGTTATTCCGAAATTTACACAATGGGCAAAAGAAGGAGAAGTCGGCAAACGTAAGCTTTCCCAAATTACGCGCTACGGCACAGTAGTATTGGGATTGATTCAAGCTTTCGGTACGGCGATTGGGTTTAATCGCATGTACGGTGCGCAGCTGGTTCCAGGTGCAACATATGCGGATTATATCCTAATCGCGATTGTCTTGACTGCTGGTACGGCGTTCTTGATGTGGATCGGTGAACAAATCACGGAAAAGGGTATCGGCAACGGTATTTCGATTCTGATCTTCGCAGGTATCGTCGCAGCTATCCCGATTCATATTGGGGAAATCTATCGTAGTCAATTTGCCGATGCAAGCGGACAATTGTTCCTCAACATCGTCAAAATGATCGTTATCGTATTGGTTATCGTGCTGATTGTGATCGGTGTTATCTACATTCAGCAAGGGAACCGTAAAATTCCGGTACAATACGCTAAACGTGTTGTGGGTAACAAAATGTATGGTGGACAGAACACACACATTCCGCTTAAAGTAAATGGTGCAGGCGTTATTCCGGTCATCTTTGCATCTTCGCTCTTGATGTTCCCGGCTACAATTGCTCAATTCTGGGCGGATAAGCCGTGGGCTCGTTGGATCATTGAACATATGGGATTGAACAAGCCGCTTGGCATGTTCTTATACGTTCTTCTGATTATCGGGTTTACGTTCTTCTACACGTTCGTACAGTTGAATCCACAACAAATGGCAGATCAAATGAAAAAGAATGGCGGATATATCCCAGGAATTCGTCCGGGGAAAGCAACAGCAACGTACTTGACTCGAGTTATGTCTCGTATCACACTTGCAGGTGCTATCTTCCTCGCTGGCGTATCCATCTTGCCAGTGTTCTTCGGAGCACTAGCTGGATTGCCGCAATCTGTTCAAATTGGCGGTACTTCGATTCTGATCGTTGTCGGCGTTGCGCTTGACACAATGAAGCAAATCGAAAGCCAGTTGATCAAACGTCATTACAAAGGTTTCATTAATAAATAGGCAATAGGTTCCGGTGAGACCATCTAGGCTCATTGGCACCTATTGTGCTGTTCTTGTAGAGCAGAGGCTTAACGAATGGCATCGAAGCACCCCACTTCCGACGAAGTTAAGCCTGTGCTTACCATAAAGGGAGTGACATTCGATGAACATTCTATTCATGGGGCCTCCTGGGGCAGGAAAAGGAACACAGGCCGAGCGCATCGTAGAACAATTCGGCGTTCCTCATATCTCGACAGGAGACGCATTCCGCAAAGCAATTGGAGAAGGCACTCCTATCGGATTGAAGGCTAAAGAGTACATTGATCAGGGTCTGCTCGTTCCAGATGACGTGACGGTAGGCATCGTGCGAGAGCGCCTTGCACAACCTGATTGCGAGAAAGGGTTCCTTCTGGATGGTTTCCCGCGCACATTGGCGCAAGCTGAAGCGTTGAATAGCATCTTGGTAGAACTGAATCGCAGTCTTGATCATGTCATCAACCTGAGCGTTGACCGCGATTTACTGCTGGCGCGTCTTACAGGACGACGCATTTGCAAGTCTTGCGGCGCGACGTACCATGTCATCTACAACCCGCCTAAACAAGAGGGCGTTTGTGATAAGTGTCAAGGCGAGCTGTACCAACGTTCGGATGATTCCGAAGAGAAAGTCGGCACACGTCTTGATGAGTACATCAACAAAACGGCACCTTTGCTCGCATACTATGAGGACAAAGGCTTGTTGCGTCAGGTTGACGGGGAGAAGGAAATTGATACGGTCACGTCAGAAATCGTATCTTTACTGCGGGGTTAAACCATGATCATTTGTAAGTCCGAAGTGGAGTTAGGCTTCATGAGGGAAGCTGGGCGAATTGTTGCGGAAACGCATCGTCTTTTAGCGAAAACGATTGAGCCAGGGATTACCACTCTCGAGCTTGATTCGATCGCGGAATCGTTTATTCGCAGCCAAGGAGCAACACCTTCTTTCAAGGGCTACAACGGTTTTTCCGGCAGCATTTGCGCGTCAGTGAACGAAGAACTGGTTCACGGCATTCCCGGAAAGCGCAAGTTAAACGAAGGCGACATCATCAGCATCGACATCGGTGCGGAATACCGCGGATATCACGGTGACTCTGCCTGGACATATGGGGTTGGGAAGATAACGGAGGCAGCTCAGCAGCTGCTTGACGTAACGGAGCAATCACTTTATGCTGGCTTAGCGCTGGTTAAACCGGATGTACGGTTGTACACGATATCGCACGCGATTCAACGCGTGATCGAGGATGCAGGTTTTTCCGTTGTACGGGAATATGTCGGACACGGAATCGGTGCGGAGCTTCATGAAGAGCCGCAAATTCCGAACTACGGCATTCCGGACCGCGGACCACGCTTGAAACCGGGCATGGCGCTCGCGATTGAGCCGATGGTCATTGCCGGTGGGCGTCACGTCAAAACGCTCACTGACAACTGGACGGTCGTGACGGTGGACAGTTCATGGTGTGCTCATTTCGAGCATACGGTGGCTGTAACGCCGGACGGATGCGAAATTTTGACGAAGCTGGTTGAGTAGGTGAGAGGCATGAATGAATATTCCACTCCGCGTCTCGGCCAATTCGTCAAGGTTCTTCAGGGTCGTGATGAAAGCAAATATGCGGTTATCATTGATATTGAGGAGTCGCGCTACGTCAAGATAGCGGACGGAGACAAACGAAAGTTTGATCAACCAAAGCGTAAAAACTTGCTTCATCTCGAATTGCAACCTGCAATTAGCCATGAAGTTGTCCATAGTTTACACGAAAGCGGACGGGTAACGAACAGCAAGCTTCGTTATGTTATAGCGAAGTATGCTGAACAACAAGCCGCTGCACATGCTGATGAGAAAGGAGAATGACGTTGGCCAAGGAAGATGTAATTGAAGTTGAAGGTGTTGTAATTGAACCGTTGCCGAATGCAACGTTCCGTGTTGAGCTGGAGAATGGTCACCAAATTCTTGCCCACGTTTCCGGAAAGCTGCGGATGCATTTCATCCGTATCCTGACGGGGGACAAAGTGGTCGTTCAACTGTCGCCATACGATTTGAGTAAAGGTCGCATCACATATCGGAAGTAGTGCTCGGATCGTTCCGAGTCGCGCTTGCATGAACTTGCAGGCCGTTCACGCGTCAGGAAGACGGTTTGACGTGCTACTTGAGAAACTGGGAGGTATTCAGCATGAAGGTAAGACCTTCTGTTAAGCCCATTTGCGAGAAATGCAAAGTCATTCGTCGCAAAGGCAACGTTATGGTAATCTGTGAAAATCCGAAACACAAACAAAAACAAGGATAATAGAAGGGGGTGTAGCGTAAATGGCTCGTATAGCTGGTGTAGACTTGCCACGGGATAAACGCGTTGAGATCGCCTTGACATACATTTTTGGTATTGGTAAAACAACTTCTAAAAAGGTAATTGCTGAGGCTGGCGTTAACCCTGATACTCGCGTTCGCGATTTGACGGAAGATGAGGTAAACAAAATTCGTGAGCTGATTGACAAAACGGTTAAGGTTGAAGGTGACCTTCGTCGTGAGATTTCTCTGAACTTGAAGCGTTTGGTTGAAATCGGATGCTATCGTGGTATCCGTCATCGCCGTGGATTGCCTGTTCGTGGACAACGCACGAAAACAAATGCTCGTACACGTAAAGGCCCTCGTCGTACTGTAGCGAACAAGAAGAAGTAATAAGGGGGGATAAGTAGCAATGGCAAAACCAAAAAAAGTCGTACGTACTAAACGTCGTGACCGTAAAAATATTGAGACTGGTGTGGCTCATATCCGTTCCACGTTCAACAACACGATCGTGACAATCACGGATCCACACGGCAACGCAATTTCTTGGGCTAGCTCCGGCGGTTTGGGCTATAAAGGCTCCCGTAAATCTACGCCATTCGCAGCTCAAATGGCTGCTGAATCCGCAGCAAAAGCTGCTATGGAACATGGCATGAAGACGGTAGAAGTTATGGTTAAAGGCCCAGGCGCAGGTCGTGAAGCTGCCATCCGTTCTCTGCAAGCTGCAGGTTTGGAAGTTAGCATGATCAAAGACGTAACGCCAATCCCGCACAACGGCTGCCGCCCACCAAAACGTCGTCGCGTATAATGACGGCAACACCGATGCGTGTAGTATTAAGCTAGCGCCTGTTGGGAAGAATGGTTGTTTAGGCATACTGCATGAATCGACCGACCGTAGGTGTTTGACGTTAATGAACGCCAGCGACGTTTTAAGGAGGGTTATATAGTGATTGAGATCGAAAAGCCGAAGATTGAAACCGTGGAAGTCAATGAGGAAGGCACATACGGCAAATTTGTCGTAGAACCTTTAGAGCGTGGATACGGTACGACGCTGGGTAACTCCCTGCGCCGTATTCTCCTCTCCTCGTTGCCCGGTGCAGCAGTGACGTCCGTTCAAATCGACGGTGTCTTGCACGAGTTCTCGACAATTCCAGGAGTCTATGAAGACGTAACTGAGATTATCTTGAACTTGAAGGCCTTGTCGCTGAAAATCCACTCTGATGAAGAGAAAATTCTCGAAATCGATGCGGAAGGCGAAGGGGTAGTAACGGCTGGCGATATTCGAGCGGATAGTGATGTGGAAATTTTGAACCCGGATCTCCGCATTGCGACATTATCACAAGGTTCCAGACTCCATATGCGCATCTATGCGAATCGTGGACGTGGTTACGTACAAGCAGATCGCAACAAACGGGAAGATCAGCCTATCGGCGTAATTCCAGTTGATTCGATCTACACACCAATCTCGCGTGTAAACTACACAGTAGAGAACACTCGTGTTGGTCAAGTAACGAACTACGACAAGCTGATGCTTGAAGTATGGAGTGACGGAAGCATTCGACCGGAAGAAGCGGTTAGCCTCGGCGCTAAGATCCTTACAGAGCATCTGATGCTCTTCGTTGGACTGACTGACGAAGCGAAAGACGCGGAAATCATGGTTGAAAAAGAGGAAGATAAGAAAGAGAAAGTTCTTGAGATGACTATCGAAGAGCTGGATCTCTCCGTTCGTTCCTATAACTGCTTGAAACGTGCCGGCATCAATACGGTTCAAGAGCTGATTACGAAAACTGAAGAAGATATGATGAAGGTTCGCAACTTGGGCCGCAAATCTTTGGAAGAAGTTCAAGAGAAGCTCGAAGAACTCGGATTGGGCTTACGCATGGAAGACTAAACGGGACTTGGCAAAGAAGGAGGGGAAATAGCAATGGCATACCAAAAGTTGGGTCGTGACTCTAGCGCGCGTAAAGCTTTGTTCCGCGACATGGTTACTGACTTGTTCTTATATGAGCGCATCCAAACAACTGAAGCGAAAGCGAAAGAAGTTCGTTCCATCGCTGAGAAGTTGATCACGTTGGCGAAGCGCGGTGACTTGCATGCTCGCCGTCAGGTGGCAGCATTCGTTCGTCGCGAAACGTTGAACGGTGAACAAGATGCAATCCAAAAGCTGTTCTCGGAGCTTGCACCACGTTACGCAGAGCGTCCAGGTGGCTACACACGTATCATGAAACTGGGACCACGCCGTGGCGACTCCGCGCCTATGGTTTATTTGGAACTGGTTGACCGCGTGTAATTGCGGTTGCAGAATACGTTCAATACGTCGTGTAACAGCGTCGTAAAAAGAAGGCTCCCATGAGGAGCTTTTCTTTTTAACTGTGTTAGGATTGGAGCCAACTTCTGTTGGCTTCCTGTCTTGACTCTTGCAATGATTCCACTTATGAATTTATGTGCTATATATTTCATGTGGTGAATGAAGGCAAGAATACGCAATGCAGCGGCTGTCTTTATGCGAATAGAGATAGTGGTGACTGCCTGTTTACAGAGCAGTGAATGAAAGGAGTCTTCATGCGTAACGTAGGAATGCTTGTAAGTTACGATGGAACAGCTTACAGCGGTTTTCAGATACAGCCGAATGAAGACACGGTACAGGGTCGTATTGAGCAAGCTATCAAGATGCTGACGAATGAATCCATAAGCATTCATGCTTCGGGTCGGACAGATGCAGGGGTGCATGCTTACGGCCAAGTATTTCACTTCATGACCGAATCGGCGATTCCGATTGACCGGTGGACGATTGCGATCAATTCGCGTTTGCCGGATGATATTGTCATCCGTGAGACGTGGGAGGCGCCATTGTCATTCCATTCTCGTTACTCGTCGAAGCGGAAGACATACCGCTACTCCATCATTGCAGAGCGGAAGCCGGATGTATTCCGGAGGTTAACCGAGTTCTTTTACCCGAAGCCTCTGGATGTCCGTGCAATGCAAGAAGCCATTACTCATATAATAGGGGAACATGACTTTACTTCGTTTACTTCTCCGAAGTCGACGAAGGTGAGTAATGTCCGTACGATCTATGACGCCCACATCGAATATGAACCGAGCGTAACGGGGGAAGAAGGCCGCGGTCGCATTCATATCGTAGTGACAGGCAATGGTTTCTTATACAATATGGTTCGCATCATTGCAGGCACACTGATACGTGTGGGCCAGGGTAAGCTTGCACCGCATGACATCCCACGCATCTTGGAAGCGAAGAATCGACAAGTGGCAGGTCCATTGGCGGTTCCGCATGGATTGATGCTGTGGAGCGTGGAATACGGTGGCGAAGAGCGACTTGAGTCCATAAACAACGTATCCGAGTGAATCGAAATATTTTCTTGCAATATGCCCTAATCTATTGTAAAATAACATTTGTGTTTCTTTAGGCTTTCCCACAGCCCCCCAAAGAAATCACACTGCAGATTGCAGTTCATGAATGAAAATCAACGATTGAATGAATATACACAAGCTAGACAGGAACGAATGTTATTAAGGAGGATATTTCATGCGTACCACTTACATGGCGAAGCCAGCTGACGTTGAGCGCCAATGGTTCATTATCGACGCTGAAGGCAAGACACTTGGCCGCTTGGCGAGCGAAGCAGCTGCACTTATTCGCGGCAAACACAAACCAACTTTCACGCCACATGTTGACGGCGGTGATTTCGTTGTTATCATCAACGCTGAGAAAATCGTGTTGACAGGTAAGAAATTGACTGACAAGAAATACTATCGTCACTCCCACTATCCAGGCGGTTTGAAAGTGACATCTGCACAAGAAATGTTGAACAACAAGCCAGAGCGTATGATCGAACTTGCTGTTCAAGGGATGTTGCCTAAGACTCGCATGGGTAACAAAATGAAGCTTCGCGTTAAAGCATATGCAGGCGCTGAGCATCCACATCAAGCACAACAACCTGAAGTTTACGAACTTCGCGGATAATAAATAAAGGGAGGACAGTTTCATGGCACAAGTACAATACTATGGGACAGGTCGTCGTAAGCATTCCGTAGCGCGTGTTCGCCTTGTACCAGGCGAAGGCCGCATCGTGATCAACAAACGTGACCTTAATGAATACTTTGGTTTGGAAACATTGAAGCTTATCGTGAAGCAACCATTGAACCTTACAGAAACACTCGGTAAATACGACGTGTTGGTATTGGCTCATGGCGGCGGTATCTCCGGTCAAGCAGGCGCAATCCGTCACGGCATTTCCCGTGCATTGCTCAAGGCTGACCCTGAGCTTCGTCCAGCTTTGAAAAAAGCAGGATTCTTGACTCGCGACCCTCGTATGAAAGAGCGTAAGAAATACGGTCTTAAAGCAGCTCGTCGCGCACCTCAGTTCTCCAAACGTTAAGATTGGATTACCGAACATACAGCCCTTTCTTGGCCCTTGGCCAAGGAGGGCTTTTTTGTATGTTAAGACCTACTCTGGAATCTGCATACACTCCACTTTTCCCGCACCTAGGACATTTAGCCGGAATAGGCTGTAATCATATGTCTATCTCTCTGTAAATTTCGAATTGACAAAGCAAAGAAACGATCTATAATTATTAATTATACAAAACATACCAAAATACTAGGAATAAAAGGTGAGTATGTGGAGGATACGAAAATGAATTTATTGGAGAAAGAGGCTCTTGTACATGAGAAGGCGGAGCAATATGAGCAGTCCAATCCGGAAGAGGTAATCACTTGGGCTGTTAAGGCGTTCCCGAATATTACGTTTGCTTGTAGCTTTGGAGCGGAGGATGTTGTGCTTGTAGACATGCTGCAGCGGATCAGTCCTTCGACCGATATTTTTTACCTGGATACGGATTTTCACTTTCAAGAAACATACGAGACGAGAGATCGCATTACGGAGCGTTACAGTTTAAACTTTGTACGCGTCACCCCGCAACTTACCCCTGAAGAGCAATCCGAGACATACGGTGATGAATTGTGGCTTAGTAATCCCAACCAATGCTGCAATCTGCGTAAAGTCGAACCACTCACTGGCATTCTAAGCAAATATGATGCATGGATTACCGGTATTCGAAGAGATCAAGCCCCAACACGAGCCAATACACGAAAAGTAGAATACGACTCGAAATTCGGCCTCATCAAATTCAATCCATTAGCTGCTTGGACATCAGAAGATGTATGGAACTATATCCGCACTAACGATATCATTTATAACCCCCTACATGACCAAGGATATCCCAGTATAGGATGCTCCTATTGTACGCGCGCCGTTCAAGCAGGTGAAGATCCAAGGGCTGGACGTTGGTCAGGATCAGCGAAAATTGAATGTGGGCTTCACAAGTAATAAGTGCGTGGGTACCATTTGATTTGCTAATAAAGAATGGTACTATTGCCACATGCAGAGGAGAGGTGCTAAGAAGATGTCAACAATTGAGCCTCACGGAGGTACACTGATCAATCGATTGGTTCCAGAAGACGAGAAGGAGCTGAAGCGTAATGTGGCGGCAGCCCTACCGCGCATATCGCTCGATGCACGTACATTATCGGATATCGAAATGATAGGGGTAGGTGCTTTTTCTCCCCTTGAAGGCTTTATGAATGAAGATGACTATAAAAGTGTTGTAGACCAGATGAGATTGGCGAATGGAACGGTATGGAGCATACCTATTACACTGGCAGTCTCGGATGAAGTAGCCAAGAAGCTCAGCATAGGAAGCCCAGCTTCGCTTGTTGGGGAAGAAGACGGGGAACTGTATGGGGTTATTGAAATAGAGAGCATATACCAGGCTGATTTACTGCATGAAGCAGAACAAGTGTACAGAACGATGGATACAGCACATCCAGGAGTGGAGAAGCTGCTAAAGCGTCCTTCTACATATGTGGGAGGCAAAGTATCTGTATTGAAGCGCAGACAGCCGGAGCAATTTTCCCAATATTATTTTGATCCTGTGGAGACGCGGCAATTGTTTGCGGACAGAGGCTGGAGAACTGTTGTTGGTTTCCAAACACGAAATCCGGTGCATCGTGCTCATGAGTACATCCAGAAGAGTGCGATGGAGATTGTAGATGCTCTATTTCTAAATCCGCTTGTAGGGGAAACAAAGTCTGATGACGTCCCGGCTGATGTGCGCATGCGCAGCTATGAAGCGCTACTGGCGAATTATTATCCAGAGAATCGCGTGTTTCTTGGGGTATTCCCAGCTGCGATGCGTTATGCAGGACCAAGAGAAGCTGTATTCCATGCCATTGTGAGAAAAAATTACGGCTGCACCCACTTCATTGTTGGCCGAGACCATGCAGGTGTGGGAGATTATTATGGCACGTATGACGCCCAGCATATCTTCAGCTCCTTCGAACCCGAAGAATTGGGGATTCAGCCGATATTCTTCGAGCACAGCTTCTACTGTAAGACATGTGGAGGTATGGCCTCTAGCAAGACCTGTCCTCATGATGCAACCCATCATTTGACCCTATCCGGAACGAAGGTGCGTGCGCTATTGCGTGACGGTACATGTCCACCTCCAGAATTCTCAAGACCTGAGGTGGCACGCATTCTGATCGAAGGCATGGCACACTCAACAACTGCCCAAAAGTAATTGAATATAGAGGAACCTGTGGATCGTTAACGTATATTTGTCCACCTCGTCCCATATAGATGATTAGAAGTCTTTATGGAGCGGAGGTGGGCTTTTTTTGTGAAAAAGGTAAATTGGGAACAAAGCCGTCAGAAGCGAAGACATACGTCAATCTTATGGATACCACTGCGAAATGTCCGTCGCTGGTTAATAAGTTTATGCTTGTTGCTTCTAGTCGTTGTTGTGATGACGATGGAGATGCCGGTATCGAAGACATGGACCTATTGGTCCATTCCTCTATCGGGCAGAGTGATTGCTATCGACGCAGGGCATGGTGGAGTAGATGGCGGGGCTGTTGGTCGCGAGGGGTTATTAGAGAAGGACATTAACCTAACGATTGCACTACTTCTTCGTGATTACTTGCAGCAAGCTGGGGCTATTGTGGTCATGACCCGGGAAGGGGACTATGATTTGGCGGATAAGGACACTAAGGGATACTCCCGCAGGAAGGCAGAGGACTTGAAGAAGCGTGTTGGTTATATCGAGGAGAAGAAAGCGGATGTTGTCATTAGCTTGCATATGAACAGCGTACCTTCTTCTCGCTGGAGTGGAGCACAGGCTTTCTATACGAATCGCCATCCGGATAATGAACAGCTTGCGAAGTGGATTCAAGCGGAAATTCGTACGAATCTGGCCAATACGGATCGGGAGGCCAAGCCTACAGATCGGAAGCTCTATTTTATGGATCATATTTCGATCCCAGCTGTGTTGGTGGAGTCAGGCTTCTTATCGAACCCAGAAGAGTCACGGAGTCTGGCGAATGAAGAATATCAACGGAAGCTAGCTGCATCGATCTACAAGGGAATTTTGCGATATATTGCAGGAGAAAAAACTGGAAAATGATGACCTTATGCTATAATAGAAACGGTTACATAGTGACCGATCTGAACTTCATAGGAGACGAGGTGCCATCATGACGACGAAAGAAGAAGTGCTGCAATCACTGCAGGGCTTGCAGGAACCAGTGTCGGGACAAGACATGACAAGCCTTCATTGGATTCGCGATATGATGATTAAGGAAGATGAAGTGAAGCTGACGGCAATCGTAGCGCCACAAGCAGCAGATGCAGCCGCTAGAGAGGCGCTAGTCGGACAGATTAAGGAGCGTCTAGCAGCAATTGAGCTGCGCAATGTATATGTTCGTACTCGCATCGCATCTGAAGCTGAGCTGAGTGCAGCTGGAATAGCGGTACAAAGCGGGCAATCAACAACCGATCATGCGGGTAATGGCCGTGATTCCCAAGAAGGGAGTGCTCCTCGTGGACACGGTGCTGGATTAGAACAGCATCCTATCTTGGATCCGGCATCTGGAGTGAAATTTATCGCAATTGCCAGCGGCAAAGGTGGAGTTGGCAAATCGACAGTGACCGTGAACCTTGCGGTTGCGCTAGCTCGTCTCGGCAAACGTGTTGGCCTAATAGATGCAGACATATATGGATTCAGTGTACCTGACATGATGGGGATTGAAGACCGCCCTGTCGTTGTAGACAACTATATCATTCCACAGGAGCGCTTCGGAGTGAAGGTGATGTCCATGGGTTTCTTTGTAGAGGACAATAGTCCGGTCGTATGGCGCGGTCCAATGCTTGGCAAGATGCTCCGGAATTTCTTCCAAGAAGTGCAGTGGGGGGAGCTTGATTACATGCTTCTTGACTTGCCTCCAGGTACGGGGGATGTAGCCTTGGATATTCACCAAATGATACCGCATAGCCAAGAAATCATCGTAACGACACCACATGCGACAGCTGCCTTTGTTGCGGCTCGAGCAGGCACAATGGCCATTCATACGAAGCATGAGATTATCGGTATCGTCGAAAATATGTCCTATCTGGAATGCGGTTCTTGTGGCGAGAAGCAATATGTATTTGGACGAGGGGGCGGTGCTAAGCTGGCAGATGAGCTTCATGTTGACCTGCTTGCGCAGCTTCCGCTCGGCGCTCCAGACAATCATCCTGCAGAACCGGATTATGCTCCTTCTGTATATAAGGCAGATTCGTCAATTGGCAAGCAATTCGATGAGTTGGCGGCTGCCGTTGATGCGAAGATGCAAGTTGTGCAGGCCTAACAATGTCGGAGAGGCCTCATCATGAGTGCCTCTCCATAAGTGAGGAATAGAGGGGAAAGAGTGGGCTCCTAGCCTTCTCCACTACCACCTTCTTCTTCCGATCCACCTTCACTCTCACCGCCTTGCTTTTCCTTTTCCCCACCTTTTTTCTTTCCTTCCTTTTCTTTTTCTTTTTCCTTCGGCTGCAATTCTTCTTTAACGACCTTCCCTAATAAGTCCATGATTTCAAGCTTAAATATAGGGCTATTCAAAGCATCTTTCATTACAGTCTGTAGTTGTTTGCGATACTCTGGTGTCTTCATCATATCCAAATAAGACTTCATCATGTCTGGAGATTTAACAATGTCGCCAAAGTCCTTCTGATACTCTGGGTCTTTCATTAAAGTCTTCAGGATTTGTTTGTTTTCCTTGCTTACCGCCTTGGCGAATTCCCCGGCAAACTTCGGATCTTTCATTACTTTATCGAGGACTTTCTCATAATCGGGTGATACAAGTGTATCCTTAACTGCCGTTCGGATCTGCTCCTGCTGCTGCATATTTAATGATTGGGCTTGCATGCCGCCTCCGCCAGATGGACCGGATTGGATCGCCTTCTGCGCTTCCTCTGTCTTTAAAATATCGACAACCATCGTTTTAACTTCTTTATAATCGAGATTACTGCTTTGTGTGGGCTGCTCCATGCCGCAAGAGGTCAACAGCACGATTACGACGAAACTGACGATCGCAAGTTTGCCCAGTGGTGCCTTCATAACAGCTTCGCTCCCTTCTGTCCATGTCCTCACGCGTAGTATGTGGAGGAAATTATGAATTATGTTTGACAATGATAGTTTTTTGCTGAGAACATTGGTAAAATAATGAACATTGCGGAGGTGGAGCACCATGAATTTGAAAAAATGGTCTTATTTATTTTGGACAACTACGTGTATTGGTGGGGCAATCAGTCTCGTCATTGGCCTCGCATTACAGGTATTTCAAGGGGAAATGGGCAATTTTAGAGGGCCAGTGGATATTTTGCTTAATGTGCTTCAGTTAATCTTGAGCGGATGTATGATCAGCGTCTATTCGCAGATGGGATTCTTCGCATATCTGACGTTGAACTATATTGCCATTGGCTTGTTCAAGAAGGGATGGCCGTATGTTCAGGTATTATTGACCGTGATTGCACTACTCGATCTAATGTTCCTGCGCATGCTTCTGGGAAACAGGCCAGAAGGAGTGCGTGGAGGGGGCTACGAGGATATCGTGCTGGGTTTAGTTGTTCTAGTGCTTGCTGTAGCTGTTTCTTATTGGAAAGTAAAGGCGACAAATGCGACGGCTCTCATTCCTACCTTATTCTTTATGATTGCAATCACCACAGTGGAGACACTGTCGGCACTTAACATTGGAAATATGGCTACCTGGTTCGTATACATACCGCTCGCAATATGCAATGCGTATCAAATCTTGATGCTGCATCGATTGGTGGGCACAGCAAAAAGCTGACGGAAATCCGTCAGCCTCAGATTGTTGAGAAACCCTGTCTTTTTTAAAGGCACAGGGTTTCTTTTGTTTTGCATTCTAGGGATGAAAAGAGAACCCCTGGTGGTTATCCTCGTCTTTCTAGGCGATCCAGGTGGATCGCCATCT
>Ga0209566_100513_pt1 | contig 26806 bp, 17 predicted proteins | sample Araplavi_mTSA_r2_2_FD_184287 | JGI IMG/M metagenome (GOLD analysis project Ga0209566, IMG submission 184287) | Arabidopsis root microbial communities from North Carolina, USA - plate scrape CL_Cvi_mTSA_r2 (SPAdes) (version 2) | ecosystem: Host-associated > Plants > Roots > Endosphere | place...
GGCTGGCAGAGGGTCCCCGGCGACTGTAGCAGCAAATTTTGAACATGCACGGTTTGAGGGCGGGGCGCGCAAGGGCGTAGCGGCAGATTTTGCTCTTACACGGCTGGCAGAGGGTCCCCGGCGACTGTAGCAGCAAATTTTGACCTTGCACGGTTTGAGGGCGGGGCGCGCAAGGGCGTAGCGGCAAAATTTGTTCTTACACGGCTGTCAGAGGGACTTCGGAGACTGAAGCAGCAAACTGGAGCAGCAAAATTTGCGTGCAGGCCTAATGCTGCGGATACCGTTCACGGCCCGATCTGCGTGCAAATCCGAGTCAGAACGCAAAATCGAGGAGGAATGATGTGATGTGGAAAATAAGGCTTAAATCGGTCCTCGCTGTCACGCTCGGCATCGCGATCGCGGTGCCGGCCGGCTGGGGCGCAAGACAGGCGAGCGCGGCCGCGGCAGCGGTGGGGGACACGGTGCTAAGCGCCAGCTTCGATACGGGAACGGACGGCTGGTTCAAGCGCGGGACGGAGACAGTCGCGCAATCGACGGCGACCGCGCAGAGCGGAGCGGGGAGCCTGCTCGCGACCGGGCGCACCGCGACCTGGAACGGGCCAGGTGTAAACGCGAATGCGCTGGTGCCCGGCGCCACGTACGATTTTTCCATCTACGCCAAGCTGAAGGAAGATACGCAGGTCGGCACGGCGACGGTCGAGCTGACGATCAATCAACAGGGACTGCCCGATGGTGACGCGGGCGCCTATGCCAAGATCGACGCCAAGCCGGTCACGGCCGCGGACTGGGTGTTGCTCCAAGGTCGGATGACCGTCGACGCGCGCGCCTCCGGCTACCAGGTGTACGTGCAGTCTACCGACAGCGCGACGGTAGATTACTATGTGGACACGTTCGCCGCGAAGCTCGTGTCGCTGCCGACCGGGGAGTCGACGCCGCCTGCCGAGCCGAATCCGGCATCCGGCACCGTCGTGCTGTCCCAGAGCTTCGAGGACGGGCAGACCGGCAGCTGGGAAAACCTGAGCTGGGGCGGCACAGGGACGATCGGCGTTTCCGCGGATGCGGCGTCCGACGGGACCCACTCGCTCAAGTATAGCGGTCGCAGCACCCGTGCGAGCAGCCCGGCGCTCAATCTGACGAACGTCATGAAGTCGGACCGCACGTACGATCTGTCGCTGAAGGTGAAGCTGGGCGAAGGAACCGATACGCTGCATCTCGCGTCCAAGGTCGCCTCGCCGCTGCTGGACAATCAATATCCGTGGCTCGTGGGCGACCGTGAAGTAAGCGCCGGGGGCTGGACGACCTTCGAGGTGAAAAACTACGAAGTGCCTGCGAATACGTCGGAGCTGCGCATCTGGATCGAATCCGCGACGAGCTCGACCTCCGTGGCGGATCTGTATATCGACGAGGTCGTCGTGAAGGATATAACGCCGGCCGCAGGCGATCCCGGAGGCGGCGAGCTTGATCAGAGCGGCGTACGTGCCGACTTCGAAAACGGGCAAGGCGACTGGGTGCGCCGGTTCGGCGACGGCCAAATCGCGGTGACCGATGCGGCCAATCATACGGAGGGCGGCTCGCACAGCCTGCTCACGACCGTCTCCCAACAATACGACGGACCGCTGCTGGACGTCATGGGCAAGATGCACAAGGGCTACAAGTACAGTCTGTCGGCATGGGTGAGGATGGCGGCGGGCCAGGCGCCGACGGCGCTGCGGATCTCCGTGCAGTCCGGCGACAGCGCGTACACGAACGTCTCCTCGAACGCAAACGTAACCGCGGACGGCTGGGTGCAGCTGAGCGGTACGTTCACGGTCGCGACGACGCCGTCCGTGCTGCGCGCTTATGTCGAAGCGGCCGACAATATCGGCGGCGACCGGTCGTTTTACCTGGACGACTTCGTGCTGTCCTATAGCGGTCCCGTCGCGGGACCGCTGCCGATCCAGACCGATCTCGAACCGCTGAAGGACGTGTACGCAGATGCGTTCAAGATCGGGGCCGCCGTAGAGCCGGCGCAGCTCGAGGGCGATGCCAAGGCGTTGGTCGACTATCACTATAGCTCGATCGTGGCCGAGAACTCCACCAAGCCGGGCTCGCTCAATCCGTCCGAGGGCGTATGGAACTGGACGTCTGCGGACAAGATCGCGCTGTATGCCAAGGATCACGGCCTGGATTTCCGTCTGCATACGCTTGCCTGGCACTCGCAGGCTGCCGAGTGGATGTTCAAGGATGCGCAGGGCGAGCCGCTTGAAGCGACACTGGCGAACAAGCAGCTCGTGCTGGATAGGCTGACGACCTATATCGAGACGGTAGCGCGGCACTTTACGGCGCTGGGCGTCCATATCCAGTCCGTTGACGTCGTGAACGAGGTCATCGACGAAGGCCAGCCGGACGGCATGCGGCGCAGCGAGTGGTTCCGGCTGACCGGCACGGACTTCATCAAGACGGCGTTTACCGTCGCGCGGCGGGAGCTTCCGGGCGCCAAGCTGTATATCAACGATTACAATACGCAGGACCCGAAGAAACGCGATTTCCTGTACAATCTGGCGACGTCGCTGAGAGAGGAAGGGGTGCCGATCGACGGTGTCGGTCACCAGACGCACATCAACATCAGCGGGCCTTCGGTCCAGCAAATTTCCGATTCGATCCGCAAGTTCGCCGAGGCCGGCTTCGACAACCAGCTGACCGAGCTCGACGTATCGGTGTACACGAACAACAGCACGAGCTACGAGCCGATTCCGGAGGACATTCTGGTCAAGCAGGGCTATCGCTACAAGGAGTTGTTCAAGGAGCTGGTCCGACTCGACGATGAGGGCAAAGCGGCGGGCAATCCCGAAGGCTGGATCAGCAACGTGACGCTGTGGGGCGTCGCGGACGATTATACATGGTTGCACAATCGCGGTACGACGCGCCAGGATGCGCCGTTCCCGTTCGACAAGCGGCATCAGGCCAAGTATGCGTACTGGGGCATGATCGAAGCGGTCAAAGCGCTGAACCCGTCCAAGCTGCCGATCGCGGCGAAGGCTGCGAATGCGGCGCAGGGCACGCCGGCAAATACCGCGGATCCCGTGTGGCAGACCGTCCCGGCGCTGCACACCGAGAGTCTCGGTACGCTTAATGCCGAGGTTAAGACGCTGTGGGATGCGCAGCATCTGTACGTGCGCGTAGCGGTACGCGACCGGACCGATACCGCGACCGATCAGGTGGAGCTGTTCGTGGACGACGGCGGCATCCGCAAGCTGACCTTCCCGCGCGATCATGCGGACATCGCGAAGACGGCGGACGGGTACGTGCTGCAGGCCGCGATCCCAGTCGACGGCGCGCTCGGCAAGCAGGTGAAGTTTGACGTGCGCGTCACCGATAAGGGCATTAACGACGGTTCGGAGCAGGGCGGCAACGGCGTCATCGTCTCTTGGAGCGACCCGCGCAGCGCGCAGGACGGCGACAGCCTGGGCTACGGCGTGTTGACCTACATCGAGGCCACCCGCCTCGGCACGTCCGTGCACGGCACGCCGGTCATCGACGGCGAAGCCGACGGCATCTGGGCGACGGCCCCCGCGTACCGCACGGACGTCGTCGTCGAGCAGCAGGGCGGCGCGGCCGCGAAGGCCGAGTTCCGCACACTGTGGGATTCGCAGTACTTGTACGTCTACGCCGTCGTGACGGATAGCGTACTCAGCGACGCAATCGCGAACGCCTGGGAGCAGGATTCGGTAGAGATTTTCGTCGACCAGAACAATGGCAAGACGGCCGCCTACGAAGACGACGACGGTCAATATCGCATCAGCTATAAAAATGCGAAGACGGTCGGCGGTCACGCAAGCGCCAGCAATTATACGTCGGCAACCAAGCTGACGGACGGCGGCTACGCGGTGGAGGCGGCGATCGCGCTCGATACGATCTCGCCCGCGGCAGGCAAGCTGATCGGCTTCGATCTGCAGGTCAACAACGATCAGGACGGCGGATCGCGCGACAGCGTCTTCACTTGGAACGACCCGACCGGACAGTCCTACGCGAACACGTCGCGGTTCGGCGTGCTGCAGCTCGCGGAAACTGCGGGTCAGAAGCCGGATGACGGCACGAACGTACCGGGTCCGGGGACGGGCGCGGGGGCGCCGACTGCAGTCGATCCGATCGCGGTGTCGGTGGATGCGAGCGGAAAAGCGACGGCGAGCATAGGCGCAACCGCATTCGCTGCGGCGCTGAAGGAGGCGAAGGACGGGCGTATCGGCTTTGCCGTTCGGACGCCGGCGGGCACTAAGGACGTAGTCGTCAAGCTTCCGCTGGCGCAGGTCGACGGGGCGTCCAAGTCGGGAATCCGGGAGATCCGGATCGACACAGGGCTGGCCGATGTGGTGCTCCCGGTCTCGTTGTTCGAAGATGCGGGGCTCGCTGGCGACGTCGAGCTCAGCGTGAGCCGGGCGGATGCCAAGGCGCTGTCCGGGGAAGCGAGCGGGAAGATCGGCGACCGGCCGGTGTACGACTTCAGCCTCAGCGCGGGCGGACGGCAGATCGTTAAGTTCGGCGAAGGCAAGCGCGTTAAGATCTCAATCCCGTATACGTTGGAGCCGGGCGTCCGTCCGGGACAGGTCGTTATTTACGCGATCTCCGACAATAAGAGCAGTCTCGAGACGATCAAAAACGGCCGCTACGACCCTGCCGCCGGCAAGGTGGCATTCAGCGCCAGCCACTTCAGCGGATACGCGGCGGCGCCTGCGCAGGTCCGCTTCGCGGACGAGAATGCGGCGGCATGGGCGACGGATAGCATCCTCGCATTGGCGGCGCGCAGCGTCGTGAACGGCGTCTATGGCACGAATGGTTCTAGCGGGTCAAATGGATCTAGCGGGTCAAATGGATTAGACGGCGCAACCGGATCAACCGGATCGACCAGCGCTCTTGGCCTCTACTTCTTGCCGGAGCGGGCGGTCACCAGGGCGGAATTTGCGCAGATGCTCGTACGCGCGCTCGACATCAAGCCCGGCGACGCTTCGGCCAGCCTGCCGTTCGCCGATGTGAAGGCGGACGCCTGGTACGCGGACGCCGCTGCGACAGCCTATCAAGCCGGCATTGTCCGGGGCAAGGCGGACGGCACCTTCGGCGGGCAAGAGCGGATTACCCGCCAGGACATGGCGGTCATGGCTTACCGCGCGTTCGCCGCGTTCGGGCAGCATCTTGGCGCCGCAACCGGGAATGATGCGCCAGCGTTCGCCGACGACCGGGCGCTCGCCGATTACGCGCGCGAATCGGTGAAGGCCCTGCGGGAGGCCGGCATTGTAGGCGGCATGCCGGACGGCAGCTTTGCGCCGAACGGCATCGGGACCCGGGCGCAGGCGGCAGTCATGCTGGATCGGCTGCTCCAGCTGCAATGACGGAACCCAGGAGAACCTCGCCTCGCGCCAGCGGCGCGAGGTTTTTCCGCGGTTGGCTGAAGATGAGAAAATTCTCAACATATTCTAATAAACTACGAAAAGATTTGATATATCGGCGTTTATTTCTCTTGGTGGGAAGATTTAGGTTGTTTCAATTATGATATCGTGGGTTTCGAGGCACGCATACATACATCTGGGAGGAACTCACATGTCTAGAACCAAGCCTTTTATGCGCCGGATTCTGTCTGTCGGTTTGTGCGCCGCTATCGGTCTGGGAGCCGTAACGGTCGGACAAGCCTCCTTCGCGCCGAAGGCGTCCGCCGCTACCGTCTACGAGACGAAGGTCACGTACGGCGTGAACCTGAGGGTCAGCGCATCCGCGAGCTCAGGCGTTATTCGGATGATTCGTTCGGGAGAAAAAGTCCACGTCGTCGGCCAAGCGAACAGCTACTGGCTGCATGTCTTCGATCAGAAGGGCAATTCGGGCTATATCTCGTCCAGCAGCAAATATACGAATTATAAAGGAAGCGCCGGCGGCTCTGCGCCTTCCGCGGGCGGCGGCGCGAAGGCCGATCAAGTCATCGCGATCGCCAAAAGCTACATGGGCCGCGTCACCTACAGCTACGGCACGCGGAATCCGTCCAAGCTGATCTTCGATTGCTCGTCGTTCACGGAGTTCGTCTTCGCCAAGGTCGGCGTCGACCTGAAGTGGGGCACGAGGCTGCAGAAGTCCCAGGGCTCATACGTAAGCAAGGGCAACCTTGCCAAAGGAGATCTCGTGTTTTTCGATACGATCGGCAGCAACAACGGCGTCATCAATCACGTCGGCATCTATATAGGCAATGGGCAAGTCATCCACGACACGCCTTCCGTTAACGGGCTTCTAATCAGCTCGGTGAACACCGGCTATTGGTCGACGCACTACGTGACCGCGCGCCGCGTGCTCTAATCGCTTGAACCCGCGACGACAGCCTGCTTGAATGGAACAACGGGACAGCTGCTCATGCAGCTGTCCCGTTGTATTGCGCTATCGTTTCCCGTTCGTATACAAGCATCATCTCTGCCTTCCAGACAGCGTTAATGCACAATGAGGACCGGGCAGCTTGATAGCTGTGAAACCTTATGGCTGACGCTTCCAAGCATCATTTCTTTGATGCCCCTTAACCCACGACTTCCGATAATTATAAGTTGCTGCTCGGTATCCCTTGCATAATTTAATATTTCATGTGCAGGATCTCCCTTAAGATGAACGGTTTCCGGGTCAATCCCCGCAGATAATAATTTAGATTTGGCTTGTTGCAGCTGTTCCCAACCCGCTTTCTCCATTTCGTTCATTATTTCTTCCAAGAAATGCTCTGGTACATAAATCATGCCATTCGATACATATTCCTGGCTGACATTAACCAGGGTTACTTGCGTTTGTTTGTTTCGGGCGATTTCAACGGCTGCATCAAGGAGCTTGTTCGTTATTTCAGCTTGATCAATAGCCACCATCATTTTGTCAAACATTTTGATCATCCTTTCCGTGGCAGCTCGATACGATCTCGGCTACCTACAAAACGGTTTTTGGCTGCGCCAAGTCCGATTAAAAAGAGTAAGACCGAAGCGCCAAGCAGAATGAAAAGCGGCAGGTTCCAACTATTGGTCGCATCATGCAGATATCCGATAAGGGCGGGGCCGATCGCAGCAAGCAAATAACCGATCGATTGCGCCATGCCGGACAGTTCCGCCGCCTGATGCGCATTTTCCGTACGTAACCCGAAAAACATCATGGACAAACTAAAAGCGAAGCCTCCACCGATTCCGAGCAAGACGATCCACAACAGAATGATATCGAAGCTGCCGTAAAGGATCCCGAGCGTTCCCGTCAAAAGCAAAACGGCTGTAATGACCACTAACAAACGTTGGCTCGACGAGCGCCCGGCAATAACGGGGACAATAAAGGTGAATGGAAGCATGGCTAACTGCATGATCGAGAGGTACCATCCTGATTGGCTGGAGAGAATTCCTTGCTCCTTTAAAATTTCAGGCAGCCATGCGATCAGCACATAGAAAACCATGGACTGTATGCCCATGAACATGGTTACTTGCCAGGCAAGCGGAGATCGCCAAACATTCACATCGTTGCCCGCCAAGTGTCGACTCGTCGTGGCTGTTCGCTTCGTTCGATTTCTTAATTGAGGTAACCAACAGAGGATCGATACAAAGCTTAGAATTCCCCAAATTCCTAGCGCTCCCTGCCATTTCAGACCTGCGTTCACGGCTATCGGTACACTGATTCCCGATGCGATCGCTCCGCTTAAACTCATTGAAATGGAGTAAACGCCAGTCATGGAGCCCATTTTATTCGAGAAATCCCTTTTGATTATACTTGGCAGCAATACATTGCATACGGCGATCGCGAATCCAAGAATGGCTGTCCCGATGAACAGACTAGCAGCGCCGGATAAAGAACGGATTACAATACCTACAGTCAGGAAGATGAGGGCAATCAGAACGATACGTTCAACCCCAAACCTTCGTCCTAATTTTGGTACCAGAGGCGATAATAAAGCAAAGGCCAGCAAGGGTACCGTTGTAATCAGGCCTGCTAATGTATTTGAAATATGAACGTCATCCCTTATGAGACTCACTAAAGGACCGACTGAGGTTAAGGGCGTACGTAAATTAGCTGCAATAACGATAATGCCGAGAATGATCAGCCCGATAGAAGAGGGTGCGGCTTTTTGATTTGGTTGGTTCGGCACTCTTCCATTCTCCTTCCTCATTTCATGCCTATTTTTGTTTCCTGCCGATTGAAAAAAGGATGCAATAGCATTCGCGCGAATAAGGAAAGTATATTATAGTATATTATTTTTAACAATAAGTATTTTATGATGAATCAAAATCGAATAAAAACAAAAATACAACGCCGAGATCCCGTCATGGAATCCAGCGTTGTATTTAATAAGCAGGCATTTCGATTTTTAGAAACCATACTTTAAGGAAATGTGGAGCACGGTTTCGCTGTTCGTTGGATTGGTATAAGCGTGAGGACTATCTGCGCGGAAACTGATCGTATCATATTGATTCAAGGTGTAAACCTCTCCATTGACTTGAATTTCAATGGAACCGGTCATTACGGTCGCAATTTCAGTGGTATTCACATGATGACCTTCAGGGTGATACGAGCTATTCGGCTGTAAGTAAGCCCGACACATTTCAATATCGTTGCTTTTAAAGACGGGTTCAATGATCCAATTTTTTTGATCGTTAGAAAACCGCATTCCATCGCCTGCTCGATACAAGCTAACAGGGGCTTCCGATTTGAACAAAGCCAACAGCGGTAAAGATATGCCTTTTGAAATTTTCCATATAATCGCCAACGTCGGATTTGTCTCGCCGCGTTCGATATTCCCCAACGTTAGTTTGCTTACGCCGGTTAATTCCGCTAAGTCGTCTAAGCTCAAGTTTTTTTCTTTTCTGTATTTTTTCAAGGCGCCGCCGATTTGCAATACAATTTGTTTTGATTCATCGATCTCATCCATTTGATATTCACCTCAGCAGAAAAACAGTTAAAGCTAGTATATTGTTTATCCGGATTCTTTTCCATCATGCCTATGCCAGTAAGCTCAGCGGTTTCTTAAGAAAAATTTAAAGGAAAGGCCGGAAAATCATTAAGCATTGTGCGCTAAGCTGTCGTTAACAGCAAAGGAGCGTGATGCGCAATGCAAACGAAATATCTGTCGTCCATTCTGATGAAGCTCGGCGCCGCCGCGCTGTTCATCGGCTATCTGTACACATTGGTCAAGATTATCCTGTTCAAGTTCGGCGAAGTGAATGTCTCCCTGCTGGGACGTCTGCTGGCGGAAAATGCAGGACAGCCGCAGAACATCGCCTATCGGTTGCACTTCGCCAATCTGAAGCCGTTCGCGACCATCCACGAAAATGTGGCGGGGCTGCCGGGCTCCTTCGATACGATCAATCTGTTTGGCAACATCGCGCTGTTCGTGCCGCTCGGGCTGTTCCTCGCACTGTTCGTCGGCTGCCGTCTGCCTGCCGTTCTGCTGTGCGCGTTCAGCATCAGCCTTGCGCTGGAGAGCGCGCAGCTGCTGCTGGCCATGGGCAGCTTCGATGTGGACGATCTCATCCTGAACACGCTCGGCGGGGGAATCGGCTACGGTCTGTTCGCGAGCTCGGGACTCGCGCGGGGCCGGCTGCCCCGGACCGGCTCGCTGGAGAGCGGCCGTACCGCCAGCCGCGCTTGACGCAGCGGCGCCCGACTCCGGACATTGCCGGGGAAATGTTAGAAGCGGAACGACTCGCACAGGCTGGCGCCGTGCGGGTTGTTCCGTTTTTGCGCGCTTCCGTTGCCCGGATTCGGCGATTCTTGCTATGCTTGACATCAGAGAGCGTGTCAGGATGAAGGCGGGAGAGGGAGACGACGATGGAAATAACCAAGCTGCTCTATATCGAGGACGATCCGGAAATCGGCGGCTGGCTGGCCAGGGACCTGCGCGAGCGGGGGTACGAGGTCGAATGGCTGAAGGACGGCGAAAAGGCCGAGGAGCGGGCGGAGGACGCCGATCTCGCTTTGCTGGACGTGATGCTGCCGGGATTGGACGGCTTCACCGTCGGGCAGAAGCTCAAGCGGCGCCATCCGCAGCTGCCGGTGCTTATGCTGTCCGCGCGCGCCACGGTGGAGGACAAGGTACAGGGACTGGCGTTCGCCGACGATTATGTGACGAAGCCGTTTCACCCGGACGAGCTGGCCGCCCGCATCGAGGTGCTGCTGCGCCGCTCCGGCAAGGAAGGCGAACGGCCCCTGCGGCTCGGGCATTTGCTCGTGCGACCGCAGGAGCTCACCGTAACCGACGCGGAGAGCGGCGAGGAGATCGCGCTCACACCGAAGCAACTGCAGATTCTATTGTATCTGCTGCGCAATGACGGGCGGATCCGGACCAAGGAGCAGATCTACGAAGCGGTATGGGGCGAGCCGTATATGGAGGGCGACAAAACGGTGATGGTGCACATCCGTTATCTTCGCGAGCGCATTGAGCGCGATCCGGCGCGGCCGCAGCTGATCGAGACGGTGCGCGGCATCGGCTACCGGGTGCGATCCACATGAGCAGGCGCCGGCTCCTGCCGCGATTGCCGCGCCGGTCCTCGCTGCTCGCGCGCTACAGCGCGATCATCGTATCCGCGGTGCTCGTGCTGCCGCTGCTGCTCGCGGTGGTCGGCATCGCGACGACCGTCTCGACTGCATTGATGTCTTCAGACCGCGGCGATTCGCCTTACCGGGACCCGACGAAGCTGCGCCAATCTTGGGAGGCCGTAGCCGCGTCGCTCGGCGGCATCCCGGAGGCCGAGGCGGCGTCCCGGCTCCGCGACTGGCAGGCGCGTTATCCGCAGACGCGCGTATTCCGCATCGATGCGCAGGGACGGCTGCGCGAATCTTACCCGCACCGCGAGGATCTGCCGACCCAATGGACAGCCTCCGGCACGGTTGAATTTATGAAAAAGGCGGTTAACGGCCCGATCTTCACGGTTGTAGCCTTTGTTGGGTCCGGTTCGAAATCCGGTTCAAGCTCCGGTTCGGATCAGGGTACGGGACCGACAGCCGGGTTTAACGCCGGCTCCGCCTCCAGCTCCGATTCGGGCGAAGGCTTTATCGTAATGGAGATCCCCCGCGAACTTACGAAGCCATACGCGCAGCGCGGGGGCCGGGTCAGCAGCACCGTCTATGCCGTCGGCGTGCTTACGCTGCTCGGCGTGTTTCTGGCCGTTTCGTTTTTGTTTTTTACGCGTATCCGGCGCCGGCTCGTACGGCTGCAGCAGGCTATGGAGCAGCCAGCCGGGAGCGGGCTGCCGCAGCCGATCGAGCCGTCGGGCGACGACGAGATCGGGCGGCTTGAACGCAGCTTCAGCGCCATGGCCCGCCAGCTGGAGGAAGGGCGGCAGCGCGAGGCGGCCGAGGAGGAGCTGAGGCGCGAGCTGATCGCCAAGCTGTCGCACGACGTGCGCACGCCGCTTACGGTCATCCGTGCGCACGCCTTTTCGCTGGAAAAGGAGCCGCTTCGCGAGTCCGGACGGGAGTCGCTGCGAGTCATGACCGCCAAGCTCGACTATCTGTCGCAACTGATGGAAAATCTCTTTTCCTACAACCTGCTGGCGGCCGGCAAATACCCGTACCGCCCGGCGCGGACCGACGTGGCGCGGCTCGCGCGCGAGCAATTGGCGGCCTGGTACCCTGCCTTCGAGCAGGCGGGCGTGGAGCTGTCCTCCGAGCTGGAGGGGCAGGCCGTGTACTGGGAGGTTGATCCGCTCTGGCTGGAGCGGGTGCTCGACAATCTGCTGCAAAATGCGCTGCGTCACGCCGCGTCCGGCCGATTCGTCGAGGTTCGCCTCGACGAGCGAGAGGGAGGACGGCTGTCGGTCGCGGATCGGGGGCCGGGGATGGACGCGCCGTCGCCGGGCAAGGGCAGCGGGCTCGGTCTTCAGATCGTGCGCCTGATGCTGGCGCGCATGTCGCTGCGTCTGGTCACGGAGAGCGGTCCCGGCGGGACGATCGTCACGATCGAAGCGACGTCGTATTTTTAAACGCTTTTTAACCTTGTTCGATCCTGAATCTTAACCTGGCGCCTTTAAGATAGGAGTTGAGGTGAGGAGAGATGGACAACAATCGAAGGGAACGGAGCGCGGGTGACTCCGGCTGGCTGCTGGAGACGACCGGCTTGACGAAAAGACTCGGCGGAAAGACTGTCGTAGCGGATGTCGGACTGCGCGTCGGGGAGGGCGACATTTACGGTTTCCTAGGCCCCAACGGGGCGGGGAAAACGACGACGATCCGCATGCTGCTCGGGCTGGCGAAGCCGACCCGCGGTCATATCAAAGTGTTCGGCCGCAGCTTGGCGAAGGAGCGGCTCGAGATTTTGCGGCAGGTCGGCTCGTTGGTCGAGTACCCGTCCTACTACGGTCATCTAACGGGACTTGAAAATCTGGAGATCATTCGCCGGCTGCTGGATGCCCCGAAGGCGCGGATCTACGAGGCGCTGGCTACCGTGCGGCTGGAAAAGGACGCGGGACGGGCCGTCCGCGGCTACTCGCTCGGCATGAAGCAGCGGCTCGGCATCGCGGCGGCGCTGCTCGGGCATCCGCGTCTGCTCGTGCTCGACGAGCCGACGAACGGGCTGGACCCGGCGGGCATCCAAGAGATCCGCGAGCTCATCAAGAGCCTGCCGGCGCAGCGCGGCGTGACGATCCTCTTGTCCAGCCATCTGCTGTCCGAGGTCGAGCTGATGGCGACGCGGGTCGGCATCATAGCGGCCGGGAAGCTCGTGTACCAGGACGATATCGCAAGGCTCAAGCAGCGTACCGCGGGACGCATCCGGCTGAGCCTAAGCGAGCCCGAACTCGCCCGTCAACGGCTGCTGTCGCGGGGCTACGACGCGCTGCCGGACGAGAGAGGGATCACCGTACCGGCAGGCGACGACCGTATGATCGCCGCCGCCGTCGCAGATCTCGTGCGCGAATCGCATCAGATCTACCGCGTGGAGGAGCAGCGCTCCTCGCTGGAGAGCGTCTTTCTGGAGATAACGGGAACGGGAGGGAGCCTCTGATGTTCGCCCGGCTGTTGTCCGTCGAATTCATGAAGCTGCGCCGCAAAGGCGTGTTCGCGCTGGCCGTGATCGGGCCGCTCGGCGTCGTGCTGCTGCAGGCCGTCAACTATGGCTTGCGCTATGATTACCTGACCAGGTTGTACGCGAGCGACCCGTGGGGCGGGCTGCTCGGCCAGGTCTCGTCGCTGGCGGTATCCGCATTGTTCATCGGACTGGCGCTCATCGCTTCGATGTCCGCGGGCGTCGAGCATACCGCGGGCGGCTGGAAGCAGCTGCTGGCGCTGCCTTTGACGCGGGTGCGCGTGTTCGCCGCCAAAAGCGCGACGACGCTGCTGCTTCTGCTCGGCTCGTGCACGCTGCTGCTGGTTTTGACGCTCGCGATGGGGCTGCTGCTCGGCTTCGAAGCGGGCGAGATTCCTATGGCCAAGCTGCTGGCGACGGTCTATCTGCCCTATATCGCGGCAATGCCGTTCGTCGCCCTGCAGATCGGCCTGTCGCTGACGTTCGGCAACCAGGCGGTGCCCATGACGGTCGGCACGTTGGGGCTCGTCGTATCGATGTTCGCCGTATTCCTGCCCGATTGGGTGCCTTACGGATGGCCGGGACAGACGCTCGAAGCGGCCGGACGCTGGCGGGCCGTCGCCGGCGGCGCGGTCGGCGGCTTGCTGTTGCTCGCTGCCGGCTGCGGATGGTTCGTGCGAAGGGATGTGAGCTGACATGCTGAGACTGCTATCCGCCGAATGGCTGAAGCTGCGCCGCTCGGTCATCTGGGTGCTGCTGCCCGTCAGCCCGCTGCTGGCGTTCGCCATCGCATGGCTCGCTCCGCTTGACAGCGACGGGCAGTCGCAATGGGCGTACGCACTGTCGATCGCATCGACGGCGCACGGCCTGCTGTTCCTGCCGCTGCTGACCGGCATCATCGCGGCGCTGCTGTGCCGCTTCGAGCATGCGGGCGGCGGCTGGAAGCTGCTGCTGTCGCTGCCGCTGCGCCGCAGCCAGCTGTACCTGGCCAAGCTGGCCGCCATACTCGGCTTGCTGCTGCTGCTTCAGGCGCTGTTTGCCGCGGCGATCGTCGCGGGCGGCTTGCTGCGCGGCATCGAGGAACCGGCGCCATGGGGCTTGCTCGCCCGGTCGATGCTGGGCGGCTGGGCCGCCTGCCTGCCGCTCGCTGCGATGCAGCTGTGGGCGGCCAGTGTCTGGACCGGCTTCGCCGCGCCGCTGGCGCTGAACGTCATCTTCACGCTGCCGAACCTGCTGGTCATCAATTCAGAGCGCTTCGCGCCGCTGTACCCCTGGACGCAGCCGATGCTGGCGATGCTGCCCTCAAGCGGCGCGGACGGGGCGGGGACGGCGCTCGCCGTGGATCCGGCCACGCTGTTCGGCGTCGTCGGCGGCAGCTTCGCCTTGTTTCTGCTGGCCGGGCTCGGCATGTTCCTGCGGCGGACGGCCTGAGCGTCGAGGCTGCCGGCGACGGTCGCGGCTGGCGGCAACGATACGAGTCGAGACTCTGCGAACCCCAAACACAAACACTGCAAACGATCAAGCATGTCCCCAGAACGGACTAAACCCCGGCGGACCTTCTCCGCCAGGGTTTTTCGACATTATCGATTATTACTTTTCCGCAGGGGAGGCGAGGGATGGTAGGAGGCAGGCGAGGGATGGAAGGAGGCTGGCGAGGGATGGTAGGAGGCTGGCGAGGGTAGAAGACAGGGTATTTACTGAACTGAGCATGTGGATGGGAATCATGGGAGAGTCGAGGGTTTCGAGTTGTCGGGTTACTGCCAACGCGTCGTACAGTGACCCGGCCACAGGACGGGAATGCGAAGGTTTAAAGGTCTGAAGGTTCTAAGGTTGAAGGTTGAAGGTTTCGGAGCAGATAAGTGCCAAAATACCACTAAATGAGTCCAAATCGACCTGCCAGCGGCCGATAAGTGCTAAAGTGCAATTAATCTTTTACCTATGATACAAAAATGGCTTCTAAACGTGGATTAGTTGTACTTTAGCAATTGTTGACCCAAACACAGATCGCATTAGGGAAATTAGTTGCAGTTTAGCAACAATTCAATTCACCCATCGCACGCGGCACGAATGGGGGGGTAGCAACAATTCGATTCACCTGTCGGGCTCGGCACGGATGTGATTCTAGCAACAATTCCAATAATTCCAATCACCCATCTACGCGGCACGAATGGCGGTTTAGCAACGATGCCATCCACCCTAGCGCGGCACAAATGGGTATAAACAAAGTACCGTCAGGATGGTCTTCCTGACGGCACTTTGTTGTTGCATCGCAACAGCCGCGTCACCCGCGATACGCCTGCTCCAATTTGGCGATATCGATTTTTTTCATCTTCATAAAGGCTTCGGTCACGCGCTTGGTCTGCTCGGGCGTACCCTTCGTCAGCATGTCGTCCATCCCGGCGGGCGAGATCTGCCAGCAGAGGCCGTACTTGTCCTTCAGCCAGCCGCACTGTCCGGCTTCGGGCTCTGCGGCCAGCTTGTCCCAGTAGCGGTCGATCTGTTCCTGCGTTTCGCAGAGCACGAGCAGGGAGATCGCCTCGTTGAAGGTGAAGCCGTGATTATGCGCGCTGTCCATCGCTGCCAGCCAAGTGTTCTCAACCATGAAGTCGGTGAACATGACCGTGCCTTCCCGGTCCGGCTCCCTGCCGGGACCGTAGCGGTGCAGGGTGCCGGGGCGCGAATGGTCGAATACCGACAAGTAAAGTTCGCGCGCTTCCTCGGCCTTTCCGGCGTTGTCTCCGGTGAACATCAGAGAGGGGACGATCGTCGGCCGCGGCTCTCCGTCCGGATTCGTCAGCATGAGCTGCCACGTGACGCCATACTTGTCCCGAATCCAGCCGAACCGCTCGCTGAACGGATACGAACCCAGCGGCATCAGCGCGGTGCCATGCTCGGCCAGCTTGTCCCAAGTCTCGTCGAGCAGTTCCCGCGCGCGGCTCTCGCGCGACGGATCGAAGTTCACGATAAACGAGATGGAGGGATTGAACTTAAACAGCGGTCCCGCGGAGATGGCCATGAACGGAACGCCCCAGAGCGTAAACGACACGACATCGGAGTCGCCCGAGGGCGTATCGCGCAGCGTGGCCTTGCTGTCGATGCGGGAATCCGGGAAAATACCGCAGTAGAATTCCGCGGCCTCCTGGGCTTCCCGGTCGTACCACAGATGCGGGACGATCGCCGGACGCGGCGCGCCGGCATGCACTTCATTCATCATTAACGCCTCCTTTTATTGTTATTTTATCACGAAGCGGCAGGGGAGCGTTTCTCCTCGATTGCTGTGTTGCATGCCGGCGATCTTTTGCAAACGATTGATCCGGGCTTCGCGATCCTTTATCATTTTAATAGCGTGTCGCAAAGTAAGCGTTTTTTTGAAAGGGTCGAGCAGCTAGCGGGAATCGGTGAATCGCCAGCCGGGGAACGCGACAGACGATCTTGCCATGGGGAGGGAGCAGCATGCTTATCGGAATTGTCGCAGCAGCCGCCGCGGCCGTGGCTTTATTAATCGTGTGGCTGACGCTGCGCAGCAGGAGGGCCGCCGCTTCGCGCAGTTCGAAGGTCGTGCCGCTCCGGGCGGCTCGGAAGCGGATCGACAAAGGGAACAACAAGCTGGCAAGCGCGCAGACAAACAAACAGACAAGCGTACGGGACCAGCTTCCCGCAGGGGAACAAGCCAGGCCCTGCTCCTTATGCCGCAAGCGATCCGCCCGGCTTTATTTTTATCTCGACGAGAGCGGCCGCACGATCGGCACCTGCAAAGCCTGCCGGCCCAAAGCCGAAGCGCGGGAACTCGATCGCCTATAGTTCATCCGAATAGAGCCGGACCTGCCCATGAAGGCGGGGCCGGTTTTTTCTTGACAGTCTGTGGAAATGGGTGTACTCTTTCGTTGAGTGAGTAAATCACTCAACATTAAAATGACCTTAATAATGAGGAGCTGCCCTTATGAGTAAAACCAACGTACTGCCGGATCTGATGATGAGGATGTTCAATCGACGGAAGAACGCACGCAAGCTTCGGATGGAATCGCCGAACGGGATTGCAGAGAGCCGATATGTCGCGATCGGAGGCATCGAGCAGTGGATCTCGGTTCGCGGGGAGGACCGCAGCAACCCCATGCTCCTGCTCGTCCATGGGGGGCCGGCCTCCTCCTACTCCATTTTCAGCCCTCTGATCCGCTCATGGGAGAAGCACTTTACGATCGTGCAATGGGACCAACGCGGCACCGGCAAAACGTTCGGCAAGAACGGCAAAGAAGGCTGCGGCGCCATCTCCTTCGATCGTCTCGTGCAAGATGGGATCGAATTAACGCAATACTTGCTTCGCTCGTTTCAACAAGACAAACTTCTTCTGATCGGCAGTTCTGTAGGAAGCGTCATCGGAACGCAGATGGCCAAACGCAGGCCGGAACTGTTCCATGCTTATGTAGGCACGGACCAGAACGTCGACATCGAAGGGCATAAGCTGTCGTATCAGCTGAATTTGGAAGGCTTGCGCGCGGCCAAATGCGCCAAAGGCATCAAGCTGTTCGAGCAGATCGGGCCAGATCCTCTCCGATGGAGCCTGAAGGACTTCGACCAGAAGAATCGCTGGATGGTCAAAGTCCTCTCGTCTGCTCCCAACATGATCATGGACCTCGTCCTGCCTTCGATGCTGGCTTCGCCGAACCATTCCTTCCGGGATATGCTCGACTACTTTAAAGGAATGAATTTTACGCTCGAACAGCTGTATGACGAATTGATTTCCTTCGACGCCCGCAAGCTCGGTACACGATACGAATTGCCTTACTTCATTTTCCAAGGTGATACCGATTTGGTCACGCCGCTTGAGACGGCGCAGCGCTTTTTCGAGGACATTGATGCGCCTTACAAGGACTTCGCGCTGATCCGCAATGCCGGGCATCTCGCCTGTTTTGCCCGCCCCGAGCAGTTTCTCGAGCTGTTAATTCAAAGGGTGCTGCCGCTGATACGAGCTTCAAGCCGCCGTTCCTCGGGGACTTCCGAAGTGCCGCATGTGATATAATGGGAGCGACATTTCCAAAGATCGGAGCTTGAAGTCCATTGTCTCCCTTAAGCAAACAGCAATTGGATCAGATCCGCGACGAACGCACGACGCAGATCAAACAAGCGGCACTGAAAGTATTCGCCCGTCATGGATTCGTCCGCACGAAGACGAGCGTAATCGCCGCGGAAGCGGGCATTAGCGAAGGCCTCATCTTCCGATACTTCGAAACGAAAGATAAGCTCTATGCGACGATCGTCAAAGAGTTATTGGAAGACGCGGCGAGCGAGATCGACGACAGCCGGGAGCTTCCGGGTACGCCCTACGAACAGATCAAGGCGCTCACCCGGAACATGCTGGACGAAAACAATAAATTCGCCTTTATGCTCATTCTGAGAGCGCGCAAGACGGATGGGCTCTCGCCGGAGATTGCGCATATCCTCGAACAATATTCCGTCGACGCGATGATCGATCGGCTGCTGCCCGTCTTCGTCCGTGGCCAGGAAGCCGGCGAATTCGCCGCCGGGGACCCACGGCAGCTGCTCTGCTGGTACATGTCCGTCGTCAATAGTCTTATTCTGCAGGAGCAAGGCGAAGAGGCGTACGGGTTCCCGGACGTTGACGTCTTAATGCGGCTGCTGACCAAGTGAGGCGGCGTATCGGCAAGCATGCTCGCCAAATCGCCTAACAGGAGGCCGACAAAGGAATTCGCGGCATCTTGTCGAATCTCAGTGTTACACGAGAGAAGACGAGGAGGCGACGGCGGTGGATACGAGACAGTGGATGTCGGTGCTGCTGTGTCTTGCGACTGCGCTCATGCTGTTCGTCGCCTGCCTCTCTTATTGGAAACGGCAGCAGCCGATGGCGCGCACGATGTTGTGGATGATGATCACGGCCTCCTTCTACTCGATGGGCTATACGTTAGAGATCGTAAGCGAGAGTTTGCGCGAGGTGAAGCTGTCGTACCAATTGGAGTACGCGGGCATTCCTTTTGTCTCGGCCTTCTGGCTGCTGCTCGTCTTTCAATTCACCGGCTTCGCCGCCCGGCATCGCAAGCCGGTCGCGATCGGCATTTTCCTCATTCCGACGATCACCTTCCTGCTGCACCTCACGAACGATTGGCATCATCTGATCTACCGGGCCTACCTCCCGAACACAGAAGGGCTCGTCCCCGTCTTCAATACGATCAAAGGACCCTGGTACGGCGTTCACGCGGTCTACAATTATACGATTCTCCTTTTCGGCATCCTTCTGTTTCTCCCGATGTATCTTAGAGCCGTCCCGATCGTTCGCAAGCAGATCGTCGTGCTGATCGTCGGCGCGGCCGGTCCGATTCTGTTCAATATCGCCTACATGTTCAACAAGGAGATCGACTTCACGCCGCTTGGCTTTGCTTTGTCCGGGCTCGTGTATGCCTGGGGCATCTTCCGTTTCCGGCTGCTGCGACTAACGCCGCTTGCCTATGCCAAGATGTTCGACACGATCCGGGACGGCGCTATTCTGCTGGACTACGACAATCTGATCGTAAGCCACAACGATGCGGCGACGGAGGCTTATCCCGGGCTTGTTGCGGCGAGCGGAGGGCCTGCGACGGCCCGGACGCTGTTCGCCGAGAGCCCCGAGCTGCTGAACAGGCTGACATCTTCGCAGCACTTGGACGAGCGCTTCCCGCTGGCGCGCGCGCTCGGCGACCGGACGAGACACTACATCTGCAGCATCACCCACATTTACGACGCCGGTACATCCCCGATCGGGAAAATGATCCTGCTGAGCGACGTCACGGCGCTGCGCGAAAACGAGGAGCGGCTGCGGGAGAAATCTGAGCGGCTGACGCAGCTGAACGCCTTCAAGGACAAGCTGTTCACGGTGATGGCCCACGATATCCGCGATCCGATCGCGCTGCTCGTCAGCTTGACCGAGATCTTGGGGGAGGAGTCGGAGGAACTGGCGGATCCCGGCCGTACCCGGACGAAGGCCGAGGTGTTGCCCGAGATCAAGCGCCAGGTTCGGGGCACCTACCATTTGGTGGACAATCTGCTCGACTGGTACCGCAGCCAGAACGGCAAGATCGCGTTTCGCCCGCAGCCATGGAACCTGCAGCAGGTCGTCCGCCAAGCGCTGTCGCTGGCCGGCGCGAGAGCCGCCGCGAAGCACATCCGGATCGCGGAGGGGATCGACGACCAGCTGACCGTGAACGCGGACAAAGAGATGCTCGATCTGATCTTCCGCAATCTGCTGGCCAACGCGATCAAGTACACCGATATCGGCGGGCAAATCGCCGTGAGCGCGTCCGTCCGCGATGGCGAAGTGAGCGTATCCGTGAGCGACGACGGGCGAGGGATCGACGAGGAGACGGCGAAGCTGCTCCGGCGCGACGAGATGTACTTCAAGGAACCGGGTTTCGCCAGCTCGGACGACGGCGGAGAGATGCGGTTCGGTCTTGTGCTCACGCGCGAATTCCTCCGCATGCACGGAGGCAGCCTCCGGTTCGAGAGCGAGGCTGGGCGGGGGACGACGTTCTGGTTCACGCTGCCGGGCTGCGCCGGCGGGGGCGCGGCGGACAATGACGGATTGGCGGTGCGTACATATGAAAGTGATGCTGGTTGACGACGAGCCGGTCATGCACCTCATCATGAGGAAAATGCTGGAGAAGTATCCTGAGCTGGAGGTCGCCGGAACGTTCACGGATGCGCGCTCGGCGTCGGAATTTCTGGAAGAGCATACGGACGTCGAATTGGTCTTCGTGGATATCTCCATGCCGGAGGGCAGCGGCCTCGCCTTCGCCGCGAAGCTGGACGAGGAAGGCAGCAGGCTGCGGGTCGTGTTCGTCACTTCGCACAAGGATTATGCCGTCGATGCGTTCGAGCTGTCCGCGCTCGATTATCTGGTCAAACCCGTCACGCAAGAGCGGCTGGAGCGGACGGTTCATCGCGCGCTGGAGAGCCGCAAGGCGCTGCAGGACGCGCTTGCGACAGATACCCCAGCACAGGAACGTCGAAAGGTGAACGTGTCGGCGCTCGGCGATTATGCCGTGCAGAGCGAACGGGGCCGGGTGAAGTGGATGTCCGGCAAAAGCGCCGAGCTGTTCGCGTATCTGCTGCTGAGCCGGGGCAGGCGGATCTCCCGCCATCGCCTGATCTCGGAGATCTTCGCGGGCATGACGAGCTCGAATGCGGAGAAGTACTTGAACACGGCGGTCTATCAGCTTCGCAAGTCGCTGGAGCCGATCGGCCTGCGCGAGGCGGTCCGCTCGGAGAACGACGGATACGTACTGGAGCTGGACGACGCCGTCGTCGACTTCGAGGAATTCGAGCGCGAGACGTCCAGGCTCGGCAAGCTCCATGCGGGCAACGTGGCGAAGGCGCTGCGCGTCGAGCGGCTGTATACGGGCGACCTGTTCGGGAACAAGGCGTATGTCTGGGCGGTCCACCATACGGAGCGGCTGGCGGACCGCTATGCGGCCTTCGTGCGGGACGCGGTCGAGGTTCTGCTCGGCGTGCCGGACACGGCCGCCGCCGCGAAGCTGCTCCAGACGCTCCATGCCCGCAACCCGTGGGACGAAGCCGTCGTCGGCCTGCTGATGCGCAAGCATGCGCTGGAGCGCGACAAGAAAGGATTGACCGCGCAATATACCGATTACGTGAAGCTGCTCAGCCGTGAACTGGGCATTAAGCCGTCCAAGGAGCTGCTTTTGCTCTACGATTCGCTCGTCAGCGGGCTCGCCGACAGCGCCAACTAATATTTTTTACCGATAGGGGCAAAAAGCCGGAATCCCTGACGGGGCGCGGATTTTTGTCTTTTTTTGTCCGATTCTTTCATTATTCTTTTATTCGGGGTTCGTAGACTTAACCCTAGGATGCTCGCGCTCTGACTGCATTTGGCGGATTCGATCCGCGGCATGACAGGCGCGAGCGAGGGAAGGGGTTTACGGACTGTGGGGAAAAGAGGAACGAGAAGCATACGCGGCATCGCGCTCGCCTGGATGCTCGTCGCGAGCATGCTGGGCGGCCTGGTCCTGCCGAATTTAGGGGCAGGCGGCACGGCAGCGGCTGCCGAAGCGGCGAAGCTCGGAACGGCAGGCGAAGGTGCGCCGGGCTCCGGCTTGAAGCTCGCCGGGGCGTCGGACGCTGGCGCAATGACTGTCGGGGCGTCGGACTCCGTCGCGAAGATCTTGGGGGCGGCGAATTCCAGCGTGAAAACCGTCGGGCTAGCGGACGCTGGTGCGAAGACCGCCGTTGCGGCGTCACGCGACATCGCCGGGCATTGGGCCGGCGCTACAATGGCGGAGTGGCAGCGCCTGGGGCTGATCACCGGCTTCCAGGACGGCAGCCTGCGTCCGGATCGGGTCATCAGCCGGATCGAGTTCGTGGCGCTTGCGAACCGCCTGTTCGCCTTCAAGGAGAAGGCGAGCCTTCGCTTCGGCGACGTGCCGGTCGGCGCCTGGTTCGAGCCCCAGGTGCAGGCGGCAGTGGCGGCCGGCTATATTAACGGCTTCCCGGACGGGACGTTTAAGCCGAGCCGGCCGCTCTCCCGCGCAGAGGCGGCTGTCATGCTGGCGAAGCTCATCCCGGTCGTCGAGCGCGACGGCGCGAATGCGCTGGGGGCGTTCGGCGATGAGGGCGCAGTGCCGGCTTACGCGAAGGCTGCATTGGGCGCGCTGGTGGAGGGCGGCTACGTACAGGGCTTCTCGGACGAAACGGTGTGCCCCGATCGCAAGCTGACGCGCGCGGAAGCGGTCGTGCTGCTGGATCGCATCCGCACGCAGTCGGCGGCTGGCGCGGACGGGGGCATCGTCCCCGCTGCGCTCCGCTTGAAGACGGCTGGCACGTACGGTCCGGCTGCCGGCACGGTCGCGGTGGTCGGTGACGTTGTCGTCGACGCGCCCGGCGTCACGCTGCGAAACGTCACGATCCGCGGGAACCTGACGATCGGCGAAGCGGTCGGCGAAGGGGACGTATATCTGAAAGGCGTCACCGTCCTCGGTAGTACGAACTTGAACGGCGGCGGGGCGCACAGCGTGCATATCGACGATTCGCGGCTCGGGAAGGTGATCGTCGAGAAGAAGGACGGCGCGATCCGGGTTGTCGTCGACGGCAAGACGGTCATCGGGCAGATGGAGGTACGGACGGACGCGAAGATCGAGTCGAGCGAAACGGCAGAGATGAGCGGGATCGAAGGCATTACGATCTCCGCCGCCGGGGAGGTCTCGCTGTCCGGGTCGTTCAGCGAGGTGGAGATCGTCGGCGACGCGAAGGTGACCGTGAGCGCCGGGACGGTCGATCGATTGATCGTGAGCGAGAAAGTCGGGGCGGCGGCGATCACGCTTGAAGCAGGCGTCAGGGTCGCGGGCATGGAGCTGCACGGCGTGACGAACGTCAAAGGAGCGGGCGTCGTCTACAAAGCGCTGCTCGACGCGCCGGGCATCGTATTCGAGACCCGGCCGGGCGCTGTCGAGACGACCGCGCGGGCCGGCGGCGCAGGTTCGGCCGGCGGCGGTATTGGCGGGGGCACGGGCGGCGGCAATGGCGGAGGCGGGTCGTCGACGCCAACGCCAACACCGACCCCAACGTCCACGGCGACGCCCACACCGACGCCGTCGCAATCGCCTCCGATTACGCGCGTCGCCGTCGCCGTATCCGAAGCAAGCGCCGGCGGCTTCCGGCTGACGCTCAGCCCCGCCGTGCCGGGGCTGGACCCGTCCGCGATCGCGCTGACCGACGCCGCGGGCCGGCCCGTCGCCGTCGTCTCGGCCGCGACGCTGACGAACGGCAGCGCCTACCGGGTCGCGGCGGCGCTGCGAGAGGGCGAGACCTATGCCGTCCGCTTGACGCTGGCCGGCTACGAATTCGGCGGAGCCGTCGCGTTTGCCGTTCCGGTCGCGCCTTCCCAAGAGACCGACGTCGCGGTCGCCGCGTCGAACATCGGCGCCTCGGGCTTCCGCGTCGCGCTGAGTCCGGCAGTCCCCGGACTGACCGCTGCCAGCTTCGCGCTTAAGCGCAGCGGCATGGACGAATCCGTGCCGGTCGCGAGCGCCGTCACGACCGACGGCGGCGCGACGTACGCGCTGTCGGCCGCGCTCGCGGAAGGGGCGACCTACACGCTGACGACCGCGCGCGCCGGCTATCGCTTCGGCAGCCCGATCGCCGTTTTCGTGCCGGTCGTCGATCCCGGGACGGTCTCGGTCAGCGCTTCCGTCTACGAGATCGGCGCGAGCGGCTTCAAGGTGACGTTCGGCAAACCGGTCGCCGAACTCGATACGAGCAGCTTCACGCTGACCGAGGAAGGCGGCGCGAGCGCGGCGATCACGGGCGCGGCGGCGGTCGACGGCGGCTTGTCTTACGTCCTGTCCGCCGCCCTGAAGGCGGGCGTCGTCTATACGCTGGCGATCGCGAAGCAAGGCTACAGCTTCGGCGCGAATCTGACATTCTCGCTGCCGGGCGCCCAGGATGTGGTCGTGAAGCCGACGGCCAGCAACGTGTCGGTGAACGGCTTCGTGTTGTCCATGGATAAGACCGTCTCCGGCGTGGATGCGCTGAACTTCGAGCTGGTCGACGCGCGCGGCGAGCCTGTCAGCATCGACATGCTGAGCGCGATCGTCGTCGGCAAGGCCTACGAGGTGTGGGCGAGACTGGACAAGGTCGGTTCGTATTCGCTGACGCTGAACAAGGCAGGCTACGTCTTCGATGCGCCGGCAGCCGTCAAGGTAGAGCCGGAGCGGGTGCCGACGACGGTATCCGGCGTGACGCACGGCGGCTTCAAGCTGCATTTCGCCGGTCCGGTATACGGCCTTGCGGCGAGCAAGTTCGAACTGAAGGACCCGTCAGGCAGCCTCGTATCCCTGACGAGCTTCAAGCTGGCCGCCGATGCCCGCTCGGCCGTCGTGACGGCGAATCTCGCGGCGTCGGGCTCGTATGCCTACCGGTTCGAGACCGACGAAGCCAAGTACGACGAAGGCGCGATCGACATCCCGGCTGCGATCCCGGTCGGCAAATACACGACCTTCAACGGCTATCCGGGCAGCTACGCCGGTCTCACGGTTCATTTTGAGCTGCCGGTGCCCGGCTTGTCCGCGAGTGCATTCGCGATCACGAACGCGGGCGGTGCGAACGTCGCGATCGAGGCCGTATCCTCTGCCGACGGCGGCAGCACCTATGTGTTGACGACGAGCGGCATGAATGCCGGCGGACCGTTCAAGCTCGCGATTGCGGCGGACGGGTATGACTTCGGCGCGCCGGAGACGCTGGTGAACGCGACGCTGAATCTGTGGGGCGCGGGGCATATCCCGACGCAGTTCATGGCCGGCTTGAACCCGGCCGTGCCGAACCTGACGAAGGATAACTTCGCGGCCCAGGATGCGGGGGGCCATCCGGTCGAGATCGTCGGCGTGACCTTCGACAGCATGCAGCGGATCTATGTTGTCTCCTTTGGCGGCACGGGCGGGCAGGATTATCTCGTATCCGTGCATGCCGACGGCTACGACTTCGGAGCGCCGAAGAAGATTCACGTCTACAGCCAGAGCGACGTCTCGAACGTGACGAGGGACGGCTTTACGCTTGCGCTCATGCCCTCCGTCCTTATTAATACGCCATTCGGGTTCCATCTGACGAAGGCTGCGGACGGCGCTTCGGTGCCGATCCGGTCGGTAACCACGGACGACCAGGGCGGCACCTATCAGATCCAGGCGAACTTGGCGCCGGGCGACTACTTCTTGCATGTCGACGCCGACCTGGACGTGAACGACTTCTACGTCAGCGTGCCGCTCGTCGCGACGCTCTCCGTCGACCGGGTGACCGGCGGCGGATTGACGGCGAAGCTGAGCGATCCGGTCGACGGCCTAAGCGCAGGCAACTTCACCCTGACCGACGCCGATTCGGGCGATGCGGTGAGCATCGCATCGGCGGTGACGGACGATCAAGGGCGCTCTTACCGGCTGACGGCGAATCTGCCCGCAGGCCGCTACAACCTGAAGCTGACCGGCCATCTGCCGGCGGACGGCGTAGACTTCACCGCCGGCGCTCCGATCGATGCGGGAGCTTCGAAGCTCTCGAACGTCTCGACGGCAGGCTTCGATCTGACGTTCGAGCACGCCGTGCCCGGGCTGCTCCCGGCCGACCTGGACATTCGGGACGCGCAGGGGAGCAAACTGAGCGGGGTGAAGCTGACGACGAACGACGGCGGCCTCCGCTATCGCGTCAGCGTGGGCCTCACAAGCGGCGAGACCTATACGGTCGCACTGGAAAAGGACAATGTCGTCTTCGACTCGCCGCTCACGCTGCGCGTCAAGCCGATCCTGAAGGCAAGCGTCGCCGACGTGACGAGCGACGGACGCTTCACCTTGAACTTCGATCCGGCCTTCCCTGAGATCGAGAACTACCTGGGCCTGTCGATCACCGATGCGGACGGGCAGGTGTATATGCCGAACGTATTCGAATCCGCGGATCACGGGGCGAGCTACAAGGTACGCGTGCCGAATCAGGCGCTCAAGCCGGGGATCAACTATACGATCCGGCTCGAACACGAGCTATATGCGATGGCCCCGGTAAGTTTCGCGATCCCGGGACCCTACAGCGTCACCGAAGCGACCGCACAGGGCTTGAAGGTCCGGTTCGCGACGCCGGTCGCAGGGTTGACGAAGCAGAACTTCGTCGTCAAGAGCGCGTCGGGCGAGACATTCGCTCTGACATCGGTCTCCACGGACGACGACGGTGCCAATTACACACTCGTCGGCACGCTGACGGCAGGCAAACTTTATACGCTGCAATATAAGCCAAGCGATTTGAAGCAGAGCGTCGAGCCGGTACCGTTCGCAGTGACGAAGACGGTCACCG
>Ga0209566_100514_pt1 | contig 26777 bp, 18 predicted proteins | sample Araplavi_mTSA_r2_2_FD_184287 | JGI IMG/M metagenome (GOLD analysis project Ga0209566, IMG submission 184287) | Arabidopsis root microbial communities from North Carolina, USA - plate scrape CL_Cvi_mTSA_r2 (SPAdes) (version 2) | ecosystem: Host-associated > Plants > Roots > Endosphere | place...
CGTACGGGTTGCGCACTTCGATCACCGCGTCGCGCCACACGTGCTGCCCGTCGATGCGCAACGCTTCGTGCCGCACGTCGGATGCGGGAATCGGCTTCAGGACCGTGCTCATGTCGTCTCCGTTGTCGTGATGCGTGATCGTGGCCACGCTACCGGGTGCCGCGGCACGCACTAGCGCACCACGACCAGCCCTTCGTATTCGAGGCAGCGGCACAACGTCGCCCATGCCGGCGAATCGGGCCACTCGCGCGCGCCGGTGTCGATGCGGATCGGCCGTCCGTATTCGCGCGATGCACACGCCAGCAGCGTATGCGCGATGCCGCTGCGTCGATAGGCGGGTTCCACGTACAGCCGCGCAAGCGACGGCGATCGCGCGGCACCGCCGCCGCCGTCGTCGTCGATGCCGAGTTCGCCGATCGCCTCGTCGTCGCGATACGCGACCGCCGTCGCGCGCGTGTCGTCGAACACGATGCGGATCACGCGCTCGCAGCGATCCCTGAACACGACGACGTGCATGGCCTCCTCCCTTCGCATCACGATGCGGGCGAACGCGATGCGCGCACGCCCTCCCGCGCCCGCGTACCGGGGAGTTATCCGGATCGTCCAGGGGCGACGAGTTGAGTATCGTCTTGCCACGTCGGCGCGCAGTAGTGCCAGACGACACCTTTCATTGAGTCCACATCCGCGGCGCGACGCGCGTATTCTCGCGAAACCGCGCCTCTCGCGGGCCACGCGCACCCCGGCGCGCACCGCCTCGCGTTTCCCGTACCGATCACAGGAGGAAGCATGCCGAGTCGTACCCCGACCGCCCTATGGGCCCAGCAGTTCCGGCGGTCGTCGGCGTCGAGCCTGCAGGACCAGATCCGGCGGATGCTCGTGGCCGCGATCCTCGACGGCCAGCTCGCCCCCGATGCCGCGCTGCCGTCGAGCCGCGAGCTCGCCGACCAGCTCGGCGTCGCGCGCAACACCGTCGTGCTCGCGTACCAGATGCTCGTCGAGGAGGGCTACCTGATCTCGCGCGAACGCAGCGGGCACTTCGTGAACCCGAAGATGCTCGAGGGCGTGCCCGGCTTCGCGGCGGCCAAGCCCGGCGAGAAACCGGACGGCGACGACACGCCGGGCCGCCCTGCGTGGGAAAAGCGCATCGCGCATCCGCCGTCGAGGCAGCGCAACATCGTGAAGCCCGCGAACTGGCAGCACTACGAATTTCCGTTCATCTACGGGCAATTCGACCAGTCGCTGTTTCCGACCAACGACTGGCGCGAATGCTGCCTGAAGGCGCTGTCGGTGATGGAGATCCGCAACTGGGCGCCCGACCTGATCGAGCGCGACGACGAATCGCTGATCCAGCAGATCCGCACGCGCGTGCTGCCGCGGCGCGGCGTGTTCGCGATGCCCGACGAGATCGTCGTCACGAACGGCTGCCAGCAGGCGCTGTACCTGATCGCGGACCTGCTGTGCGGCAAGCACACGACGGTCGGCTTCGAGAATCCCGGCTATCCCGACGCGCGCAACATCTTCGAGAACCGCAACGCACGGCTACTGCCGCTGCCCGTCGACGGCCACGGGATCGCGCCCGATGCGCTCGCCGATACGCTGGCGCGCTGCGACTACGTGTACGTGACGCCGAGCCACCAGTGCCCGACCACCGCGACGATGCCGGTCGAACGCCGCCGCGCGCTGCTCGATTGCGCGCGGCAGCATGATTTCGTGATCATCGAGGACGACTACGAGAGCGAGAACACGTTCTCCGGCACGCCGCATCCGGCATTGAAGAGCCTCGACACGGCCGATCGCGTGATCTATGTCGGCAGCCTGTCGAAGACGTTCGCGCCGGGGCTGCGGCTCGGCTACGTGGTCGGGCCGCGCGAGCTGATCCGCGAGTTGCGCGCGCTGCGGCGGCTGATGGTGCGCCATCCGGTCGCGTATATCCAGCGTGCGTTCGCAACCTTTCTCGCGCTCGGTCATCACGACGCGCTGCTGCGCCGGCTCGCGCATGCGTACAGCGAGCGCTCGCAGGCACTGATGGCCGCGCTCGACGCGCATCTGCCGGAAGCGCGTCATGTGCGTGTGACGGGCGGTGCGTCGTGCTGGGTCGAGGGGCCGCCGTGGCTCGATGCCACGCGCCTCGCGACCGACGCGCAGGCGGCCGGCATCCTCATCGAGCCGGGCGGCGTGTTCTTCATGGACGATACGGGCGACGCGCGACGCTGCTTCCGGATGGGGTTCTCCGCGATTCCGCTCGAGCGGATCGAGCCGGGCGTGCGGGCGCTGGCGCAGTGCGTGCGGGCGCAGAAGCCGGGCGCCTGACCGGATGCGGAGAGGCGTCGCGCCACCGATTGCGTGATCGCCCTCGCCCCTCGTGCACAATCACGCATCCGGAAACGATCCCGACTTTCGTTGCACGGGAAGCATGCCGCCGGTTTCGCGCGCGTCGCTCCCGTGCGACGCGCGCAGGTGCCGATCGTAACGATCGATCGGGTTGCGCTGCCGGCAGCAGGCTGCCTTTCGGGTAGAGGTCGCGTTCACGTGCGCACGCAACGTGCGCCGCCCCCGATCGGCACGTTGTATCTCGCCTTGTCGTAGAACCCTGCATTCGCCACGCACTCACTGAATCCGTTGCACCCGCCGATACCGCGCCACCACCTGCGCATCGTTTCCACTCGTTTAGTAAATCTAATAAAAACATTACAAATCCGTTATTCGGATTGACAGCGAATTCATACGAATCCTAGTGTTACGACGCAACACGACAGCAACAACCCACAGCGATCCCGGGATTCGATCGTCGGGATCGTCAAGGCAAAAAGGCATCTCCGACTGGAGGGGACGATCATGAGTCGATTCACGACGCTCGCGGCGTTGCTGGCCGCGGCGTGCGCATTGAGCGGGTGCGGAGGCGGTGACGGCAGCGACGGAACGGCGGCGTCGATACTGGCCGCACACCCGGCGGAATCGTCGGCCGGTGCGGCCGACACGACCAACCTCGACGACAACCGCAGCCTGTCGTTGACGCAGTATGTCGACCCGCTGATCGGCACGCTCGCGAGCAATTCGCCGAACCCGGTGCCGGCGGGACAGGCCGGCAGCGTCGTGCCGGCCGCCGGGCTGCCGTCGGGCATGGTGCAATGGGCGCCCGACACCAACACCACGCCGGCGCCGAACGACAGCAAGGAACCGAACTCGCCGGCCGGCTATTACTACGACCTCCATTCGATCCAGGGTTTCAGCGTCACGCACATGCCGGGCGCCGGCTGCAGCGGCAACAACGGCGAATTCCCGGTCATGCCGACCACCGACGCGGCGCAGCTCGTTCCGACCTTCAGTCATGCGAATGAAACGGCCCGGCCCGGCTACTACTCGGTCGCGCTCGATTCGCAGATCAAGGTCGAACTGACCGCCACCCTGCGCACCGGCTTCGGCAGGTTCACCTACCCGGCCGGCAAACCCGCGCTGCTGGTACTCGACGCGACGCGCACCAATACGAAGACCTCGACCACCGGCGCGATTACGCAGGTTTCCGACAGCGCCATCTCGGGCAGCACGATCGGCGGCGGCTTCTGCGGCAACTCGGTGCCGGTACCCGTCTACTTCTATGCCGCGTTCGACCAGGCGTTCACGTCGGCGTCGATCTCGCACGGCGTGGCGCAGCTCGGCTTCCGTCCCGGCCAGGCGGTCAGGATGAAGATCGGCATTTCGTACGTCAGCGCCGCCAATGCAAAGGCCAACCTCGACGCGGAAAATCGCGGCTGGGACTTCGAGGGCGTACGCACGCAGGCAGACAGAATCTGGAACGAGCGCCTCAACGCGATCCGCGTGGCAGGCGGGACGCTGGACGCGAAGAAGAAGTTCTACACGGCGCTCTATCACGCGCTGTGGGCGCCCAGCATCTTCAGCGACGCGAACGGCCAGTACATCGGCTTCGACAATACCGTGCACCAGCTCGCCAAAGGCCAGAACGCGCAGTATTCGTCGTTCTCGGGCTGGGACATCTATCGTTCGCTGATCCAGCTCAAGTCGATCCTCGCGCCGTCCGAAACCAGCGACATGATCCAGTCGCTGGTCAACGACGCCGATCAGTGCGGCGCGATTCCGCACTGGGTCAACGACAACGTCGAGGACGGCGTGATGCCGGGCGATGCCGGTTCGCTGATCGTTTCGAGCGCCTACGCATTCGGCGCGCGGCGCTTCGATACGCGATCCGCGCTGCAGCACATGGTGAAGATGGCGAACATCCCCGGCACCGCCTGCAACAACGTGACCACCAACGGCGGCCGCGCGAGCTACCTGCAGGGCGGCTACATCACCGGCGGCGAGTGGGGGCAGGCTTCGTCGACGCTCGAATACACGAGCAGCGACTTCGCGATCTCGCGCTTTGCCGGCGCACTCGGCGATACCGCCACGCAGCGCATGCTGCTGAGCCGCTCGGCGTACTGGCAGAACCTGCTCAATACCGCGCTGACGCCGCCGCTGATCGCGGCGCGGCAATCGAACGGCGCGTGGATACCCGAAACGCCGGGCAGCGGCGACAACTACGTGGAGGGCAATGCCGAACAGTACACGTGGATGGTGCCGTACGACGCGGCCGGCCTGTTCGCGCAGCTCGGCGGCAACACGGCCGTGACGTCGCGGCTCGACCAGTTCTTCACGGTGCTCAATGCCGGCCTGAGTCTGCCGAATTTCTACATGGGCAACGAGCCGACCTTCGAGGTGCCGTGGCTTTACAACTGGGCCGCGCAACCGTCCGGCACGCAGCGCGTGGTGCAGCAGATCATGGCCAGCGCGTTCGGCACCGGCCCCGACGGCTTGCCGGGCAACGACGACCTCGGCGCCGTGTCGGGCTGGTATGTGTGGGGCGCGCTGGGCCTGTACCCGCAGATCCCCGGCGTCGCGGGCCTGGCGATCGGCAGCCCGCAGTTCCCGCAGATCGACGTGCGGCTCGGCAACGGCCACACCTGGCGGATCCGTGCCGCAGGCGCGCCGGCATCGAGCTACGTGCAGTCGCTGTCGATCAACGGTCGTGCCCACCCTGCCGCATGGGTCGCCTATGACGACATCGCCAATGGTGCGACGCTGCACTTCGCGATGGGCAGCGCACCGTCCCGATGGGGTGCCCAGGCGCAGCCGCCGTCGTTCGGCGTACCGGTGGCGCTCAACGCGGCCGACAGCTACAACAACCGCGGCTTCAGCATGGACGGTGCGACCAATACCGACGGCCAGGGCGCGGACTTCGACGGCAGCCTGTTCAGCTACTCGGTCAATGCGCTCGGCGCGGCGGGCGTGCAGCCCGGCAAGCCGTTCGCGGTGGCCGGCGCCACCGTGACGGTGGCGGGCGGGCCGCTCTCGCTCGACAACACCGTGACCGTCGGCCAGACCGTGATGCTGCCGCCGGGATCGGCCGGCACCGGCGTCGTGGTGCTCGGTTCGTCCAACAACGGCCCGAGCAGCGGGGTCGCGCAGCTGAACTTCGCGGACGGGTCGAGTCAGGCCGTCACATTGGCCTTCGACGACTGGACCCTGAACGGCGGCAGCGCGAGCCCACGCTCGACGGTGGCCGTCACGATGGCCTATCGCAATGCCGGCAACGGCCAGCAGGACAACGTCAAGACCTACATCTTCGCGCAGAAGATTCCGGTGCCGCCCGGCAAGGTGGTGACGAGTATCGTGCTGCCGCGGCAGGTCAGCGCCGGCAAGATGCACGTGTTCGGGATCGGCATGACGGCATCGTGATGCCCGCATGACCGGCGGGGCACATCGCGCGCGACGATGTGCCCCCGCCTCCTCCTGCTCGCCCCCGTCGCGGGTCCCGCCCCGATGGCGGCCGAATCCCTCGCCCGCCATTTTCCGCGCACGCCACGCTCACCGGCCTGGTTCGCCGTCGCGTCGTGCGAGACGCGCACGACACCGGTTCAAGCCGTGCGTTCCGCCACGTCGGGAACGCCGTGAACGCGCGAACGTGCCCGGCGTCCGCCGCTGGCCCAACCGAATCCCCCGAACTGGCGCTACCGCCAAAAACGAGCGCTCACTAACGTGTCGATACCGCGTGCCGCATGCGCGCCAGCGCCTTGCGCACCGCCCCCCATTCGACAGGAGACACGTTATGTCCGACACGCTCACCGCCCCCGTCACGGCCGCCATGCTCGCGGCGTTTTCCGACGCATTCAACCGGCATGACGCGAATGCATTGATGGGCTTCATGACCGAGGACTGCGTATTCGACGCAGCCGGCGGCCCCGACATCCACGGCACGCGCTTCGTCGGGCGCGACGCCGTGCGCGCCGCGTTCGAAGCGGTGTTCAAGACCTTCCCCGACGCGCACTGGGGCCGCGGCCGCCACTACGTGACCGGCGAGCGCGGCGTGTCCGAGTGGGTGTTCACCGGCACGCACGCCGAAGGCTGGCGCATCGAGGCCGAAGGCTGCGACCTGTTCGAATTCCGCGACGGGCTGATCGCCGTCAAGCGTGCGTTCCGCAAGGAACGGCCGAAGCAGCCGGCCTGAGCGCACCACTCGGGGCCACCGTACCCGCGCGCATTTTGAAACGAATCATTTCATTTCATTCCACATTCCCCCGCAGCAGGTGGAATGACTTGACCGGCTTTTCCCGGCAAATAGCATCTGGAACAAGACGTTCCGTTAATTGAACAATCGGAGACAACCCATGAGCGAACAATCCACTTCCCTGCGTGCATCGGCCAGCGGTCCGCAGGACATGACGCCGTCCGAAGCCTTCGTCGAGACCCTCGCGGCCAACGGCGTGACCGACATGTTCGGCATCATGGGCTCCGCGTTCATGGACGCGATGGACATCTTCGCGCCCGCCGGCATCCGCCTGATCCCGGTCGTGCACGAACAGGGCGCGGGCCACATGGCCGACGGTTATGCGCGCGTGTCGGGCCGCCACGGCGTCGTGATCGGCCAGAACGGCCCCGGCATCAGCAATTGCGTGACGGCGATCGCGGCCGCGTACTGGGCACACAGCCCGGTCGTGATCGTCACGCCGGAAGCCGGCACGATGGGCATCGGCCTCGGCGGTTTCCAGGAAGCGAACCAGCTGCCGATGTTCCAGGAGTTCACGAAGTACCAGGGCCACGTCACGCACCCGGCGCGGATGGCCGAATTCACCGCGCGCTGCTTCGACCGCGCGCAGGCCGAGATGGGCCCGACCCAGCTGAACATCCCGCGCGACTACTTCTACGGCAAGGTCAAGGTCGAGATTCCGCAACCGCGCCGGCTCGATCGCGGTGCCGGCGGCGAACAGAGCCTCGACGATGCGGCCGCGCTGATCGCGCAGGCGAAGTTCCCGGTGATCATCTCGGGCGGCGGCGTCGTGATGGCCGACGCGATCGAGGAATGCAAGGCGCTCGCCGAACGGCTCGGCGCACCGGTCGTCAACAGCTACCTGCACAACGACTCGTTCCCGGCGAACCATCCGCTGTGGTGCGGCCCGCTCGGTTACCAGGGCTCGAAGGCCGCGATGAAACTGCTGTCGCGCGCGGACGTCGTGATCGCGCTCGGCTCGCGCCTCGGGCCGTTCGGCACGCTGCCGCAGCACGGGATGGACTACTGGCCGAAGGACGCGAAGATCATCCAGATCGACGCGGACCACAAGATGCTCGGCCTCGTGAAGAAGATCTCGGTGGGCATCTGCGGCGATGCGAAGGCGGCGGCCATCGCGCTCACGCAACGCCTCGAAGGCCGCACGCTCGCGTGCGACGGCTCGCGCGGCGATCGCGCCGACCAGATCGCGACCGAAAAGGCCGCGTGGGAAAAGGAACTCGACGACTGGACGCACGAGCGCGACGCGTACAGCCTCGACATGATCGAGGAGCAGAAGCACGAGAAGCCGTTCAGCGGCGGCCAGTATCTGCATCCGCGCCAGGTGCTGCGCGAGCTCGAGAAGGCGATGCCCGAAGACGTGATGGTGTCGACCGACATCGGCAACATCAACTCGGTCGCGAACAGCTACCTGCGCTTCAACAAGCCGCGCAGCTTCTTCGCGGCGATGAGCTGGGGCAACTGCGGTTATGCGTTCCCGACGATCATCGGCGCGAAGGTCGCCGCGCCGCATCGTCCGGCCGTGTCGTATGCGGGCGACGGCGCGTGGGGCATGAGCCTGATGGAAACGATGACCTGCGTGCGCCACAACATCCCGGTCACGGCCGTCGTGTTCCACAACCGCCAGTGGGGCGCGGAGAAGAAGAACCAGGTCGACTTCTACAACCGCCGCTTCGTCGCGGGCGAACTCGACAACCAGAGCTTCGCGGCGATCGCGCGCGCGATGGGCGCCGAAGGGATCACGGTCGACCGCCTCGAGGACGTCGGCCCCGCGCTCAAGCGCGCGATCGACATGCAGATGAACGAAGGCAAGACCACGATCATCGAGATCATGTGCACGCGTGAACTTGGCGATCCGTTCCGCCGCGACGCGCTGTCGAAGCCGGTACGCATGCTCGACAAGTACAAGGACTACGTGTGAGCCCGCGTCGCTGACGCAACCGCTTCAGGTCGCGCGCATCGCCGCGCGGCCTGAACCCGGCCGGACGCCGTGCCCCGTGCGGGCCGCCGCATCCGGCCGTTTTTCCTTCCCGTGTTCCATTCCTCAGCGAGCGAACGATGAAAGCCCTCGACCGCATCCTCGAATCCGCGCGCCGCGCGCCGATGCGCATCGCGCTGTGCGAAGCGGACGATCCGCGCGTGCTGCACGCCGCCGCACGCGCGATGCGCGACGGCATCGCGCGCATCGTGCTCGTCGGCAACCGCGCGGCCGTCCACGCGGCAGCCGCGCGCGACGCAATCGATCTCGACGGCATGACGCTCGTCGATCCGGCCGACGCCCCGCAACGCGATGCGTATGCCGACGCGCTGCATGCACTACGCGCCAAAAAAGGCATGACCGCCGACGCAGCACGCGACGCGGTGCGCGATCCGTTGACGTACGCCAACCTGATGGTGCGGCTCGGCGATGCGGACGGCTCGGTCGCGGGCGCCGTGCATGCGACGGCCGACGTCGTGCGCGCGGCGATCCAGCTGATCGGCGTGGACTCGGCGTTCCGGATCGTGTCGAGCTTCTTCCTGATGATGCTGTGCGAACCGTTCCACACGATCAAGGGCGGGCTGATCTTCTCCGACTGTGCGCTCGTCGTCGATCCGGATGCCGGCCAGCTCGCCGAAATCGCGATGGCCGCCGCCGACAGCGCACAAGCGCTGCTTGGCGAGGCGCCGCGCGTCGCGATGCTGTCGTTCTCGACGAGCGGCAGTGCGCATCACGCGGCCGTCGACAAGGTGACGGCCGCGACCGCGCAGGTGCGCGAACTGCGCCCCACCCTCGCGATCGACGGCGACGTGCAGCTCGACGCGGCGATCGTCGCGGAGATCGCCGAGCGCAAGATCGCGCATTCGCAGGTGGGCGGCCATGCGAACGTGCTCGTGTTCCCGAGCCTCGAGGCCGGCAACATCGGCTACAAGCTCGCCGAACGGATCGGCCGCGCGAAGGCCGTCGGCCCGCTGCTGCAGGGGCTGCGCCGGCCCGCGAACGACCTGTCGCGCGGCTGCGGCGCCGACGACGTGTATCACGTGATCGCGGCAACCACCGTGCAGGCGCAGGCGGCCGCGCAACGCGCCGCGACCGGCGAGGCCGCGCACGCATGACGGCCGACAAACTGGCGATCCTGATCGCGGTGATCGGCGCCGGCAGCTATTTCCAGACCGTCACCGGCTTCGGGCTCGGGATGATCGTGATGGGCGCGACGAGCGGCTTCGGGCTGGCGCCGCTCGCCACCGTCGCCACGCTGATGAGCGTCGTGTCGCTCGCGAACGGCGCGGCCGCGCTGCCCGGCCGGCTGCATCACATCGACTGGCGCGCGGTCGGCGCGGCGACGCTCGGCATCCTGCCGTCGGTGGTCGCGGGCGTGCTGCTGCTCGAATGCCTGAGCCGCTCGGCGGCCGACCTGCTGCAACTGATCCTCGGCGCGGTGGTGCTGTACGGCGGCCTGAGCGCTGCGCTGCGCCCGACACCGCTCACGGCGCGCTCGGACAACCGCAGCTTCTTCGTCAGCGGCCTGTTCGGCGGGCTGCTGAGCGGCATGTTCGGCGTGTCGGGGCCACCGCTGATCTTCCAGTTCTACCGGCAGCCGTTGACGCTCGTGCAGATCCGCTGCGCGCTGATCGTGCTGTTCACGACGACCTCGGCCACGCGTGTGCTGTACAGCGCATGCGAAGGCCAGATCGATCGCGACATCTGGCTGCTGGCCGCGATCGCGACGCCGGTCGTGATGCTGACGACGGTCGCCGCGCGCCACTACCCGCCGCCGCTGTCGCCGGTCGCGCTGCGCCGGCTCGCGTTCGGCGTGCTGATGGCGATCGGCATCGGGCTGATCGCGACGTCGCTGCCGCCGCTGCTGCGCGGCGCGTAGTGCCGCGCGGCGCACGCCGCATCGAACCCTCCGGCGCGCGGCGTTCGCGCCGCGATGCGCACGCACAGTGCCTGCTTCACCGCCGCGCGCCGATCCAGTGCGCGATTTCGACGAGCCGCTTCATGTCCGGCGCCGACGCAAGATCGATCGCGAGCCGGTGCCGGTAGTACGGGCCGAGATCGAGCCCGACGCCGAGCCCGATGACGTCGACGCGGCCGGCCGCTTCCTGGCGCGCGACCACCTGCTTCAGGTGATTGTCGAGGTAGAACGGATCGTTCGCGAGCGCCGTCGCGCCGTCCATCGGGCTGCCGTCCGAGATCACGACGAGGATCTTGCGCGCTTCCGGCCGCGCAGCGAGCCGCGCACACGCCCATTCGACCGCTTCGCCGTCGACGCCCTCGCGGAACAGGTCGGCCTTGAACAGCGCGGCGATGCCCGTGCGCGCATGCCGCCAGCGTGTGTCGGCGTCCTTGAACACCAGGTGGCCGGTTTCGTTGAGCCGGCCCGGATGGCGCGGCTTGCCGCGCGCGAGCCAGTCCTGCCGCGCACGGCCGCCGTTCCACGCGAGCGTCGTGAAGCCGAGCACTTCGGTGGCGAGGCCGGCGGCATCGCCGGCGCGGGCCAGCGTGTCGACCATCAGCGCGACGCCGTCGATCCACGTCTTCATCGATCCCGAGCAGTCGATCAGGAACGCGAGCGCGCAGTCCGCGTGCGGCCGCACGCGTTCGAGCCGGAACAACCGCCGTTCGGCCGGCGAGCTGACGAGCTGCGCGAGCCGGCGGCCGTCGAGGCGGCCGTGCTCCTCGCCGAACGACCAGCCGTCGGCCCGCGGCACGACGAGCGCCGCGCGCAGCACGCGTGCGAGCCGCGTGACGTTGATCCGCTGCGCGGCGACCTGGCCGTCGAGCCGGTCGCGATACTCGCGCAGCAGTGCCGCGCGGATCTGCGCGGCCGGCCGGAGTTCGCGGTCGTAACGCGTCGTGTACGCGCGATAGACGGCATCGCCGCCATGCAGCACGACGCTGTCGCCCGTTTCGACGAGCGCCGGCAGGTCGATGCCCGTGTCGTCGAAATCGACCCATAGCGAGAAATTCGTCAGCGCATCGTCCTGCTCGCGTGCGTCTTCCGATGCCGTTTCGACGACGGCCGCGCGCGCGTCGCGGATCATCGCCGCAATCCGGCGCGCGAGCGTCAGCGCGTGTTCCGCGAATGCGCGCTGATCGTGCCGGCAGCGCTTGAGCCCCGCGAGCGGCACGCCGATCTCCGGCACGATCGCCGCGCGCGACGCTTCGATCAGGTCTTCCGTTTCTTCGAGCACCGGCCAGCCGGTCAGCCGCGACCACGCGATCTGCGCGACCGTGTACACGAGGATCCCGACATGCGTATCGGCCTGCCCCGACCGGTGAAACGCGCGCGACCAGGTTTCGAAACGATGGCGCAGGTTCTGCACGACGCCGCGCATCGCGGGTGGCGCGAGCGATTCGCAGCGCAGTTGCTCGAGCATTTCGAACAGCACGCGCTCGACCGGATCGTCGCCGGACAACGCGCGATGCAGGCCGGCATTCGAATGCAGGATGCGCAACGCGGTGCCGTCGGCCGCGCCGCGCCACGACGCGAGATCATCGTCGGCGGCCTGCGCGCGCAGGTGCGGCGCGTGGATCGGCAGCGGCCGCAGGTCGCGGCACACGCGGCCCGCACGGTAATGCAGCGCCGCATCGCGAGTCAGCGCACGCACGGTCGACGCGCCCAGCGCTTCGCGCGCCGACGCGCGACGTGCGGCGTCGCGATCGGCGCTCACCGCCCGGCTCCCGGCGCGCCGCCGCCGGCGCGCGACGCAACCGCCAGTTCCTCGCCGAAGCAGCGCTGGTAATACTCGGCGACGACGGGCCGCTCGGCGTCGTCGCACTTGTTCAGGAACGTGAGCCGGAACGCGAGCGCCGGATCGCGGAAAATCCGGCAGTTCTCGGCCCAGTTGATCACCGTGCGCGGCGACATCAGCGTGGACAAATCGCCGGTCGCGAAGCCGTTGCGCGTCAGCTCCGCGAGGCTCACCATCGATTCGAGCAGCGGGCGGCCGGCTTCGTCGGCGAGTTCGGGCACGCGCGCGCGCACGATGCCGATCTCCTCGTCGCGCGGCAGATAGTCGAGCGTGGCGACCACGTTCCAGCGATCCATCTGCGCATGGTTGAGCATCTGCGTGCCGTGATACAGCCCGTTCAGGTTGCCGAGGCCAACCGTGTTCGCCGTCGCGAACAGCCGGAACGACGGATGCGGATGGATCACGCGGTTCTGGTCGAGCAGCGTGAACTTGCCGTCGCGTTCGAGAATCCGCTGGATCACGAACATCACGTCGGGCCGCCCCGCATCGTATTCGTCGAAGATCAGCGCGACGGGCCGCTGCAGCGCCCACGGCACGATGCCTTCCTGGAACTCGGTCACCTGCACGTCGTCGCGCACGACGATCGCATCCTTGCCGACGAGGTCGAGCCGGCTGATGTGGCCGTCGAGGTTAACGCGCACGCACGGCCAGTTCAGCCGGGCCGCGACCTGTTCGATATGCGTCGACTTGCCGGTGCCGTGCATCCCCTGCACGAGCACGCGGCGGTTGCACGCGAAGCCGGCGAGGATCGCGAGCGTGACGTCCGGGTTGAAACGGTATGCGTCGTCGATATCGGGCACGTGATCGTCGCGCGCGCTGAACGCGGGCACCATCAGGTCCGAATCGAACCCGAACCGGTCGCGGACCGACACCATGCAGTCCGGCTTGTTCGTCACCCCTTCCATTGCGTTGCGCTCCTGTCGTTGCCTGTCTTTGTCGGTGTTTGCCGGTGTTTGCGTGTCGCTACCCGATGCGCGGGCGTCGATCCTTGTTTACGGAACGATTCGTTCCATCGCCGGCAATCCGCGCCGGCTTGCCGCACCCGCCGCCCCGTGCGGCCGGCCTGTCGGGCCGTTCGGTACAATGGCCGCAGTCCAGTTTCCGGAACGCCTGCCATGCTGCCCGCGGATACGCCCACGCTGCGCGCCTTCGCGCTGCTCGAACATCTCGTCCAGGCCGGCGATGCCGTGTCGCTCGCCGATCTCGTGCGCGAAGTCGATATCCCGAAGGCGTCGCTGCACCGGATGCTCGCGTCGCTCGAAGCCGGCGGCCTCGTGATCCGCGAGCCGGGCCGCAAGAACGCGTACGCGATCGGCCCGCGCCTCGCCCGGCTCGGCACCGGCGTGATGCTGCATGCGGGCGCGCGCCGGCTGCGCCATGCGATCCTCGAACGGCTCGTCGCCGATCTCGGCGAAACCTGCAACCTCACCGCGCTGCACGACACGGAAGTCGTCTATCTCGACCGCGTCGAAGCCGACTGGCCGCTGCGCCTCGACCTGAAGCCCGGCTCGCGCGTGCCCGCGCATTGCAGCGCGAGCGGCAAGCTGCTGCTCGCGCTGCTGCCGCGCGACGAGCGCGCCGCGCTGGTGCGCGCGCTGGCGCTGCCGCGCTACACGCCGAATACGATCTCCGATCCCGAACTGCTCGAAGCCGAACTCGACCGCACCGCGCACAAGGGCGTCGCGATCGACAACGAGGAATTTGTCGCGGGCATCGCGTGCATCGCGGCACCGGTCGTCGGCGACGACGGCGCGTGCATCGCCGCGGTCGCCGTGCATGCGCCCGTGTCGCGCGCGCCGCTGTCGCGGCTGCTCGACTGCGTGCCGCGCCTGCAGGAAGCGGCCGGCGCGCTCGCGGCCACCTTCTAGCGCCGCGCGGCGGCACGCGCGCAACGTCATGACGCGCGCTGGTAGTAGATGTTCTGCGGATGCCGCGCATCCGCGAAGAAGAACCAGCGTTCCGCGACCAGCCCCGCATACTGGATCACGAATGCCGCGCCGAGCACGACGGCCGCCGCGACCGACGTCGGCGCGAGCGCGCCCGCGCCGGTCAGCACGAACGGCACCGCGAATGCGCCGGTCAGGAAGCCGGCCTTCACCGCACGCAACGTGCCGTTGCCCTGCCCGTGAAAAAACTCCCGCGTATTGAACGCGCTGGCCGTGAACCCGCGCGATTTCTGTTCGACCTTCTCGTGGCGAATACCGGTCGCGCTCTGCACGGTCGACTTCGGCCGCAGCCGCGCATTGCGCGCGAGCGACGCGAGCCGTGCGACGCAGCCCGCGAGCGTCAGCACGCACGCGGCCGCCGCGAGCCGGCCGACCAGCGCCGGCGCGAGCCACGCGGCGCAAGCCGTCGCCAGCGTGCAGCCCGACGCGCAGCCGAGCAGCACGAAGTTCACGAGCGTCAACGGGCTCGCCCATTCCTGCAGGAAACGCAGGCACGCGTAGATCATCGCGGTACACACGAACAGCGCGACGCTCGCGAGCGCGCCGGCCGCGCCGATCAGCAACGTGCCGGGCCAGCCGAACAGGTGGGCCACGCCATACGCGAACGCGCACGCGAGAAACACCGGCAGCGCGATGCATTCGCGCGACAGCCACGACGTGCGCCACATCGCGATCGCGCGCCACGCGCGTTCGGGGTGGCCGAGATGGAAGAACGACGCGAACAGGCCGAGCACGCCGAGCGCGACCGACAGCGCGGCGCCCGTCACGTAGAACGCGGCGGCCACGTCGACGCCGGCCACGCGCGCGAGCGCCTCGACGCTCACGAGCGTCAACAGCAAACCCTGTGCGGCGCCGCACAGCGTGGTGAGGAAAACGACCGAAAAGGCTGGGCGCATGGCAACTCCGTCTGGTTCTGGATGAAAAGCGCGGGGCTCAACGCTGCGTCGCGAGCGACACGAGATCGACGTCGCCACGCGCCGCGCGGGCTTCGAACGAGTCGCTCTCGTCGCGGCCGGTCGACCCGCTGCCGCATGTGCCGCCGCTGCCGCACGCGCACGACGCTTCGGTCTTCACGCGCGGCAGGTAATGGTTCGACGGCCGCGTGCCCCATTCGGGCATCAACGCATAACCGCCGCGCTCGCGGATCGCGCGCGACACGTCCGACTCCGGATCGTGCACGTCGCCGAACAGCCGCGCCGACGTCGGGCATGCGAGCACGCACGCGGGTTTCCGGTCGCGTTCGGGCAGTGCGTCGTTGTCGATGCGGTCCGCGCACAGCGTGCACTTCGTCATCTCCTTGCGGCCTTCGTCGAGTTCGCGCGCGCCGTACGGGCACGCCCACGCACAGTACTTGCAGCCGATGCACTTGTCGTAGTCGACCAGCACGATCCCGTCCGACTTGCGCTTGTAGCTCGCGCCGGTCGGACAGACAGGCACGCACGGCGGATCCTCGCAATGCAGGCACGACTTCGGAAAGTGGATCGTGTCGGTCATCGGGAACACGCCCGCTTCGTACGTCTGCACGCGGTTGAAGAAGGTGCCGGACGGATCGTCGTCGTACGGGCGCAGATCGGCGAGACTGCCGGCTTCGCCCGACGTGTTCCATTCCTTGCAGCTCGTCACGCAGGCATGGCAGCCGACGCACACGTTCAGGTCGATGACGAGGGCCATCTGGGTCATGGTCGTGCTCCTTCGATCAACGGTCGTCAGGTTTCGGGCCGGCGGAAGTCGCGCGCCGCAGCCGTGCGGCGAATGCGCCGGTTCCCGCGAAATACGCCTGCACGCGCTGCAGCACGCGCGGCGTGCCGGGCAGCGCCGGCATCGGCGCGAACTGCGGCAGCGTGGTCGCGGCATCCGCTTCGGCCGGATAGATCCGCACCTGCACGTCGTACCAGCCGGCCTGCCCGGTGATCGGATCGGAGTTCGACATCCGCGCGCCGTCACGCGCCGCATCCGGCAGCTCGTCGGTGATCACGTGGTTCAGCAGGAAACCGCGCTGCGACTCCCCCGCCTGCGGCCCGAGGTTCCACGCGCCGGCCGCCTTGCCGATCGCGTTCCACGTCCACACGGTGCCGGGCTCCACGGCCTCGCTGTAGCGCGCGCGGCAACGCACCTTGCCCCACGGCGATTCGACGTAGATCCACGCGCCGTCGTCGATCTGCTGCGCGGCGGCCGTCACGGGGTTCACGAACAGATGGTTCTCGCCGTGGATCTGCCGCAGCCACGCGTTCTGCGAATCCCACGAGTGGTACATCGCCATCGGCCGCTGCGTGATCGCCGCGAGCGGATAGCGGCCCGCGTCGGTCAACCCGCTTTCGAGCGACCGGTGCCAGAACGGCAGCGGATCGAAATAACGCGCGATGCGTTCGCGCAGATGGTCGGGCGGCTGGCGGCCCGACGTGCGACCCTGCGCGGCGAGCCGGAATTTCTGCATCACGTCCGAGTAGAGCTGGATCACGATCGGCACGCCGAACTTGCGCATCCCGTTGTCGACCGCCCACTGCATGTAAGGCCCGTTGCAGTTGCGCATGTACTGCAGCGGCTCCGGCAACCGGTGGTGGTACACGCAGTTGTTCTCCGCGTAACGCTTCCACTGGTCGGGGTTCGGCTCGCCGACGACGGCCTTGTCGCCGTCCTTGCCGCGCCAGCCGATCAGGAAGCCAGTGCCCGAATCGGGCGCGGTCTGGAAGTTGATGACGAAATCCGGATAGTCGCGGTACTTGCGCTGCCCGTCCGCCGTCGTGAAGGCCGGAAACTTCAGCCGGCTCGCGAGCTCGATCAGCACTTCCTGGAACGGCTTGCACTCGCCGGTCGGCGGCACGACGGGCACGCGCACCGAGTCGACCGGGCCGTCGAATTCGGAGATCGGCCGGTCGAGCACCGACATCACGTCATGCCGTTCGAGGTAGGTGGTGTCGGGCAGGATCAGGTCGGCGAACGCCGTCATCTCCGACGCGAACGCATCGCACACGACGAGGAACGGGATCCGGTATTCGCCGTCGTCGCGCTTGTCGACCAGCATCTTGCGCACTTCCGTCGTGTTCATCGACGAATTCCACGCCATGTTGGCCATGAAGATCAGCAGCGTATCGATCGGATAAGGATCGCCGCGCCACGCATTGGTGATCACCGAATGCATGAGCCCGTGCACCGCGAGCGGATATTCCCAGGAGAACGCCTTGTCCAGCCGCGCGGGCGTGCCGTCCGGATGCACGAACAGGTCCTCGGGGCCGGCGGGCCAGCCGAGCGGGCCGGTCGCAAGCGGCGTGTTCGGCCTGACCTGGCCGGGATCGTTCGGCGGTTTCGCCGACGGCGGCACCGCGCGCGGATACGGCGCCTTGTGCCGGAAGCCGCCCGGCCGGTCGATCGTGCCGAGCAGCGACATCAGCACCGCGAGCGCGCGGATCGTCTGGAAGCCGTTCGAATGGGCGGCGAGCCCGCGCATCGCGTGAAACGCGATCGGCACGCCCTTCACCGTCGCGTGTTCCTTGCCCCACGAATCGGTCCAGCGCACCGGCAGTTCGATCGCGTGGTCGCGCGCGACCGTCTCCATCTCGCGGGCGAGGCGGCGGATCGTGTCGGCCGCGATGCCGGTGATGTCGGCCGCCCACTCGGGCGTGCAACCGGCCACCTGTTCGCGCAGCAGCGTGAACGACGGCGCGACGGGCGTGCCGTCGTCGAGCGCGTAGCGGCCGTCGAGCGCCGGTTCGGCGCCTTCCGTGTGATGCAGCACCGCGCGGTTCGTCTTCGTGTCCCACCACATCCGGTTCTGCGGATACAGCGCGTTGACTTCCGGCGCGCCGGCGTCACGCACGAACAGCCCGAACGTGTCGGCGCCGTCGCGCTGGTCGACCAGCTCGGCCGCGTTCGTGAAGCGCGACACGAATTCGAGGTCGAACGCGTCGCGCGCGATCAGCTCGTGCATCAGCGCCATGAACAGCGCGCCGTCGGTGCCGGGGCGAATCGGAATCCATTCGTCGGCGATCGCCGCGTAGCCGGTGCGCACCGGATTGATCGCGATGAAGCGGCCGCCCGCGCGCTTGAACTTGCCGAGCGCGATCTTCAGCGGATTCGAATGGTGGTCTTCCGCGGTGCCGATCATGAAGAACAGCTTTGCGTGGTCGAGATCGGGCCCGCCGAATTCCCAGAACGAGCCGCCGATCGTGTAGATCATCCCGGCCGCCATGTTCGCCGAACAGAAGCCGCCGTGCGCCGCATAGTTCGGCGTACCGAACTGTTTCGCGAACAGGCCGGTGAGCGCCTGCATCTGGTCGCGGCCGGTGAACAGCGCGAACCGCTTCGGATCGGTTGCGCGCAGGTGCGCGAGGCGCTTTTCGAGCACGTCGAACGCGACGTCCCACGACACCGGCTCGAACTGCGCGTCGCCGCGCTCGGCGCCCGGCTTGCGCATCAGCGGCTGCGTGAGCCGCGCGGGCGAATACTGCTTCATGATCCCCGACGAACCTTTCGCGCAGATGACGCCCTGGTTCAGCGGATGCTCCGGATTGCCGTCGATGTAACGCACCTCGCCGTCGCGCAGGTGCACGCGGATGCCGCAGCGGCACGCGCACATGTAGCACGTCGTCGTCTTGATATCGGCCTGCTCGTCGCGCTCGCGTGCCCGATGTTCCATCGTCTGTCCTCGTTCGCGGATGAGGGCGTGCCCCGCGGGGCACGCCCGTGAATCGATTCGTCCATGCTAGTCGCGCCGGCCGCCGACATAAAGTCGCATCCTCCGATCGGTTCTATCGCGCGGCCCGATAGTTGGCCGCGCGATCCATCAGGCCGCCGCCGGCGCCGCATGCGCAAAGACCCGGCTTGCGTGCCGGGCCTTCAGCGTCATGCGTTACCGTGCATTACCGCGGCGGATACGCGAGCAGTTCGCTGTCGTCGAGATGCTCGCGGCGGCTGCGGCGCGTGAGTCCGTAAGCGACGACCAGCACGGCGAGGCTTGCGACGCCGAGCCACAGCGGCTTGCGCTGGTCCGGGATGAACGCCATCGCGACGAGGATGCCGACCATGCCGACGATCGCGACCCAGGTGAGGTACGGATACGCCCACATCCTGACGCGCAGCTTGCTCGCGGCCACCGGGTCGAGACGCTTGCGCAGGCGCAGTTGCGAGAACGCGATCAGCACGTACACGAACAGCGCGACGGTGCCGTACGAATTGACGAGGAACGCGAACACGGTATCGGGCGACACGTACGACATCACGACCGACACGTAGCCGAACACCGTGCCGAGCAGGATCGCGCGCACCGGCACGCCGCGCTTGTTGACCTTCGCGAGTGCGGCCGGCGCATCGCCGTGGCGGGTCAGTGCAAACAGCATCCGCGACGCCGCATAGAGGCCCGAGTTGAGCGCGGACAGCACGGCCGTCAGCACGATCGCGTTCATCACGTTGGCGGCGGCCGGCAGGCCCATCACTTCGAGCGCGCTGACGTACGGCGTGGCCATCTGATGCGAATTCCACGGCACCAGCGCGACGACGAGCGCGACCGAGCCGACGTAGAACACCAGCACGCGGGTGATCACCGAATTGGTGGCCTTCGCGACGGCTTTCGCGGGCTCCTTGGCCTCGGCCGCCGCGATCGTGACGATCTCGGCGCCGAAGTAGAAGCCGGTGGCCGCGACCGCCCCGCTCATCACCGGCCCGATGCCGAGCGGCATGAAACCGCCGTGGCCGAGCAGCGTCGGCAGCACGGAAGTCGTGTGCATCGACGCGGGCCACAGGCCGAGCACGTAGAGGCCGCCGAGGAACAGGAACACGATGATCGCGCCGACCTTGATCGACGAGAACCAGAACTCGAACTCGCCGTAGCTACCGACCGAGATCAGGTTCGTGAGCGTCAGCACGACCAGCAGCGCGAGGCTGATGATCCACGCCGGTGTGTCGGGCAGCCAGAACTGGATCAGCTTGGCGCCGGCGACCGCTTCGAGCGCGACGACGATCACCCAGAAATACCAGTACATCCAGCCGGTGAGGAAACCCGCCATCTTGCCGGGCCCGCGCCAGTTTCCGAACGCGAGCCGTGCGTATTCGTAGAACGAGCCGACGGCCGGCATCGCGCAGGCCATCTCGCCGAGCATCCGCATCACGAGCACGACCAGCCCGCCCGTGATCAGGAACGACAGGATCGCCGCCGGCCCGGTCTGCTGAATCACCACGCCGCTGCCGACGAACAGCCCGGCACCGATCACGCCGCCAAGCGCGATCATCGTCATGTGGCGCTGCTTGAGCCCACACTTCAGGTCACTCTGGTTCATCGAGGGTTGCATGTCTTCTCCATATCCAGTTGTCCGGACGCCGCCCGCGCCACCGTCGGGTGAACGCGGGCGCCGCCGGCGACGGCGCGTACAGGGGCGCCTGCAGCCCCGGCCGCACGGATTTCCGCTGCTTTTCTTGTGTTGGACGGCCCGGCGCGCGTTGCATCACGCCGGGCGATGTGCACTGCGTTCAGGGCTTTTTCAGGGCTTTTCGTCGTTCCTGAAGTACGACAGGTAGAGCATCCGCTGCCCGATGCGCCGGAACGGCGCGAACGGGTGGCCGGGCAGCGGCGACGTGAAGATCGGCAGCGTCTGGCGTGCGCCCTTCCCCGCGATCTGTTCGGCGAGCCGGCGGCCGGCCTGCTGCGAATACGACACGCCGTTGCCGCCGTAGCCGAGCGCGTAGTACACCGACTGGCGCGGGTCGGGCTGGCACACGCGCGGCATCATGTCGTGGCTCACGTCGACCCAGCCCCACCACGAATAATCGATCTGCACGCCGCGCAGCGCGGGAAACTTGCGCGCCATCCCTTCCTTCAGCAATTCGACATGGCGCGGGTTCGGCGCATCGTCGCCGGTGATCGCGCTGCGGCTGCCGATCTGCAGACGGCGATCGGGCAGGAAACGGTAGTAGAAGCGCAGCGTACGCGTATCGGTCAGCACCTGCGTCGTGCGGAAATTGCACGCGTCGATTTCCGCGTCGGTGAGCGGGCGCGTGACCATCGAATTCGACAGGATCGGCATCACCTTGCTGCGCAGCGACGGATGCAGCGTCTGCGCCGTGTACGCGCCGGTCGCGATGCCGACCGCGCGGGCACGCACGACGCCGCCGGGCGTGCGCAGGTGGTGCACGCCGTCGATCGTCTCGAAGCCGAGCACCGGGCTGCTCGTATGCACCTTCGCGCCGGCTGCGCGCGCGAGGCGCAGGTAGCCGAACGCGAGCTTCAGCGCATGGATGCCGATGCCTTCCGGCTCGTGCAGCGCGCCGGCCGCCTCGTGGTCGTTGATGAATTCACGGCGGAAGGTTTCCGCGCTCAGCAGTTCGGACGGGTAGCCGAACACGTCCTTCCACACCTTCGCCTCGGCCGCGAGCTTCGCCATGATGCGCGGACGGTGCGCGATCAGGAAATGGCCGCCCGGCTGCGGATCGCAGTCGATTTCCGACACCAGCGACTTGAAGTGTTCGAAGCCTTCGAGGATCTCGTCGTGCATCTTCAGCGCGACGTCCTTGCCCCAGCGCTCGATCCACTGCGAGCGCGACAGCCGGCCCGATGCGTTCTGCCCCTGCCCGCCGTTGCGGCTGCTGCAGCCCCAGCTGGTGCGGTTGGCCTCGAGCACGACGGCCTTGATGCCATGGTCCCGCGCAAGGCACAGCGCGGTCGCGAGGCCGGTGTAGCCGGCGCCGATGATCGCGACGTCGACGTCGAGGTCGCGCGTGACGGGGCCGTCGTCGGGCGGCGGGTTGCCGGCCGTCGCGACCCAGTAGGTCGGCGCGTACTGCTTGCCGCAACCTGGCCCCGGCGACACGAGCGGATCGTAGGTCGGGTCGTAACGCGTATCGTTCGACCGGCCGCCGGCGAAGCCGCTCGCGGTGCGTTCGATGGAAGGGGTCGACATGGTCAGACCTCCGATGCGGGCTTGCCTGCCGCGCCGCAACGGGCGCGCGAGGCGATTCGACTGACTGATGCTGGGCGTACGCTCGCCGGGCGGGCGAATGCTGCCGACTGCCTGTTGGTCATGCCTGTCTCCTGATCGTTCTCTTCGGGTCGATCGTGTGCAGATGCTTCAATGCGGCGATCTGTCGAGGAAAGTGTAGGCAGGCCGTTTTTTGGCAGGTAGGGCCAGTGGGCCGGATTCGCTTGGACCAGCGTGCGAGGGTGCCGAACGGCGGGCGACCGCGGCCGGGCGGCGGCAGTCGCGGCGCGTGCTCGCCCCCGGACAATCGGGAGCCCGAACGGCGGGCAACAGCGGACGAGCGGTTGGCGGCAACGATCAGCAGCGCGGGCGCGGACACGGGCGCCGCCGACTGATGATCGACGACCGACGACCGCCCCGTCGAAACAGCCCCGCGCCCCGCCCGCTCCATCCGCCCCGCCCGCCGTCACATCGCGCGCACCGCGACCTCGGCCACGCTGCCGCGCTTCTCGATCGCCCGCGCGGACACGATCGACAGGAGTGCAGACAACATCACGTACACCCCGACGAGCCACGGCGCACCGCCGTTCACGCGCAGCAACGCGGTCGCGACGATCGGCGTCAGGCCGCTCGCGAAGATGCCCGACACCTGGTAGACGAACGAAATGCCCGTGTACCGCACGTTCGCGTCGAACAGCTCCGCGAACAGCGCGGCCTCCGGCCCGTACGCCATCGCGTAGAAGATCCCGAACGGGATCACCAGCGCGAGCCATACGGCGAGCAGGTTCGACGATTGCGTCTGCAGCAGCCAGAACGCGGGCAGCACCGACAGCCCGCACAGCGTCGCGCCCCACCGGTACACCCGCGCGCGGCCGAGCCGGTCGGACAGGCTGCCGAACACGGGGATGAACCCGCACATCACGACCGCCGCGCTCATCACGCCGAGCAGCGCGTCGCCGCGCGAGATCGACAGGTTGCGCGTCATGTAGCCGATCGAGAACACCGCGAACACGTTGAAGAACACGCCGTCGATATAGCGCGCGCCCATCCCGAGCAGGATCGCCTGCCGGTAGTTGGCGAGCAGTTCGACCACCGGCAGCTTCGTATCGCGCCGCTGGCGCTTGAGCGCGACGAATTCGGGCGTATCGGCCACCCGCGTGCGGATGTAGAAGCCGACCGCGACGAGCAGCAGCGACGCCGCGAACGCCACGCGCCAGCCCCACGCGAGGAACGCGGCGTCCGGCAACACGCGCGACAGCGCCGCGACCACGCCGGCCGCGAGGCACAGCCCGATCGCGAGCCCGATCTGCGGCAGGCTCGCGTACAGCCCGCGCCGGTGCGGCGGCGCATATTCGTACGCCATCAGCACCGCGCCGCCCCACTCGCCGCCGAGGCCGATGCCCTGCAGCACGCGCAGCGTCAGCAGCAGCACCGGCGCCCACATGCCGATCTGCGCGTAGGTCGGCAGGAACGCGACGCCGGCCGTCGACACGCCCATGATCAGCATCGTCAGGATCAGCGCGGACTTGCGCCCGACGCGGTCGCCGAGATGGCCGAACAGCAAGCCGCCGAGCGGCCGCGTGACGAAGCCGACCGCGAACGTCGCATACGCGAGCATCGTCGACACGAACGGGTCGCCCGCCGGAAAGTACTGCTTGTCGAACACGATGCCGGCGACCACGCCGTACAGGAAAAAGTCGTACCACTCGACGGTCGCGCCGATCACGCTGGCCGCGGCCACGCGTCGGACGACCCGGGATTCGATTGCCATGCGAGCTTCTCCAGGTAAGGATGCGCCGCAACCTGCCCCGGCGCCGTACCGGCGGGGGCATCGATGAACGCGCGGCGGCCGTCCGGGCGCAGGCGCACGGGCCACGCGGGAAGATGCGTGGCGAGCCCCTACGCGACGGCCTCGGCGGCCGGCGCGACGCTGCGGCCGCGATCGGCGGCGCGCGCGTCCTCGAGGATCATGTCGGACGCCTTCTCGGCGACCATCACGATCGGCACGTTGGTATTGCCCGATACGAGGGTCGGCATGATCGAGCAGTCGACCACACGCAGCCCGCGCGTGCCGTACACGCGCAGCCGCTCGTCGACGACCGCGAGCGGATCGCTCGCGACGCCCATTTTCGCCGTACCGGACGGATGAAAGATCGTCTGCCCGTATTCCCGGCAGAACTCGAGCAGCTCGTCGTCCGTCTGCGCGTCCGCGCCCGGCCGCACCTCGCGCTTCATCAGCGGCGCCATCGGCTCGGCGGCCGCGACGCGTCGCGCGAAGCGCACGCCGGCCACCGTCGTGCGGCGGTCGCGCTCGGTGTCGAGATAGTTCGGCTGGATCGACGGCGCGTCGCGCGCGTCGTCGGTGCGGATTCGCACGGTGCCGCGCGATTCGGGCCGCAGCTGGCAGATCGAATACGTGCAGCCGGGAAACGGATGCACGCTGCCGCCCGCCGAATCCGCCGACAGCGTCGAGAAATGGAACTGGATGTCGGGCGTCGCCGATTCGTCCGGCAGCGCACGGCAGAACATCCCGCCCTGGTTGATGCCGATCGCGAGCGGGCCGCCGCGGAACAGCGCCCATTGCAGCCCCATCTTCGCGCGGCCGACCCACGAATGCAGTTCGTCGTTGGTCGTGATCGGCTTCGTCACCTCATAGATCAGACGAATCTGCAGATGATCCTGCAGGTTCTCGCCGACGCCCGCCCGATCGGCGACGACCGGAATCCCGTGCCGCCCCAGCAGCGCGGCCGGCCCGACGCCCGACACCTGCAGCAGTTGCGGCGACTGCAGCGCGCCGGCCGCGAGGATCACCTCGCGCAGCGCACGCACGTCGTGAACCTTGCCGTGCCGGACGTACCGCACGCCGGACGCCTGCGTGCCGTCGAACAGCACCTTCAGCGCCTGCGCATCGGTTTCGACATGCAGGTTCGGCCGCCCGCGCGCGGGTTTCAGGTAGGCCACCGCCGTCGAGCAGCGCAGCCCGTTGCGCGTGGTGAGCTGGTAGTAGCCCACGCCCTCCTGGTCGCCCGTGTTGAAATCGTCGACGGTGCGCACGCCGAGCCGGTTCGACGCGGCGACGAACGCATCGACGAGTTCGTGCCGCTGCCGGATCGCGGAAGCCCACAGCGGGCCGCCGGTGCCGCGCGTCGGCCCTTCGCCGAGCGTGTTGTGTTCGAGCTTGCGGAAATACGGCAGGCATTCGCGCCAGCTCCAGCCGCGATTGCCGAGCGCAGCCCAGTGATCGTAGTCCTGCTGCTGCCCGCGCACGTAGATCAGCCCGTTGATCGAGCTGCAGCCGCCGAGCGTGCGGCCGCGCGGCCAGTACAGGCGGCGGTTGTGCATGTTCGGATCGGGATCGGTGTGGAAGCCCCAGTTGTACACGGGGTGGAACATCGTCTTGCCGTAGCCGATCGGCACGTGGATCCACATATAGCTGTCGGCGGGGCCGGCTTCCAGCAGGCACACCGTATGGCGGCCGCCGTCGGACAGCCGGTTGGCGAGGACGCAACCGGCCGATCCCGCACCGACCACGACATAGTCGAAGCTGCGTGTCATTCCGTGTCTCCGTTCCGGGGTTTTGAAAAAATCCGGTATGTTTCGTCCAAATTTATTGAGCACACGGAGCACGTACAAGCCGATTTATTGTCCACGCGGCGAATGTGGTACAAAAACCGTTCAATTCGTTTCATTTCCATCGCACACACACCATCCCGGGACGCACGCCGATCCCGACGGAGGAGACACATGCGCGAACCTGCCCCCGCGCTGCCCGATGGCGCGCCCGCCGACGACGCGCGCGTGCTGCGCGCCCTCGCCGTGCTCGAAGCGCTCGCGTCGGCCGGCCAGCCGTACACGCTGTCACAGCTCGCCGCGCGGCTGCATATCCCGAAGGCGACGCTGCTGCGGCTGATCGAGTCGCTGGAGGCGCGCGGCTACGTGATCCACATGCCCGACTCGCGCGGCCACGACCGCGGCATCGCGCTCGGCCCGCGCGCCGCGCAGTTCGCGCTCGCGGCGCTGTCGAACAACACCTTCACGCGCGGCTGCCGCTCGGTGCTGCGCGCGCTCGTCGACGTGCTCGGCGAAACCTGCAACCTCACCGCGCTCGACGGCGACACGGTGCTGTACGTCGAACGTGTCGAGACGACCGAGCCGCTGCGGCTCGAGATGCGGCCCGGCATGCGCGTGCCGCTGCACTGCACGGCGAGCGGCAAGCTGTTCCTGTCGCAGATGAATGCGCTGGAGCGCAACGCGATGCTCGCGCGGCTCACGCTGAAGAAGATGACCTACCGGACGCTGACCGATGCGCAACTGCTCGCGGCCGAGCTCGACCGGCTCGCCGCGCGCGGCGTCGGCATCGACAACGAGGAATTCGTGCGCGGGATGGTGGCCGTCGCGGTGCCGGTGAAGGATGCGGCGAGCGGCCGCGTGCTTGCGGCGCTCGCCGTGCATGCGCCGACCGCGCGCGCGACGCTCAACGATCTGCTGGAGAACGTGCCGAAAATGCGCGACGCGGCGACGCGGCTCGCCCCGCTGCTGCAGGCGGCCGATGGCGCACCGGCGGGTTGAAGCGGCCGCGCGCGGTCACTCGGTCACTCGGTCACTCGGTCACTCGGTCACTCGGTCACTCGGTCA
>Ga0209566_100520_pt1 | contig 26360 bp, 18 predicted proteins | sample Araplavi_mTSA_r2_2_FD_184287 | JGI IMG/M metagenome (GOLD analysis project Ga0209566, IMG submission 184287) | Arabidopsis root microbial communities from North Carolina, USA - plate scrape CL_Cvi_mTSA_r2 (SPAdes) (version 2) | ecosystem: Host-associated > Plants > Roots > Endosphere | place...
AGGGACTCGGCCTCGGGTTGGCGATTTCGTCGTCGATCGCGCGTGATTGCGGCGGCACACTGGTGGCGCGGAATGTGGCGAACGTCCCGAACGGCGGTGCATTATTTGTACTGACGCTGCGCCGTGCGCGCGTGCAGACGAGTCACACCGCGGACCCGCTCACCACGGGTTCGTGAATCCGATGAGAACAACATGCTGAACGACGGCTTGCAAGTGCTGTATATCGAAGACGACGAACTCGTGCGGCGCGCCAGCGTGCAGAGTCTGCAACTGGCGGGCTTCAACGTAGTCGGTCATGCGTCGGCGGAATCGGCGGCGAAGTCGATCAGCGCCGACTTTTCAGGCGTGATCGTCAGCGATATCCGGCTGCCCGGCGCGAGCGGTCTCGATCTGCTCGCGCAATGCCATGAGCGCGCGCCCGACGTGCCGGTGATTCTCGTCACCGGTCACGGCGATATTTCGATGGCGGTGCAGGCAATGCGCGACGGCGCTTATGATTTCATCGAAAAGCCGTTTGCTTCTGAGCGCCTGATCGAAACCGTGCGGCGTGCGTTGGAGCGGCGCAAGCTCGTGCTGGAAAACCTCGCGCTGCGCCGCGAGCTTGCCGGGCAGAGCACGGTTGCGCCGCGGATCATCGGCCGCAGTCCGGCAATTGAGCAGGTCCGGCGGCTGATTGCAAACGTCGCGCCGACCGATGCGTCCGTGCTCATCAACGGGGACACCGGCGCGGGCAAGGAAACGCTCGTTCTGCTGCACGGCTCTGGTCCGGGCGCGAGTGGCTGGGCGAACTTCCATCGCAATGTGGACGCGTTCGCGAACGCGGGTTATCGCGTGATCCTCGTCGACTGTCCCGGCTGGGGCAAGAGCGATTCGATCATCTGCACCGGCTCGCGCTCAGACCTCAACGCGCGCGTGCTGAAGGGCGTGCTGGATACGCTCGGCATCGAGCGCGCGCATCTCGTCGGCAACTCGATGGGCGGGCATAGCGCGGTGGCATTCGCGCTGTCGTATCCGGAGCGCGTCGGCAAGCTGGTGCTGATGGGCGGCGGCACGGGCGGTCCGAGCCAGTTTGTGCCGATGCCGACCGAAGGCATCAAGCTGCTGCAAGGGCTGTATCGCAACCCAACGCTCGAGAACCTGAAGAAGATGCTCAACGTGTTCGTCTACGATGCGAGCACGATGACCGAAGAACTGATGCAGACGCGGCTCGATAATATGCTGGCGCGGCGCGATCATCTCGAGAACTTCGTGAAGAGTCTGGCGGCCAATCCGAAGCAGTTTCCGGACTATGGTTACCGGTTGAACGAGATCAAGTCGCCCGCGCTCGTGATCTGGGGGCGCGACGACCGTTTCGTGCCGATGGACGTCGGCCTGCGGCTCGTTTGGGGTATGCCGAACGCCGATCTGCATGTGTTCGGGCGCTGCGGGCACTGGGCGCAATGGGAGCACGCAGAGCGATTCAACCGGATGGTGCTGGAGTTCCTACGCCAACAACAAGCCGTTTAGTCTGCTTTCCGCGATCCTTCCGTCGGACGGCTTCTGTACTTCGAAAGCGGCCGTCGACGGGCACCGGCGTCGTACGACCGAGACGGGTCGATCAGGGCCCTTGACGAGAGAGAAGCAATCTCAGACCTGATCTGACGCTGACTGAGAGATCCGGTCTCGACTTACGCATCTGAGCCAACCGGTTTCTCGACGTCATCACGCGGGCTGGCACACGCCCGCGTACCCAGACTCATACCATAACGGGTCACACACGCGTCAGGCAGCTTCGCTCAATCGTGCGTGATCGAGCACTCCGCTGCTGAGCAGGCCGCCTACATCTTTCAGCCCGCTACCCGTAATCAAAATGACGGTGGTTTCGTCTCGTTGCGCGGAGCCAAACTTTTGCGCCGCAGCGTAAGCCGCGACCGCGCCCGGCTCTGCGAATACACCCGACTCGCGCGCCAACTCGATTTGCCGCTGGAAGATTTCGGCGTCGCTCACGCGGACGAACTGGCCGCCTGTCGCCTCGATGGCGCGAAAGGCCTTGATCCGGTCGCGCGGCAACACCACGCTGATGCTGCTGGCCGAGGTCTTCGCCATTTTGCGTTCCGCATGATGCGGTCCCTCGCCTTGTACCCAGGCGCGATACATGTAGTCGCTGCCTTCGGCCTGCGCACCCATGATCTGTGGCATGTGCCCGGTCAGCCCCATGCGCCGGAGTTCCTCGAAGCCCTTGTAGACCGCGCCCACGATACAACCGTTGCCCACGGGGACAAAGATGCGGTCAGGCACTGCCCAGCCCAGTTGCTCGAAAATTTCGAATGCGACGGTCTTCTTGCCCTCGGTCATATACGAATTGATGCCCGTGCTCCGGTTGTACCAACCGTGCTTCTCGCACGCTTCGAGGCACGCCGCGAACGCTTCGTCATAGCCGCCGCTGACCTGCACGACGTCTGCACCATAAGCCCTGATTTGCACGAGCTTTTCGCGTGCAGTGCTGGTCGGGGCGAAGATCACGCAACGCAGATCGCTACCCGCGGTCATGCAGGCCAGTGCCGCCGCCGCGTTGCCTGTGCTCGCCGCAGCGATGGTGCCCACGCCCTGGTGACGCGCGAGCGCCACGGCCAACGCACTTGCACGGTCCTTCAGCGACCCGCTGGGATTACGGCTGTCGTCCTTGATGAAGACCAGGCCGTCGCCGCGCATCGGCAACTGATAGAACGGCGTACCCCCGGTATGTGGCTTCGGGGCATGCTCCAAACCCGCCGGCAACAGAGTGCGGTAGCGCCACATATCGAATGCGCGGGTCTTTTCGCCCAGCGCTTTCGCAAACACCGGCGCCGCAGCGCCATAGTCGTATTCGACATCGAGCGCGCCGTCCAGCTTGCACTGTGGGCAAAAGTAGCCAACGCTTTCCAGCGGGTACTCGGCATCGCAATTCAAACATCTCAGCGCCGTCGAAAATCCAAAACTCATTGTCATCCCCGTTTTTACGCCTGTCCGAAACGTGTCAAAGCCGGTGGCGCCGCCATCGGCTTTCGTAAGCGATGCTCTGCCTAGGGGGGCTCAGTCGGGGAGGGCCAGGATGGCGTCGATGGCCACCATCGTGCCGCGTGCAAGGCTCGCCGCGCCAACCGTCGTGCGGGCCGGGTAAGGCTGAGGGAAGTATTCGGCCATGATCGAGTTCATCGTCCCGAATTTCGAAATATCCGTGATGTACACCGTGACCTGCACAACATTCGCGAGTGTGCAGTCGCAAGCTTGCGCCATTGCGCGAAGATTCCTGAAGGTCTGGTGAAGCTGCCCTTCGAAGCCGCCTTCTGCGACTTCGTTCGTTTCCGGAACGACCGGCGTCTGGGCCGCAAGATAGACCGTATTGCCAACGCGCACGCCTTGGGAATAAGTCCCCAGCGGGGCGGGTGCCTTGTCGGTCAGGATGATTTCGTTATTGGTCTGAATATTGTTTTCGGAATGGCCGTTCATTTAGTTAACCTTAGTATTTGACTGATTGCAATTTACAGAGTACGACGTTCAACGATTAATTCAGGTTTGCGACCGGTACAACGATTCGTGCATCCGCACCGAGCAGTCGGGCCGGCGAGGTGTCGGCTGCGTCCAGACCCGCCAGATCGCCGGGGATGGCTTCTCCGCTTGCCAGCGCAGCACAGAAGCGCGCCATGGCCGGCGCGGTCTGAATGCCATAGCCGCCTAGCGCTGCGGCCCAGATGAATCCCGCGACGGTGGGGTCGGGGCCGACGACCGGCGAGCGATCCGGAGCAAACACGCGCAGCCCCGCCCAGCGATTGAGGACACGCTTGGGGCGTAGCGTCGTGGCATGCTCCAGCCGGTCCATTGTGATCGCGACACCCAGTTCGTCGGGCATTGCATCACAGGGGGCGCTCGGCGCTTCATCGCAAGGCGAGATCATCAGACGGCCCACATCGGGCTTGACGAAGATCTGTTCATCCACCGTGCCGATGTAAGGGCAACGGCTCACATCCTGTTCCGGATCCACGACCACCACCGTGCGCAGCAGCGGCTGGATTGCCAGCGGCGCGACACCGCATGCCAGTGCCACGTCGTCGGCCCATGCGCCTGCGGCATTGACGATCGTATGGGCCTCGATGCGCGCGTCATCTGTCGTTTCGATGTGCCAGACGCCATCCGCCCGGTGCGCGCGACGCAGTTCCGTCGCTGTGCGCACTTCGCCGCCGGCCTTGCGCACTCCGCGCAGAAATGCCGTGTGAATGGCGTGCACGTCCAGATCGAACGCATCGGGTTCGTAGATGCCGCCGAGCCATTTTTCCGCGAGAAACGGCACCATCTGCGCGATCTCGACCCGATCGAGCCATTGCGCGTTCGGCACTTGGTGCAGGATCGATTGATAGCGCGCCTGCAGTTTGCCCCAGTTCGCCTCGTCTCCGACGATCAGCGCCCCGCGGGGTGAGCACAGCGCATCATCGGTCAACGCGTGCGGCGGGTTCTCGTAGAAACCGCGCGATGCGCAGGTCAGATGGCGAATCACCTCGTTGCCATAGCTTTCCATGGAGATGGCGGCGGAGCGCCCCGTCGTATGGTAAGCAAGGCTGGTTTCCCGTTCCAGGATGAGCGCCGTGCCACGCTTGACCAGTTCTGCGCCCACGGCAACGCCGGCAATGCCTCCCCCGACGACCACAAAATCAAATTGATGCTTTTGCATGATGCTTTTTCCGTCTTCTGTCTCGATCAAATCTTGTTCATGGCCGGCGCCTTGCCGTCGCGCAGTCGCCAGCTTCGATGCAGGATGGCATAGGCAAGCGCGCCGATGGCGAGCCCCCAGAACGCCGAACCCAGGCCAAGAAAGCTCATGCCCGACGCCGTGACGAGGAACGTGATGATGCTGGCATCACGATGCTTGTCGTCCTGTGCCACGCCGATCACGCCAGTCGTGATTGCACCGATCAAGGCCAGCCCCGCAAGCGCCGCGATCAGTTCCGCAGGCAACGCGCGGAACAGTAGCGCCAGGGTTCCGCCGAATACGCCGATGCCGATATAGATCAGGCCGCTGGCGATACCGGCGATGTAACGGCGATCGGGATCCTCGTGCGCCTCCTTGCCCGTGCAGATTGCCGCCGTGATGGCCGCGAGGTTCACGCCATGCGAGCCAAACGGCGCCAGCAGCAGTGACAAAATGCCGGTCGTGCCGATAATGCCGCTCGCCGCAACCCGATAGCCCGACGTGCGCAGCACGGCCATGCCCGGCACGTATTGGCCCGTGAGCGTGACCAGGGCCAGGGGTACGCCCAAGCCCAGCAACACGTGCCAGTTCCAGGCCGGAGCGATGAAGACGGGGGCAACGGGTGCAAGGCGCAATTGTGAAAGATGCGTGGTGCCCGACGCGATGGCGATGACGATCCCGACCACCATCACGGTGGCGATCGCATAGCGCGGCCAGACCCGCTTCATCGCCAGAAAGGTGAGAAGCATGGAGAGCACCAGCAGCGGACTGGCGCTGATGGAAGCAAACACCTGCATGCCGAAGTGCAGAAGAATCCCGGCCAGCATCGCGGCGGCAATGCCCTTGGGAATGCGCTCGATAAAGCGGTCGAATACTCCGGACACGCCCACCAGCGTCACGATGGCTGCGCTCAGCAGATACGCGCCGATGGCCTGCGGCAACGGTACGCCCGGCAACATGCCGACGAGCAGCGCGGCCCCCGGAGTGGACCACGCCGTGATGATCGGCGTGCGCAGTTTCCAGCTCAGGACCAGCCCGGAAATTCCGCTGCCGATCGACACTGCCCAGATCCACGACGACGTGACCTCGGTCGAAAGATGCGCCTGATTTGCGGCCTGAAACACGATCACGAGCGGGCCAGCGTAGGAGATCAGGACGGCCAGAAAGCCCGCCACGAGCGCGGAAAGAGAGGCGTCAGCACGCCATTGACTCAGTGTGCGAATCACGATGACCTCAGTTGTAGACGGGGAAGCGCTTGCACAGCGCACGGACCTGTTCCAGCGTGCTCGCGCGCACGTCGGCGTCATGGGGCGCAAGCACGATGTCCGCGACCAGGGTGGCGACTAGCCGCGATTCGTCGAGGCCAAAGCCCCGCGTCGTGATGGCCGGCGTGCCGACGCGGATACCGCTCGTCACGGCCGGCTTGCGCGGGTCGTTGGGCACCGCATTCTTGTTGCAGGTGATGCAGACTTCGCCCAGCGCCTGCTCGGCATCGCGGCCCGACAGCTCGAGCGAGCGAAGATCGATCAGCATCATGTGGCTTTCGGTGCGCCCGGAAACGATGCTCAGCCCACGCGACTGAAACACCTCCGCCATGGCCTGCGCGTTTTCCAGCACACGGCGCTGATACGCCTTGAATTCATCGGTGGCGGCCAATTTGAACGCAACGGCTTTCGCCGCGATCACGTGAACAAGCGGGCCGCCCTGAATGCCGGGGAAGATCGCCGAGTTGATGCGCTTCTCGTGTTCTTCCTTCATCAGGATGACGCCGCCGCGCGGCCCGCGCAGCCCTTTGTGCGTGGTGGTCGTGACGAAGTCGGCGTGCGGCACTGGATTCGGGTACACGCCGCCCGCGATCAGGCCGGAATAGTGAGCCATGTCGACCATGAACAGCGCGCCGACCTCGCGTGCCACGCGTCCGAAGCGCTCGAAGTCGATGCGCAAAGAGTAGGCGGACGCGCCCGCGATGATCAGACGCGGTTTGATCTCGCGCGCCTGACGTTCCATCGCGTCGTAGTCGATCTCGCCCGCTTCGTTCAACCCGTAGCTGGCCACCTTGAACCACTTGCCGCTGATGTTCAGCGGCATGCCGTGCGTGAGGTGACCGCCTTCGGCCAGACTCATGCCTAGAATCGTGTCGCCGGGCTCAAGCGCCGCGAAGAAGACGGCCTGATTGGCCTGGGAGCCCGAATGCGGCTGCACATTGGCTGCCTCTGCGCCGAACAGGGCCTTCAGACGGTCGATGGCGAGCCGCTCCGCTTCATCGATGACTTCGCAGCCACCGTAGTAGCGCTTGCCGGGATAGCCCTCGGCGTACTTGTTGGTGAGTTGCGAACCCACAGCGGTTAGCACCGCAGGAGAGGTGTAATTCTCCGATGCAATGAGTTCAATGTGGTCTTCCTGCCTTTGATTCTCCCGGCAAATCACGTCCCAGATCGCGGGATCGACGTGCTGCAGGGCATCCTTTTCCGTGTCGAACATCCTATCCTCTTTGTCGAATCGATCGACTTAATATACATCGATTTAATTGCATCTGAAAGTCACTCGATTAAGTCGACTCAATCAGTCAACCATTTCGATGCGATATCCGGTGCGCGGGCGGGGAGTGCCCGAGGAACAAGGCACTGGATCCGTTGATTCGACAACGAATGATGATTCGATTACACTGCTACCTTACATTCATTGCACCGATTCAAGGAGAGTCGTCCCCATGTGGGCACCGGACCTGAAGGAATATGCCGGGGCGATCTATGAAAGGATTGCAGCGGCGCTCGAGAGCGACATCCACGCGGGCCGCCTGACCGCGGGCGCCCGGTTGCCGACGCTGAAGGAACTCGCCGCGCAGATCGGCGTGACGCCTGGCACCGTCAATCGTGCGTACGAACTCGCGCAACGGCGGGGCCTCGTCGAGGGCGAAGTCGGGCGCGGGACCTTCGTGCTACGTCGCGAAACGCCCGCTGCGAGCCGTGTCCAGTCGGTGCCGCCCATCCAGGATTCCTCCGGCGGAATCATCGATCTGTCGATCGTCAAACCCAACCTTCTGCTTCAGGAGCCGTATATCCGCGCGGCGCTTGGAGAACTTGCGCAATCGAGCTCGTTGCCGGACATGCTCGATTACACGCCCGATGGCGGTCATCCCCTGCACCGACAGGCGGGGGCAATGTGGATGCAGCACTCCGGTTTTCCCGCCCGAACCGAACAGGTTCTCCTCACGGCCGGTGCTCAACACGGGCTCTGGGTGGCGGTCAATGCGCTCACGAAACCCGGCGACCTCGTGTGCTGCGAGTCGCTCTGTTACCCGGGCGTGGCCTCGGTCGTGCTGAGTCTGGGCCGCCGCATTCGGGGCGTGCGTCAGGATCAGGAGGGCATGGAGCCGGATAGCCTGCGCGAGATCTGCCGCGAGGAACGTCCCGCTCTGGTGATCTGCATCGCTACCTGCCAGAACCCGACCACGGCGGTGATGCCGGAAAACCGGCGACGCGAGATCGCACAGATCGCGCGCGATTTTGATTTTCTCCTGCTCGACGACGACCTGTACGGTTTTCTGGCGCCCACGCCGGTTCCTCCACTCGCTACCTTCGCCCCCGAGCGCACGATCTATTTGACGAGCCTGTCGAAGTCCGTTGCGTCGACCATACGCCTCGGCTACATGCATTGCCCGCCGGAGTGGCTGGCGCGCATGACCGCAAGCGTGCGAACGAGCGTCTGGATGGTGTCACCCCTTGCGGCACAGATCGCGACGCATCTGATCACGAGCGGGCAAGCCGCGGAAATGGCCCACAACCAGTGTCAGGAAGCGCGCGCGCGGCAAATCATGGTGCGCGAATTGCTCGGGCAATTTGAGTACAAGGCTCAGCCGACCTCGTTCCACATCTGGCTCAAATTGCCGTCACGCTGGTCGAGCGGAGAACACTTTGCCGTGCTGGCACGAAGCCATCAGTTGATGATTTCCGGCGGCGACACCTTTGCGGTCAACCGCGATGAACAGGGGCGTCAGTGGATTCGCGTTGCTGTGATGGCATCGACGCAGGACCATATGCGTTTCGTGCTCACCAAGCTGGCCGGGCTGATGAACACGCCGGACTCGGTCTGGCTGTAACGCCGATTCGTTTCCCATGCATGGAAGAACCGGTCGGTGGTCCTTGCAGGCAGATGGCCAGCGCCGTATCTGGGTGGGGTGCGCCTTGGCGGTCAAGGGCGCGGATTTGCTGAACGTCTCGCGTGCGTTCAGCGAAGGGAAGTGAGTGCTCGATGGGGATCGAGACGGTCCCGCAGGTTATCGGTGGCGGCTGCGGCTGCGTTGACCGGCAGACGGTGTGCATCCGGTATCGGCGGCGGATTCAATGCGGACGCGCACTTCATGGAGAATCCTGCGGGAGTGGGATCAAAATAAACCCGTCGACCACCTCCTTTTAGGGATCTGCGCGGCAACGACCGATTTGCATGCACGTCTTGCGGCGATGGCATGTGAGTCGACGTGGTTCCGGCAAGCACTCACCGCGGTCCACAACCTGAGTCCACACGCGTGGCGCATCGTGCATCGGCAGATACTGCCTGCATGTATCGGATGGCGGCGAGAACGCGAGCGCCGTACTCCGCGCGAGCGCCTCGCCTGCATCCATGTCCGTTGACTGAACGACCAACGTCTCTTCCGAAGGTCAGAAGACCGCCAGTCCGCCAACGGCACGCCTGACATCCTCAATCATCTGACCTCACCGGACGTCATCGCCGAGCGTACCGTACGACGTGCCCGTCGTCGGCGAAGCACGAATGCGAAGACACCGAGCAGCACGACAACCACCGGCGCCGCGAGCATCAGCGGCCGGGCCCGCACGAGCAGCGGAACCGGGCCGCCGTTGCGTGCGACGGCCACGTCGTCGGGCGTCACGGTCACGTTCGCGTTGCCGTACTGCGCGAGCACGTAGTTCGCGATCGCGGCGACCTGATCGTCCTTCAACGGCTGGACGTAGGAATCCTCACCGAACGACGGCATCAGCACGTGCTGGCCGCCCGCGTCGCGATCGACACCGTACAGGATCGCCGCAATCAGGTTCGACGGATTGCGCGAGCCCGTGGCGGTATTGTTCGACAGCGACGGATAGGCCTGACTCGGGCTGCCCTTGCCGTTGGCCTGGTGACAGCTCGCGCAGTAACCGCTGAACAGCGCTTCACCCGTCGTCAGCGTACCGTTCGCATTCAACGCGGTCGTGCCGCGCAACGTCGCTTCGCTGCTGACCGCGCGGCCGTGCGCGAATGCCGGTTCGGACTCGTGCTCGTCGCGGATCGGCTTCGTGCTGCGCAGATACGTGACGATCGATTTCAGGTCCGCGTCCGACAGATACTGCAGGCTGTTCTGCACGGCCTCCGCCATCGGTCCGGCCGCCTGGTTCTTGCCGGGTGCGCGGCCGGTCTTCAGGTACGACACCAGCTCGTCGTCGGTCCATGCGCCGATGCCGCTCACCGGATCCGACGTGATGTTCGGCGCATACCACGCGCCGAGCTGTGCACCGCCCAGGTTGCGGCTGAAGTCTTCGGCCATCAGCGCATTGCGCGGCGTATGGCACGCACTGCAGTGCGCGAGCACATTGGTCAGGTACGCGCCGCGATTCCACTGTGCGTCGTGCGCCGGATCGGCTTCGAAACGCTTGTCCGACAGGAACAGCATGTTCCAGCCCGTCATCGCGACGCGCATGCCGAACGGGAACGGCAGGTTCGTCGCGGGTGCGGGCTCGTCGACCGGCTTCACGGCGTGCATGAAGTAGCTGTAGAGCGCGTGCACGTCGTTGTCGCTGAGGCCGCTGTACGACGTATACGGCATGGCCGGATACAGGCGCGCGCCGTCCGCGCGCACGCCTCCACGCAGCGCGCGTGCGAACTGCACCTCGGTGTAGTTGCCGATGCCGGCCGTTTTCGACGGCGTGATGTTGCTCGAATAGATCTGCCCCATCGGCGACGCGATACCGTATCCGCCCGCGAACGGCTTGCCGCCGTCGAGCGCCGTATGGCACGCCATGCAGTCCGCCGCGATCGCGAGTTGATGGCCTTTTTCGATCAGCGCGGCGTCGGCCGACGTCGACGCCGCGCCGGTCGCTGTTTCCTGCGCGAACGCTGGCGTGCTGCCGACGCTGCCGAACAGCGCGAGTGTGATGGCCGCGCGGTAGCCGGCGCCGCGCAGCGTGCGAAGTTGTCGTTGGATCGTGTGTGTCATCGAATCAACCCTTCGCGAGGCTCGCGGAAATCGAATCCGCAGCCTTCAGGCCGAGGGCCGCCATCGACAGCGTCGTATTGACGACGGACGCCGACGGCATCGCGCCGCCGCCCGGCAACCACAGGTTCGCGTGATCGTGCGTGCGGCAGTCGCCGTCGACGACCGAATTCTTCGGATCGGAGCCCATGATGGTGCCGCCCATGATGTGATTGTTCGCGTTCAGCGTCTTCGTGATGTTGAACTCGACCGCGTCGAACAGGCTGCCGATATGCGTGAGCTGCTTGCATGCCGCGTCGTAGCCGCGCCGCACATAGTCGCCGACGTCGTAGTGGATGTCGGGGCACGCGAGGCCGAGCGGATCGAAGCGTGTCTTGCTGAGCGTCAGGCGGTTGTTCGGGTCCGGCAGCGGTTCGAGGCTGATCGACAGGTCGACGCCGTAGATCGCGCGGCGCCGGATTTCCTCGTCGAGCGCCTTGCCGACCAGGCCGAGCTTCAGCGCTTGCTGCGTGGCCGGCCCGACGCGCGAGATGTTGTTCAGGATCATCTTGTTCGCCGAATACTGCCCGCGGAAATCACCGTCGCGCGGGCCGACGATACAACTGCTCTGCGCGGGGCCACGGCCGAGCCACATCGGCTCGTTCGCGAGGAACGTGCAGTGGAAGCCCGAGTGATCCATCATGTTGCGCCCGACCTGGTCCGAGCCGTTCGCGATGCCGTGCGGATTGCGTTCGTTCGCGGCCAGCAGCAGCAGGCGCGGCGTCTCGATGCCGTTGCACGCGAGCACGAACATCTTGCCGCTGGCCTTGTGCGACTTGTGCGACGCGTCGTACCAGTGCACGGCCGTCACGCGATTGTTCGCATCGGTGTCGATCTTGTAGACGACCGATTCGGCGAGCACTTTCGCACCCTTGCGCTCCGCGCGCTCGATGTGGTGGATACCGCTGTACATCGCGCCGATCGGGCAGATCGGCTGGCAATTGTTGTTGCCGCAGCAGACCGGACGGCCGTGCCAAGGCCGCGTGCTGCGCGCCTGCGGAATCGGGATCGACCGGTAGCCATGCGCATTGACGATTTCGGCGAAGCGCCGGTCCCCATGGCCCCACGGCACCATGTCCATCGGATACGGGCGGCTGCGCTGCGACGGCGACTGCATCGCCGGATCGCTCGGCCCGGCGACGCCCATTTCCTCTTCCGCGCGGCAATAGTACGGCTCGAGGTCGTCATAGGAGATCGGCCAGTCGCGGCCGACGCCATAAGTCGACTTCATCCGGAAATCGACCGGGAGGTGCCGCCAGCTCGACGCGGCCCAGTGCCACGTCGTGCCGCCGACGGTGCGCAGATAGCCCTGCTGGAAACTCTGGCCATCCCGCCCGCTCAGTCCGACGTAGTTGTTCTTCGGAAAATACAGCGGGGCGGGCGCATTCGGCGCCTGCGGGTAGAGGCCCTGGAAGTCGGAGCCCACGCGATTGTCGAAGGGCATGTTGCGCCAGTTCTCGACCGCCTGACCACGCTCGATGCGCAAGCCGGATTCGATGACCAGCACCGAATGCCCCTGGCTGACCAACTGGTCGGCGATCAGGCCGCCAACCACGCCGGACCCCACGATCACGACATCGGCCGATACGTCGCCGTTCGATTCAAATACAGGAGTTCTCATGAGGTTCAGGCGTGCGTTTGCGGGTGCTGGGTAGTTGCTGACGCAACCGTTTTGCGGGGCGGCGCGACATCGGCCGGTGGCGGTTCGGCGGTCCACCATAGCGGGCCGTTCGAACAATAGGTCGGTGCGCTCATGCCGTCGTGGACGGTGTCGTACATCAGCGCATCGGCATAGGCGACCATCACGGCCTTCTGGCCGTGGCCGACGGTGCCCGTGTACCACGCGGCGACGATCGCGAGCGCCGTGTCGTGCAGGCCTGCGCTGTCGGCATCGGCCAGCAGTTGCACGGGTGTCTGGCCGGCGCGGACGCGTTGCGCCAGCGCGGCTGCACGCGTGGCAAAGCCTGGGTCCGTGCGACGGAATGCGTCGACGAGGCGAGCAGCCGTCGTCGGGTCGAGATTCGCGTGGCCGGTGAGCGCTTTCGACAGCGCGAGAAAGGTCCGGGTGTCGAGCGACGGCTGCTGCGCGAATGCATGTCCGGGTGCGGCGGTGAGCAATCCGACTTGCGTCAGCGCCGCGGCCATCATTTTCAGCACCGCTCTACGGGTCATGCCGGCGCGCGCATAAATGCGCGATTCATTTTTGTGTGGGGCCATGTCGTTTTCGTCTTTTTCGCGAGTCGTTGCTCGCATGTTTTCTTTCTTCCGAATATTCCGCGTCGGGAGCCGCTCCGGGCCGAAACGACCCGAATACGTCCCCCGCGACGCTGCGTTACTTGTCCGAGCGCATCGGCAAACGACCATTGCCGGCCGGACGAGGGATTGCACGCGCCGCATGCGGAGATTTTTATCTGTTCACGCGAGACAGCGTTCGGGCACGAGATTATGGAACCGGTTCCATTCGCGCGTCCAGTGTCTCGTTCAAATTTCATCGCAACGGCGGAGTGTATCGATATCGGTCGAATCGCGTATTTTCAACACGGTATCGGCCTGCTGCGACCGATTTCGAATAAAAGCGAAAGCGTAATGTAATTAAAACGTCGGGATTCGACTGCTGTATTGCCGAAGTGAGCAGTGCGACGGCAGCGCGAGCGTCGTCGACGATACGGTTTTGCGACAGGCTCGATGGAGTGCGACTTACTTGATTGCCGCGGCACCGGCTGCCGCGATGACACTATCCTGCACACCCGCGCCACCACTGGCCCCGATCGCGCCGATCAGGTGCCCGTCGATCACGATCGGGATGCCGCCTTCGCCCGCGAGAATCCCCGGGATGCTGAGATTGGCGGTCGCGCCGTTGTTGATGGCGTTTTGCAGATCCCGGGTCTGTCTGCGGAATCGAGCCGACGCGCGCGCCTTGGCCTCCGCGATTTCAACCGATGCGAGTTGCGTCCCGTCCATTTTGTCGCACGAAACCAGGTTCCCGCCGCTGTCGACCACGGCAACCGCGTATTTCCAGTTTCGGCGTCGCGCCTCCGTTTCGGCGGCGGCCATGGCGGTACGCGCCTGCGTCAGCGTGATGGGCGGGCCGTAAGGGATGTCGTATGGCAGTTGTTCGGGGACGGGCGCGGACGCGGTGGTTTGTGCTGATGCATGGGCCGCGAATATTGCGCTGGCTGCGATGAGAATCGGGAATTTATTCGAAAACATGGAGTGCCGATACGGATGCCCCTGATTATTTCAGGTGCCGGTGAATGAGAAAGAACACGATGCGATTCCGCGATGATGCATTTCCCGGCTCGATTGCCGGGGCATGTCGCGATCGCGGGGAAAATATATTGCATCCTGGGTTAGCGTGCAGCGAAGCGGGGTGGTGCGTGTCGCCACGAGGTTTCCGGCGGCCAGCAGACGAACCTGCGCGGGCAGGTCCGCCCCGATATCGATCATCGCCGGCAGGGGCGTTGCGCGCACATGCGGGTAGCAGAACGCTGGCCGGTCCGGCCAGCGATACCGCGGCGGGCATGTGTCGTCCGGATCAACTGAAGTGATGGCTGAACTCGAGCCACAGCGTGCGGCCGTACGGCATGTAGTAGCCCACGGTGTAGTACGGCCAGCCGGAGGAATCGTCGTGCTTGATCGTATTGAACACGTTGTTCATCACGAAGGTCAGTGACGTATCCCGCGAGAACTGGTGCGAGATGCTCAGGTTCGCGAGTGTGGTCGGCGTCAGATACGCGGTCTGGGCGGCGTTCGGTACCTTGCCGTAGCGCTCGAGCTGCACCGTCGACGTCCACTTCGGGATCGACCAGGTCAGGCTCAGCATGAGCTTGTCCGGCCATTCGGGGTTGCCGGTCGGGTTGGCGAGCGAATGCAGGAGATCCTGTACCGGGCCGTTCGTGTACTGCTGATATTTGTGGCTCAGGACCTTGGTGAAGTTGGCGCTCAGCAGGAAGGTGCCGGCGCGGCCGAGGCGAAAGCGCCATTTGCCGCCGAGGTCGAAGCCCGTCGTCTTTTCCATCGCGGCGTTGATCGGGTTCACGAGGATCGTGTTGATCGCGCCGGGGTCGAGCACGGCCGTCAGCGGGTTGCGGATCACGCGGCTCAGCGCGTCCACGCAGTTGGGCGAGCTGGCGCTCAGTTGCCCCGCTCGGCACGCGGCCTCGGTTCTCAGCAGGTTGTCCGGGTCGATGGTCGTCACCAGATTGTCGATGCGAATGTTGTAGTAGTCGGCCGACAGGTCGATGTCCGGCGTGGGCGCGAGCACGAAGCCGGCGCCCCATGATTTCCCGTTTTCCGGCTTCAGGTTCGCATTGCCCTTCTGAATGAAGTTCGAGCCCGGCGACACGTTCGCGTATTCGCATGAGGCGAGCGATTTCCCCGACTGATTGCAGCGGAAGTAGTCGGTGGTCGATTCGAAATAGCCCTTCGACTGGCTCATGAAGATGTAATTCATGTCCGGCGCGCGAAAGCTCGTGCCGTAATTGCCGCGCAGCAACAGCTCGCGCAGCGGCCGGTATTCGAGCCCCAGGTCGTAGGTCAGCTTGTTGTTGCGGGTGCCCGCGAACGAGTAGTCGTCGTAGCGCGTTGCGACGTTCGCGGTCAGCTGGCTCAGGATCGGGACGCGCAGCTCGACCGCGGCTGCGTAGCGCTTGCGGTTGCCGCTCGCACCGGTCGCGCCGGCGGCGTTGTAGTAGACGCCCTGGTTCAGGGCAGGGTCGATCGAATTGCTGAAGCCTTGCGTGCCGTATTCGATCACGCCGGCCGCGCGCACGGGGCCGGCCGGCAGCGAGAACAGGTTGCCGTTGGCGGCGAGGCTGAAGGTCTGCGTCCACGTGTTGTTCCTGCTGGTCGATTCACCGTACATCGACGCGAACTGGTTCGGTGTGAGCGGGGTCGCGAAGCGTGCGGCGTTGGGCGCATAGATCGGCGCACCGTCGGCGGCGGTGCCGAGCTGCGGGCCGAGGTAATAGCTGTCGACGTTCGACAGCAGGCGCGGCACGGTCGCGCGGCTCTGATAGCCGGACGCGCTGTACGTGAGCTCGTAGTTCCAGCTGCTGTCGGGCACTTTGCCGCGCAGGCCGGTGATCAGGTTGCCCGCGACGTCGTTCCAGTGCTTGTTCCATACCGACGCACCGCCGATCTCCTGGGGCGAGATGCGCTTGGTCCACGCCTCGTTCGCGCCGGTTTCCTGGTTGAAGAAATAGCCGGTCGTCGCCGCGGCCGACGTCCAGCTCGGGCCGCGCGTGTTGTTCTCGGTCTGGTTCCAGGCGGTCGACACGGAGCCGAACAGCGTGACGAGATCGCTCAGCCGGTATTCGACGCCGCCGTACAGGTTCTCGCTGACATTGTTCGTTTGTGTCGTCCAGTACGACGGCTGCGCGCCGCCGCTGCCGCAGTACGCGCCATTGCGGGTGCCGACGGTCGAGGTGCCGCCGAATGCGCCGATGCCGGCGAGCGGGCCGCACGCGCCGGCGGCGCCGACGTAGCGGCCCGTGTCGAGGTTCTGGCGCGCCCAGGTCTTGGTCGGCGGTTCGCCTTCGAGCGTCGACGACGCCATGAAGTCGCGCTGCCCCGACCAGATCGGGTTGGTCTTGCTGATCTCGAGACCGAACACCGTGCTCAGCGCGCCGAATTCCTTGCCGCCCGACACCTGCAGCCGCCCGTTGCCGCCGCCGCCGTCCCAGGTGCGGCCGCCCTTGACGTTGACCTCGATGCCGTCGATGTGCTTCTTCATGATGATGTTGACGACGCCTGCAATCGCGTCCGAGCCGTACACGGCGGAGGCCGCGCCGTTCAGGATTTCGATGCGGTCGATCATCGCCGACGGAATGTTGGCCAGGTTCACGAAGTTGACGTTGCCGTCGTACGCGATCGGGTAGTCCGCCACGCGCCGGCCGTCGACGAGCACGAGCGTGTGGTTCGGGCCGAGGCCGCGCAGGCTGAGTGCATTCGCCGCCGGCGTGAACGTGTTGCCGTAGTCGGCGCCTTGCGTGAAGCCGGTATTCTGGGTTTGCGACTGGAGCGCGTCGAAGACGTTTCGGTACCCTTTCGATTCGAGCTCCTGACCGGTAATGACGGTGACGGGCGTCGCCCCTTCCTTCTCGGAGCGTGGAATGCGCGATCCCGTCACGACAAACGCCTTCAGCGATGCGGTGGCCGGTTTTTGCGTGGCAGCCTCGCCATGGGCCGGCGCGGAGGGGCTGGCCGCATTCGGCGGCGCGGCGACGGCGGCGGCTCCCGACGCGGCTTCCTGTGCCGCGACGGGCATCCAGGGTGTCGCGAGGCCGGACAGGCAGAGCGCGATTGCGCCCACGCTCTTGATATGGAGCGACGTGTTTTGCATCTTCAAGTTGTGTTGACGAGCAAGTTCAATGGTTAGCAGTTGCCGGGCGTCCATGCCGTTTGCGATGGCATGTCGACTCGCAACCCCCTGTCGTTCGCGCAATTCCTGTATTCGGATCGAGCACCCGGAATCACGGATGTAATCCGAAATGTGACGGGTGGCTCAATTTTTCCATCGGGTGCCGAATTCGAGATTAATGGTCGGCGCACGTGGCGAGAGACTTTATCGATCGATTTTTGGTCGGGCAAATGATCGATGCTTGTATTGATATGGATAGGGTGGGGTAAATTGAAATCACGCTGGAATTGGATTTGTTTTTTGAAAACGGGGAAAGACATCCGGATTAAGGCGGTGTGCGAGGTTGCGGCTGTTCGTTCGCCGCGGGTTCACTCCGTCGGGGCTGCGTGCCGCAACGGTCGATCGTCGTGCATGGAACCGGCGCGACCACGCTCGTATTGGCCGCGTTTGCCTCGACCACTGGGCCTGCAATCCGCCGGAATGTAAGACGTGCGCGGTGTTGGGGGCAGCGGATGATGTGTGCACCGGCAGTTCGGCGGCGATGCACGGCGCCAGATGCCGATCCCGTTCGAGTCGACTCCTGCTTCGGGAAGCATTGCTTCCGACGAACAAATTCATGTGGAAGTTTGATGTGATTAAACTTGTTCGGATTATCGTGCGCACTGAAATGGGGAATGTTTGATGCAATTAAACTCGCGCATTCGTCGTCGTCAATTCGAAAAGTTTGATGTGATCAAACTTTTGTCTTTCCATCAAAAAAAGTTTGACGGTCAAAATTTTTTCTTGATATCTTCTGTAATCAACGGGTGGCATCTTTTGATGGATTAATTCCTTATCGAATATCTTTGCCTTCCATTCGCATGATTGCGTCTGGGTAGCACTCCGTCGGTCTCTGCTCGAGCGGACGGGCATCCGTTTCATTCTCCGGAATCTAATCAATTTCGATGAGCAGGTATTTTCCCCGTATCGAGCGATCGACGGGCAGGAATCGTATTTTCGAAAATAAGTAAATCGGGCTTTCCGGGTTTCGAATCAGACACTGCCGCTGTCCGGGCCGTGGGGCATCGTGCATCGGCGACATTCGCGTTGGGGGACTGAAGGTGGGTATCAAGATCGAGGATGGCGTGCTCGCGTCCGGAGGCGGACTGGCGAGGCCCGGGCGCCAGCGGCAGTTCGGCGGGAAACAGCGGAACCCGGTGCGCCGCTTCGGCGGTATCGCGGCCGTTCTGCTGCTGCATGTGTTGCTGGTCTACGCGCTCCTCAACGGCCTCGCGACCAAGGTCGTGCAGGTTATCCAGCGTCCGATCGAAACCCGCATCATCGAACCGGTGAAGCCGCCGCCGCCCCCGCCGCCTTTGCCGGTGGTCAAGCTGCCGCCGCCGAAGGCGACGTTGCCGCCGCCGCCGTTCGTGCCGCCGGCGGAGGTACCGGTGCAGGCGCCTCCGCCGGCAGCGATCACGCATCAGGCCGCGCCCGTGCCGTCCGCGCCGGCCGTGCAGGCACCCGTCGTCGCGCCGCCGGCGCCGGCGGCGAAGCCGGTCAGCCATGAAGTCGGCGTGGTCTGCCCGAATTCCGACCAGATGCGCGCATCGATGCAGTATCCGAAGGAAGCGCAGGAAAACAACATCACGGGCGATGTCACGATCGAATTCGTCGTCGATGCGGACGGCAACATCACCAACGTACGGGTGTCGCAGTCGGCCGATCCAGTCCTGGATCGCGCTGCCTACAACACGGTCAAGCGATTCAAGTGCATGGCGCAGGGGCAGCCGGTGCGCGTCCAGGTTCCGTTCTCGTTCAACCTGAACTGACCCGTGCAGGGCCCTGGGGCGGCAGGACGGGAATTTCAATCGATCAGTTAAACGAAATAAGTGGAGTAGGTATGGCAAAGCGTTCACTGGCCGCACTCGCGGCCTGCATGTTGATATCCTCCGTCGCGCTCGAGGCGCTGGTTGCGCCGCAGCCGGCGTTTGCCGAGGCGAGCGCGCCGGTGGCCGTGGCCGCGACGGCGTCCGCGCCGCAGGCGGCTGCGGACGAGCCATTGCCGCCGCCTGCACCGGCGGCGACGCAGGCCGTCGAGAATCCGTACGGGCTCGGCGCGCTGTGGAAGAACGGCGATTTCGTCGCACGATTCGTGCTGATTCTGCTCGTGATCATGTCGATGGGCAGCTGGTACATCATGATCGCGAAGTTCCTCGAGCAATTCCGCGCGAACCGGCGTGCGAAGCTCGCGGACGAGCAGCTCTGGTCCGCGCCGTCGCTATCGGCCGGCGCGAGCCTGCTCGACGAGGCGTCGCCGTTCCGTTTCATCGCCGAGACCGCGATCGAGGCCGGCGAGCATCACGACGCGGCGTTGCTTGAGGCAGTCGATCGCAACACGTGGATCGACGTCTCGGTCGAGCGCGCGATCACCAACGTGTCGAACCGGCTGCAGGATGGTCTCGCGTTCCTCGCGACAGTTGGATCGACCGCGCCGTTCGTCGGCCTGTTCGGCACCGTGTGGGGCATCTATCACGCGCTGACCGCCATCGGCATCGCCGGACAGGCGTCGATCGACAAGGTCGCGGGCCCGGTCGGCGAGGCGCTGATCATGACGGCGATCGGGCTTGCTGTCGCGGTGCCGGCCGTGCTCGGCTACAACTTCCTGGTCCGTCGCAACAAGTCGCTGATGGAGCGGGTGCGCAACTTCGGCGCACAGCTGCATACGGTACTGCTCGCGGGCGGCAAGCGCACGGTGCGGGCCGCCGGTACGCCGGCCGCGTCGCTCGTGCACTGACGCAGGCGGGAGTGCACGATGGCCATGAACGTCGGGCAGGACGACAACGACGACGTGATCGCCAACATCAACACGACGCCGCTCGTCGACGTGATGCTGGTGTTGCTGATCATTTTCCTGATCACGATCCCGGTCGTGACTCACACGATTCCGCTGGAGCTGCCGAAGGAAACGGTGCAGCCATTGGAGACGACGCCGAAAAGCGTCGAAATCGCGGTGAATCGCGACGGGCAATTCTTCTGGGGCGAAACGCACGTGGACGGCCCGACGCTGCTCGCGAAGCTGAAGGGCATCTCGCAGATGTCACCGCAGCCCGACGTGCACGTACGCGGCGACGAGAACACGCGCTATGAATTCATCGGGCGCGTGATCACCGCGTGCGAACGGTCGGGCATCGCCAAGGTTTCTTTCATCACCGAGCCGCCGGCGCGCGGCGGGTAGGAGTCGACGATGGGCATGAACGTATCTTCGGGCGGCGGCGAGCCGGACGTGATGGTCGACATCAACACCACGCCGCTGATCGACGTGATGCTGGTGCTGCTGATCATGTTGATCATCACGATCCCGATCCAGATGCACTCGGTCCGGATGGACCTGCCGGTCGGCAATCCGCCGCCACCGTCGAAGCCGCCGGAGGCCGTGCAGATCGACATCGCCGCCGATGGCGCAACGACCTGGAACGGCGCGCGAGTGCCGGATCGCGCGGCACTCGAGCAGAAGCTCGCGCACGTCGCCGCGGAGCCCGTGCAGGCGGAGATCCGCCTGCGTCCGGACAAGCTCGCGCCGTATCGGGCCGTCGCCGGCGTGCTGGCAAGCGCGCAGCGTGTCGGCGCGACCAAGATCGGCCTCATCGGCAACGAGCAGTACATGCCGTGAAGCTGGCGGCAGGGCAGGAGACCGGCACCTTGCGAGGCCCGACGAACCCTTGACGGAGCGGACGATGCGACACGACCAACGGGAATCCATATCGATCAGTAGTGCAAATGTAGGGAGGCGATGTGAAAACCGGGAAAGCCGTAACATCGAATGTCCGCCGCGCGATCACGGTTTCCGTCGGTACGCAGTCGCGCTGAATGCGCACTGCGATCGCGTCGACCGGGGGAGCGTATTCATCAAACAGTTTCGACTATGGGTTCGTGTCTCACTATGGTTTCGTCTTCCGATGAATCGATGCTTGTCGCCACCTCGATGGGAAACAAGATTCGCACGCTGCGCCGGCAGCTCAAGCTCACGCTGGATGTGACCGCCGCTGCGGCCGGCATTTCCAAGCCGTTCCTGTCGCAGATCGAACGCGGACGCGCGATGCCGTCGATCGCGACGCTCGTCGGCATCGCGAAGGCGCTGGGCGTGACGATCGACCATTTCGTCGGCGCGTCGCGCGACATGCCGCCGGCGTGCCAGTGCGAATCGCTGCAGCACTGCGGCGTCGAGTCGCTCGCCAGTGCGTTCGCACAGCTTTCGCATCTGGCGAGCGGAACGAAGCTGGATGCGAGGCTGTTCCGGATTCCACGCGGCCGGGCCACGCCTGAAGCAGCACCTTACGCCGGCGAGGCATTCGTCTACGTGATGAACGGCGAGCTCGAGCTGACGCTGGACGACCGCACCGTCGTGCTGAAAGCGGGCGATGCCGCGCACTACGAGTCGACCCCGACCCAGGTCTGGAGCAACGCCACCAACGAGGAAGCGGTGATCGTCTGGGTCGGGGCGCCGACCGGAGCCTGAGAGAACACGAAAACGCATCCGTTTCACCGGGTGCTTACATAAGTATTACTGAGTATTTTTGGATGGAACGTGTGAGGCGTGCGGTCGGGATGGCCGCGCCGAACGAAGGAGCCGGCAACACAGGGCGCAGGTCGCGTTGCCGGCGGGCTCGAGGCAGTGCAGGTGGCAGGTCGGAAATCACGGGGCCGGTGCGCAGGGCCCGGAAGCGGGCGGGGATTCACAAGATCCCGGGCAAAACCGGTGGGTTCTTATTGATGAACGAGTGGACCAAGATGAAGCAGAAAGTTTTGGCGTTGGCTATCAAGAGGATGATCTGGGCGGAAATGGCGCTGACGGCCACGCTGGCGGCGCCGGCATTCGCGCAGAGTCAGCCGTCGCCCGGGGGGGCAGAGATTGCGACGGCGGTCGCGCAGGATGCGCCTGTGCCGACCGGCGAGCCGGGCCCGGGAGCCGGCGTGCCGGCCGGTGGCGCGCCGGCGCAGGGCAAGGTCGCGCAGATCAAGCGCTTCGAGGTGACGGGCTCGCTGATCCGCAGTGCGGACAAGGTCGGCTTCAACCAGGTGCAGACCGTCACGGCCAAGGACATCGAGAACAGCGGCTATACGACCGTATCGGATTTCCTGCGCGGCGTGTCGGCGAACTCGTCAAGCAGTTGGGGCGAAGGCTCGGGCGCGCAGGGCAGTTTCGCGCCGGGCGGTGCGGGCATCGCATTGCGCGGCCTCAGCGAAAAGTACACGCTGGTGCTGGTGGACGGGCAGCGCGTGGCACCCTACGCGTTCGCCGTGAACGGCACCGACCAGTTCTTCGACCTGAACACGCTGCCGATCAACATCATCGACCGCATCGAGATCGTCAAGACCGGCGCTGTGTCGCAGTACGGCTCGGATGCCATCGCGGGCGTCGTGAACATCATCACCAAGAAGAACTTCCAGGGGCTCGAGCTTGGCGGCAGCTACGGCGGCGCGACGCAGGGCGGCGGCGGCGCGGGCACGACCCAGTTCAGCGTCCTGGGCGGCATCGGCGACCTGAATTCGGATCGCTTCAACGTGACCGCGGCGCTCAGCTACTACAAGTCCAACGGGATTCTGGCGTCCGATCGCGACATGTCGCAGAACCAGAATTTCTCGAATTTCCCCGGCGGCCTGAACAACGAATCGCTGTCGTACTGGCGGCGCAATGGCACCGACGTGCCGCTGTCGCCATGCCCGCGCGGCGGCAGGGCGATTCCGGCCGGCTCGACCGCGCAGGCATTCGGCGAAAGCGGCAGCGTGTGCGGCAACAACACCGCATACGCATCGTCGATCTCGCCGTGGACCGAACGCTTGAGCGCGAAGGTGCATGCCGACTTCAAGATCAACGACGCGATGCAGGCATTCGCTGACCTGTGGGAAAGCAACAATACGACGGTCACGAACACCGGCGTCGAGCGCCTGCGTTCGAATACGCAGACGTACGATCCCGCGACGGGGGGCGTCAAGCTGGTGCCGAACGTCGTGCCGGGCAGCAATCCGTACAATCCGTTCGGCACGCCGACACAGCTTCGCTACACGTTCGGAGACACGCAGTCCGTTCGCACGAGCGCGAATTTCTGGCGGGCGGCGACGGGCGTCAAGGGTACCTTCTCCACACCCAAGGTGGGCGACTGGGATTGGTCGGTGGCGTACTCGCACTCGCAGAGCGAGGTGTCGAACGACTTCTCGAACCGGATGCGGGCATCCGCGCTGGAGAACATCGTCCAGAACGGCGGGTTCGACTTCGCGAATCCGGCCGCGACGCCGCATGGCCTCGATGGCGCCTATGGCAGCACCAGCACGCAGGCGATCACGAAACTCGACTCGGTCGATGCGACGATTGCGACGCCGAACCTGTTCGCGCTGCCCACGGGCAACGTCGGCCTCGGCCTGGGTACGCAATTCCTGCATGAAACCCAGTACATCGGCACTGGCTCGGGCTGGGCGGACGGCACGCTCATCCGGCCGGCGATGCAGTCGGTCAACGGCCAGCGCAATGTCGCGGCGGTCTACTACCAGCTCGACGTACCGATCCTGAAAAACCTCACCTTCAGCCAGTCGGGCCGCTACGATCACTACAGCGATTTCGGCGGGGCGTTCTCGCCGCGCTTCGCGCTGCGTTTCCAGCCGGTGCGCGAGTTCACGACCTACGCGTCGTACACGCGCGGCTTCCGTGCACCGACGCTGATCGAGAATACGGCGTCACGTACCTTCTCCACGCAAGGCGTGATCGACGCGCACGATCGGAACGCGCCGGGCTCGTACAACCTGACGGAAGAAATCCAGGCGGGCAACCAGAACCTGCAGCCCGAGCGTACGAAGAACTACAACATCGGCTTCCAGCTGTCGCCGACGCGCACGACCGACATCGGCTTCGACTGGTACAAGATCCACGTCGACAACGTGATCGGCACCGACGACGTGCAGAGCGTGGTCGACGCGAACGATCCGTCTCGCGTGATACGCAACCCGAACGGTTCGATCGCGTACGTGGTGATGCCGTACAAGAACCTGTCGCATCTCGACACGGACGGCTTCGAGACGACGTTCCGCCAGTCGGTGAAGACGGCGATCGGCACGTTCACGCTGTCGGGCGACTGGGCGTACGTGTGGCACTTCAAGATGCCGGTGGGCGGCGTGGATACCGACTTCGCGGGCAACAACGGTTCGGTGAATCAGCCGTTCGGCGGCAGCTTCCCGCGCTGGAAGGGCAATACGGACCTGAACTGGAACTACCGGAAGTGGAACACGACGCTGACGTGGATCTACGTGGGCCCGTACAGCCAGGCGATCCTGCCGGCCGGGAACTACCCGAACATGCAGGACAGCGTCGCGTCGTACAGCCAGTTCAACATGACCGTCAGCTATACCGGGTTCAAGCACTGGACGCTGTATGCGGGCATCAACAACATCTTCAACCGCAAGCCTCCGTTCGATCCCGTGTACATGAACGCGGCCTACCAGACCGGCTACGACACGTCGCTGTACACGTACGTCGGCCGCTTTGCGCAGGCCGGTGCGACCTACCGGTTCTGACGGCGCGTGCCCGCGCATGCGGTCGGCCGTTGCGGTCGCCGGCGGCATGCGTTCCCGCATTTCGAATCGACATGGCACCGGCCGCGCGCCGGTGCGATCACACGAAGACCGATGATGACAGTATCGATGTTGCATGCGCGGCGCGCGCAGGCGATCGCAGCCCGGGGCGCGATCGCCATGTGCGCAGTCGTGCTCGCATACGGCGTCGCGATCGCGGGCGCGGTGGCTGCGCCGGCGATCGCGCAGTTCGGCGCGCCGAAGTATCCGGCGGGATTCACACATTTCGCGTATGCGGACCCCAACGCGCCGGACGACGGCACGCTGGCCTTTCAGAACTACAACGAGGCGCAGAGCTACGATTCGCTGAACCCGTTCCTCGTGCGCGGCTCGCCCGCACCGGACATCAAGAACCTGATGTTCGACACGCTGATGCAGCGCAGCTGGGACGAGCTTGCATCCGAGTATGCATTGATCGCCGACGACGTTCAGGTCGCGCCCGACGGACTCTCGGCCACGTTCCACATCGATCCGGCCGCACGTTTCTCCAACGGTGACCCGATCACGGCGGACGACGTCAAATACTCGTTCGACACGCTGTCGGGCCCGCAGGCGTCGCCGCTCTTCAACGCGCAGTTTTCGGTGATCCGGCGCGCAGTGGTCGTCGACGGCCACACGGTGCGCTTCGAGTTCAAGCATGCGGAGCGCGACGCCGCGCTGATCGCGGGCGACCTGCCGGTGTTCTCGCCGAAGTGGGGCATGCGGGCCGACGGCACGCGGCCGCCGTTCGACCAGATCGCAACGGTGCCGCCGATCGCGAGCGGCCCTTATCTGATCGAACAGCGCAAGAACGACAAGCAGATCGTCTATGTGCGCAACCCGCGTTACTGGGCCGTGAACCTGCCGTCGCGGCGCGGCATGTACCGCTTCGCGCGCGTGTCGTTCAAGCTGTATCTCGACCAGTACACGATGCTGGAGGCATTCAAGGCCGGCGACATCGATGCGCGCATGGAATACAGCGCGACGCAATGGGCACGTCGTTACGTCGGCCGCAATTTCCGCAACGGGATGCTGAAGCAGGGGGAATTCCCGGACGGCCCCGCACAGATGCAGGGCTTTTTGATCAACCTGCGCAAACCGCAGTTCGCCGACGTACGCGTGCGTCATGCATTGACGCTCGCATTCGACTACGACTGGATGAACCGGATGATGTTCTACGGGCAGTACCGCCGCACGGACAGCTTCTGGGCGGCGAGCCCGTTCGGCGCGAAGGGCATGCCGAGCGAGCGCGAGCTGGCGCTGCTCGCGCCGTATCGCGCCGAACTGCCGGCCGAGGTGTTCGGCCCGATGATCCGGCCGCCGTCGACGCTACCGCCTGGCTCGTTGCGCGCGAACCTGAAGCAGGCGCGCGACCTGCTCGCGCAGGCCGGCTGGCATTTCCGGGACGGTGCGCTGCGCGACGCGAACGGCACGCCGATGACGATCGAGATCATCGACGACCAGCCGGGCAT